>Ga0209083_1001849_pt1 | contig 22064 bp, 15 predicted proteins | sample AM7aDNAmetaG_FD_184132 | JGI IMG/M metagenome (GOLD analysis project Ga0209083, IMG submission 184132) | Freshwater microbial communities from Finland to study Microbial Dark Matter (Phase II) - AM7a DNA metaG (SPAdes) (version 3) | ecosystem: Environmental > Aquatic > Freshwater > Lake ...
GACAAGAAACCTGCAGGTGTCATCAACGCAGTATACGGTTGGGAAATTGACGTTACCGGTACTTACAAACTAACCAATAACCTCTCCTACATGCTGGGTGGCGCTTATTTCTTCACCGGTGATTATTACAAAGGCAATAACAATGCTAACTCGCTTAATAACGACTTCATGCTGATCAACAAGCTGACGCTGACGTTCTAGAAGAGGATATTAGGCTATTAGGCTTAAGACTTAAGGTCAGCAGGTTAAAATCCGAGACTGTTAATTTAAATCCCCGGGAGGGCGGGCAACTTCCGGGGATTTTTAGTGAGTCCCATGTTTCAGAAGCGAAGTAACCTAAAGGTCATCTGCGACGCGCTGAAACATGTTGGACGAACTATCCCGCGCAAGCAGGGATTAAGACCTGACCACCTAAAGATGATACGAGGTCACGCGAGGTTCGGACTACATTGCCTAGTTATCCTTTGAAAGCGAAATGGCGTGAAATGGCAATGACGGCTACTTTAAGATGCTTTTCCCTTTTTGCGATTAGCAAACATTTCCCAGATCATCAACACGGCACCAATAGATATTGCCGAATCCGCCACATTAAATGCCGGCCAGTGCGCAGAACCGATATAAACATCAAGAAAATCTACCACCGCGCCGAAACGTAACCTGTCAATAAGATTTCCCACCGCGCCTGCAAAAATCAAAGTAAGGCCACAGACAAGCATTAAACTCTGAGGCTTGTGTTTTACAAGATAATACAAAATCAACACAAGTGCCAAAAAAGTGATTCCGGTAAAGAAAACATAGCGGAATATTTCAGGTGCATTGGCCAGAAATCCAAAAGCAGCACCGGGATTCATCACATATACCAGATTGAATAAACCATTAATTACCGGATAGGATTCGTGCATAAAAAATATTGTGGTAATAGCACATTTAGTTATCTGATCGAGGGCGATGATCATCACAGCTCCCAGCAAGAATATTAAAATATTTTTCTTCAAAATAAAATTCCCCCCCCGTATTGATTTTATAGATTTGGCAGACAACGGCTGCAAACCATTGGGTGCTGAGCGTTTGAGCCGACTGATTCTTCATAAATCCAGCAGCGTTCGCATTTGACGCCGCGGGCTTTCTCCACACCGACAAACAATCCTTTTATCTCCTCGCTCTTGTAAGGTTTAACTATTTCCTTCTCGTCTGCCAGCTGCAATTGCGAGACAATCAGCAATGCTCTTAAATCTTCCAGATGCGCGGCCATTAAAGCACACATTTTCTCCGGCGCCGCGATAGTGATACGCGCGTCCAGAGAATGACCGATTACTTTTTCTTTTCTGGCCTGCTCGATTGCTTTGGCAATTTCAGCTTTGGCCTCAATCATCGCCTTCCAGCACTCGCCTAAGTCGGCATTAAAACATTGATCATTCACTTGCGGAAATTGAGTCAGATGAACACTCCGTGCTTTTCCTTTCCATGCAGGCAAGGCAGCCCAGACTTCTTCCGCAGTAAAGGTCAGAATCGGCGCTAGAAGTTGAGTCATCGTTTTTAAAATTGTGAACATGGCCGTCTGTCCTGAGCGGCGCGCAATAGATGCCGCCTTGCTTGTGTAGAGCCTGTCTTTTAAGACATCCAGATAAAGCGCGCTTAAATCCACCGTGCAATAATTGTAGAGCGTGTAGAAGACCACATGGAACTGATGGCTTTCGTAGGCTTCTGTGACGCGTTTGATCACTTCCTGCAGGCGGTGCAGAGCCCATCTGTCCATTTCAGTCATCTGTTCGTAGGCAACCTGCTCGGTATCGATGTTCAGATCATAGAGATTGCCCAGAATGAACCGACTGGTATTGCGAATCCGGCGGTAAGCTTCCATCAGGCGTTTGAGAATTTCGTCGGAAATCCGAATGTCATCGGTGTAGTCTTCCGCCGCCACCCAGAGTCGCAGAATTTCCGCGCCATATTTAGCAATCGATTCTTCCGCATCAATCGTATTGCCGACGGATTTGGACATTTTTTTTCCTTCACCGTCCACCACAAAACCGTGAGTGAGAACGCTTTTGTACGGTGCCCGGCTACGAGTCCCAACCGATTCCAGAAGCGATGAATGGAACCAGCCGCGATGCTGATCGGAACCTTCCAGATACATATCCGCAGGAGAACTCAAATCATTTCTTTTTTCCAGAACTGCCGCGTGGCTGACACCGGAATCAAACCACACATCCAGAATATTCACCTCTTTGTCAAATTTAGCACTCTTACAATGCGGGCAGGTTGTATTTTTGGGCATCAGATCTTTTGCTTCTTTTTCAAACCAGACATCCGCGCCGCCTTTTTCCACCAAACCTACCAGATGATCCAGAATTTCTTTGGTCAGCAATTCTTTCTTGCACTTGGCGCAATAGAAAACAGTAATGGGAACTCCCCACAACCTCTGGCGTGATATACACCAGTCGGGACGGTTCTCCACCATTCCGTAGATGCGGTCGCGTCCCCAAGATGGAATCCACTGAACTTCATTTATGCAAGCCAGCGCTTTTTTGCGCAGATCATTTTTCTCCATGGAGATAAACCACTGCTCAGTGGAACGAAAGATGATGGGTTTCTTGCATCGCCAGCAATGCGGGTAGGAGTGCTGCATCGGAAAGTGCCCAAGCAATGCGCCCACTTCTTTTAACTTTTTGATTACGTTTTCATTGGCATCAAAAACAAACTGCCCGGCAAAATGTTCGACATCTTCCGTAAATTTCCCGGCGTCGTCAACCGGCGCGTAATTATCCAACCCATATTTCAAGCCGATTTCATAATCTTCCTGACCATGACCAGGCGCGATGTGTACCGCGCCTGTGCCGGCTTCGAGTGTTACAAAAGGAGCAAGAATTAAAACACTGTCTCTTTTGATCAAGGGATGGATACACTTCTGCCCTTCGAGAATCGCGCCTTTAAATTCGTCCAGAATCTCATATTTTTTATTCTTATAGCCGAAAGCATCCAGACAATAATCCAGCATATCTTTGGCCACAATGAGCACTTCACCATCAATCTTCACCGCGGCGTAAATAAAATCATCTTTGAGGGCAATCGCCAGATTGGCTGGAATTGTCCAGGGCGTGGTTGTCCAGATCACCATGTTGACGCTCTGGCCGGAAAGTTTCGGCAGGACTTTGCTGATATCGGAAGTCACTGCAAACTTTACATAGATGGAGGGCGTGGAATGATCGGCATATTCCACTTCCGCCTCGGCCAGGGCTGTCTTACAGGAGGCGCACCAGTAAACCGGCTTCTTGCCCTTATACACACTGCCATTGATATAGAGCTTGCCGAACTCGGCAACAGTTGTCGCTTCATACGCATAGGCCATCGTCAGATAGGGATTATCCCACTGACCAAAAACTCCCAGACGCTTAAACTGCTCTTTTTGAATGCTGACAAATTTTTCGGCATAGGCGCGGCAGGCACGGCGTTTATCCACCTGCGACATGCCTTGTTTTTTACTTCCCAACTCTTTATCCACCTGATGTTCAATGGGCAGGCCGTGGCAATCCCAGCCGGGCACATAAACACCGTCAAAGCCGGTCATGTTTTTGGCTTTAATGACGATATCCTTAATAATCTTATTGAGCGCTGTGCCCAGATGAATATTACCATTGGCATAGGGAGGGCCATCATGCAGAATGTAGGGAGTTTTCCCTTTAGCCGTTTCCCGGATTTTCTGGTAAATGTTAATTTCTTCCCAATTCTTGAGCATCTCCGGCTCACGCTGTGCCAAGTTAGCCTTCATCGGAAAATCCGTCTGGGGAAGATTTAATGTCTCTTTGTAATCCATTTTATGCTACTCCTCACTTCTAAAAAAAATAGCGGCCTAACCGCGTTCTAATCTTCATTTTGTCATTGCGAGTTCACGACAGTGAACGTGGCAATCTTTACATCTTTGTTACAAAGCATCAATCGCGCTTGGTACGTATCCGAAGCAGTCAAATATCACAGAACAACCGGACTTTCAAGTATAACTCTATAACAGCTAATACAATTTCGTTGGCTTAAACACGATAGCCGCTCCCATCCATATACTTCGTCACCATTTACATACTTACTGTGAAAATTGTATTTTATGTCAAAGGAAATCACTTAGATATTCCACAGAGCTTTGCTTGCGGGATATCCCGCTCCGGGGATAATTCGACCTACACATTTCAATGCGCTTCGCTTTTGAAATGTGAGTCTCATTAAAAAAGCCCCTTGTCATCATGACAAGGGGCTTAAATATTTATTTGATTAATAACGTTTAGCTTCTTACATCCCCATTCCGGGGTATCCACCACCGGGAGGCATACCCGGCATTCCACCGCCGGCGCCCTTCTCTTCAGGCTTATCGGCAATCATGCACTGGGTTGTCAAAAGCAGCGCAGCAACGCTGGCCGCGTTTTGCAGCGCGAAGCGGGTAACCTTGGTCGGGTCAATGACACCTGCCGCGATCATATCTTCATACTGATCGGTACGGGCATTGAAACCAAATGCACCCTTCTTTTCTTTAACTCTTTCCACAACAATGCTGCCTTCCATGCCGGCATTGCAGGCGATCATTTTAATCGGCTCTTCAATTGCTTTCTTCACAATATTGACACCGATTTGCTCATCACCTTGAAGTTCCATTTTGGCCAACATCGGAAGAGTCCGCAGATAGGCAACTCCACCACCCGGAACGATGCCTTCTTCAACAGCGGCACGGGTTGCGTTAAGAGCGTCTTCCACGCGGGCTTTCTTTTCTTTCATTTCAGATTCGGTTGCAGCGCCGACTTTAATTACGGCAACACCGCCGACCAGTTTGGCCAGTCTTTCCTGAAGTTTCTCTTTATCGTAATCGGAAGTGGTCTCATCAATCTGAGCGCGAATTTGTTTGACACGGCCTTCCAGTTCAGAGCGCTTTCCGGCGCCATCGATAATTGTAGTATTGTCTTTATCAATGGAGATTTTCTTGGCGCGTCCCAAATCTTCCATCGTGACGTTTTCCAGTTTGTAACCCATATCTTCGGAAATCATCTTTCCACCGGTGAGGATGGCGATGTCTTCAAGCATCGCCTTGCGGCGATCGCCGAAGCCCGGAGCTTTTACAGCCGCTACATGCAACGTGCCGCGGATCTTGTTGACAACCAATGTTGCCAGCGCTTCGCCTTCAATATCTTCAGCAATGATGAGCAGCGGGCGTCCCAATTTAGCGATTTGTTCCAAAATCGGCAGCAGGTCTTTCATATTGCTGATTTTCTTTTCGTAGATTAAAATTAGCACGTCTTCCAGAGCGACAAGCATCTTGTCGGCGTTGGTGACAAAGTAAGGAGAAAGGTAGCCGCGGTCAAACTGCATACCTTCGACGATCTCCAGTTCTGTCTCCAACCCTTTGGCTTCTTCTACGGTAATGACGCCTTCTTTGCCGACTTTGCCCATTGCCTCAGCAATTATATTGCCGATTGTTTCATCATTGTTAGCGGAAATAGTGCCGACCTGAGCGATTTCTTTTTGATCTTTGGTGGGTTTGCTCATCTTGCTGAGCTCTTTGACTACGACATCTACGGCTTTCTCAATCCCGCGTTTAATATCCATCGGGTTGCTGCCGGCCGCGACTGCTTTGACTCCTTCGCGATAAATTGCCTGAGCCAAAAGTGTCGCGGTAGTTGTTCCATCACCGGCGACATCGCTGGTTTTGCTGGCGACTTCTTTCACCATCTGCGCGCCCATGTTTTCAAATTTATCTTCCAGTTCGATTTCTTTAGCCACAGTCACGCCATCTTTGGTGACGGTTGGTGAACCATAGCTCTTGTCAATAATAACGTTACGACCCTTTGGTCCAAGGGTTGTTTTTACGGCGTCGGCCAGGGTGTTTACACCCTTGAGCATCGACTTTCTTGCTTCTTCATCGTAAAGAAGTATTTTTGCACCCATTGTATATATTCCTCCTTAAAATTTTCTTATTTTTCAATAATTCCCAGAATGTCATCTTCTCTCATGATCAGGTATTCTTGACCATCTATCTTTACTTCGTTACCGCCGTATTTGCTGAAAAGAACTTTATCACCAACTTTTACTTCCATTTTAATCAGGGTACCGTCATCAGCAACTTTCCCCTTGCCCACGGCAATTACTTTACCCTCGATTGGTTTTTCCTTGGCTGTATCGGGAATGATGATTCCTCCCTTTGTTTTTGTTTCCTCTTCCAAACGTTTTACAATGATTCTATCCTGTAAAGGTCTGATTTTCATACTTTTCTTGCTCCTTTCTTCCTTTTTTATATAAAATTTATGTATGCTTCTAAAGCCGCGCTATTTTATGCACTATTTCCCCTGTGTCAAGGTTTTTAAAAATTTTTTTATGAATCTTTTATCGCAGGCATACTTTTCAAAAAAGATTTTCTAGAAGCTCCTTCAGGGAACCAATCGCGCATACTTCCATTTTGTCCATTTTCATCAATTGCTTTGCGCTTGTTTTGGGCACCAGACAGCGGCTGAAACCCAAACGTGCCGCTTCTTTCACCCGCACTTCTATTTGCGAAACAGCCCGCACCTCTCCGGTCAGCCCCACTTCTCCCAAAATAACTGTCCGGGAATCAACCGGACGATCCAGAAAGCTCGAAGCCATCGCGGCGACAACCCCCAGATCAACCGCCGGTTCTTCCACCCGGACACCACCCGCGACATTGATAAAGATATCGGATCCTCCCAAATGCAGGCCGCAGATTTTATCCAGAACCGCCACCAGAAGCGAAACACGATTATGGTCCACGCCGATAGCCGTGCGCCTCGGCATACCCAGATTTGTCGCGGAAACAAGCGCCTGAATTTCCACCAATATCGGCCTTGTACCTTCCAAACTGGGCACAACCACCGATCCCGGAACATTTTGCGGCCGCTGCTCTAAGAAAAAGGCCGAGGGATTCGGCACCTCTTTGAGCCCCTTCTCCTGCATTTCAAAAACGCCGATTTCATTGGTCGGGCCGAAGCGGTTTTTAATGCCGCGGATTATCCGGTAGGCATGGCCGGAATCACCTTCAAAATAAAGCACAGTATCGACCATGTGTTCCAGAACCTTGGGGCCGGCAATAGAGCCATCCTTGGTCACATGACCTACTAAAAACACGGGAATTCCGTTTTTTTTGGAAAAATGAATCAGACGCGATGAAGCTTCCCTCACCTGCCCCACGCTGCCTGGGGCGGACATCAAATCGCCCGAATAAACAGTCTGGATGGAATCAATAACAACAATCGCCGGCTCAACTAATTTAATCTGCTCTAGAATCCTCTCCAGAGAAACTTCCACCAGCAACAGCAAATCTTTGGTGGTAGCGCCGATGCGGTTACTGCGTAATTTGATCTGCTGAGCTGATTCTTCACCGGAAACATAGAGCACCCGATGACCGTTTTCGGCCAGATTTTTCATCACCTGCAGCATGAGCGTGGATTTGCCGATGCCCGGCTCGCCACCGATCAGAATTGCCGAACCGGCCACAATACCGCCACCCAGGACACGATCAATTTCCGCGATACCGGTAAGGGTGCGCTGACCTTCTTCGGCCGGAATATCATCTATCGGCATCGGCTTGCCATCAAATTTCATTTCGGCACGGCTTGACGAATCTGTCTGAACCACCAGTTCTTCGGCAAAGCAATTCCAGCCGTTGCAGGACGGACACTTGCCCAGCCACTTGGGTGACATGTAACCGCAATGCTGACAAAAAAAACTTGTTTTGCTTTTTTTCAAATCCCGTTTCTCCTTGACAATTATTTGTCACAAGAGCATATTTCTTACCGTAATGTCAATATGAATTGGGAGGGAGAAAGCAACATGAAAATAAAAAAACCTTCCACAAGATTAGCCATATTGCTGCTATCTTGTTTCCTTCTTGCCTTCTCATTTGAAGATATTACATTAAGCAGCTATGCTCAAAAACAACAACTACATAAGATAATTAATGTGCTCCAACCAAGGATCGATGAAGGAAATACGCTGTCTTCCTTCCAGCTTTTTTTACTGGCCGCCTCTTACAATGGAATTCGCAACTACAGCAAAGCACTCACCATAACAGACTTGCTGCAAAAGCAGATTGATCAGGGCGATAGAACTTATGCCGGAGCCGATCTCACAGTTTATCCACAGATTCTTCGCGGCTCTATTTATCTGGACCAGGGGGAACCTCAGAAGACCATTGAAGAAGGCACCCTTGCTTATAAAATATTGCATGAAGAGGGGCGTGATAGACAAAGCTTTTATACATCTCAACTGATCTCCATTTACGATTTTCTTGGTGTTGCCCATGCTCTAGCCGGAAATAAGGCAGATGCTCAAAAAATTGCTAATTCGCTACAAAATGTGAGCATATCAATCATGAACGGGCCCGAAAAATACGGCGCACTGGCCCGGATATACATGGCCTTGCAAGAATATGACAATGCTTTGAAGGCCATCAGGAATCCGGATGCAAAAGTAACGGGGTTAATTACAGCATTCTTCGATCAGACCTTTCAGGAGATACCCAAACTTTATATATTGTCGAAAAGTCTTTACGAAACCGGAAACATCAAAGAAGCCAAAGAAGGATATGACCAGCTTTTAGGACACCCGCAGATTGAGCAAATCGGCGGCATTTACTGGATTGTTCTTCTCGACCGTGCCAAAATCGCGCTTACCGAAGGCCAGAAAAGCGTTGCCGAAGACATGCTCAAAAAAGCAATTGACGTCATTGAAAAGCAACGCTCTTCAATTAATACGGAAGCCGGACGCATCGGCTTTGTCGGCGATAAACAAACTGCTTACGCTGAATTGACGGCGCTACTTCTTGCCGAAGGCCGTTATGCGGAAGCATTTGCTTACGTGGAGCGTGCCAAAGCCCGCGCCTTGGTGGATTTGCTGGCTTCGCAAAAGGACATAACCGTCCGCGGCGGACAGACCCAGCAAATCAAAACAACCTTGGCCCAGCTCGATAAGGTAGAAAATAATTTAGCTATTGTGAAACAAATCGAAGACAAAGAAAATCAAAGCAAAAGTCGTGCTGTCGTTTTAGCACTGAAAAAAGATCTGCAGGAAAAAGCGCCGGAACTGGCGGCTCTCGTTTCCGTAACGACACCGGCAACGGCCGAGATCCAAGGCAAACTTACGCTGGAAGAGACGCTTTTAGAATATTATTTCACCGGCAAAAACTGGTATGTTTTCATTTTAACGTCCGGATTAATTACGGCGCAAAAGCTAAGCATAAACGATTTGGAAAGAAACATTGAAGCATTACGCAAAACCATTACTACCCACAATTCCACAGGTTACAGCCAATATACTCAGGCGCTTTACCGCCAACTTTTTGCTCCCATCGCGCCGTCTGTAAAAACAAATAAATTAATAATAGTCCCGCATGGCGCATTACACTACCTTCCTTTCAGCGCTCTTTCCGACGGCAAAGAATATCTGATTGACCGCTTCAGCCTCAGGACATTGCCCAGTGCCAGTGTTCTGAGCTTTCTGCAGGCGCGCGCGAAAAAGGCGGAATCAGGGGCCGCGTTGATTTTGGGAAACCCCGATTTAGGGAACCCAAAATACGATTTGAGGTTTGCTCAAGATGAGGCTTTGGCTATCGGGCAAATATTACCAAAATCAAAAGTTCTTTTGCGCGCCGAGGCAACGGAAACAAACTTAAGAACATACGGCAGCCAATATTCCTTCATCCATCTGGCGGCTCATGGAACTTTTGATCTGGATAAACCGCTAAACTCGGCATTGCTCCTGGCCAGGGATAAAGATAATGACGGCCTTTTAAAAGCGGGGGACCTTTACAATTTATCTTTGAATGCTGATTTGGTGACACTAAGCGCCTGCGAAACGGCTTTAGGAAAAGTATCCACCGGCGATGATGTTGTCGGTTTCACCCGTGGCTTTCTTTACGCGGGAGCGCGTTCTTTGGTTTCCAGTTTATGGCAGGTTGATGATCAGGCCACCCGCGATTTGATGGTGGCGTTTTATTCCAATTTGCAAAGCATGACAAAAGACGAAGCCCTAAGAAGGGCTCAGCTCAAAGTCAAAAAACAGTATCAGCATCCATACTACTGGGCGGCATTTGTGCTCACCGGCAGCGCCCTTTAATAAGTTCATGTTCCAAAAAAGTGGAAATCATTTTTCCCGACTTTATTTTTAACTACATACATAGCTGTATCAGCATTACTGATTAAGGTATCAGAATCTTTCCCATGGTCAGGAAATATCGATACGCCAATACTAATGCTTACCTTTATCTCCAAACCAAATGGCTCTAAAGATAAAGGTTTGCTAAACTTTTCAAATATTTTTTCTATAACTATTTTCACATTATTATTGTCAGCGAAATCCGTTAACAATATCAGAAACTCATCACCGCCGATCCGGGCAACTGTATCACTTTCCCGCTTGACTACTTCTTTCAATCCTTTGGCAACTTCTATCAAAAGGGTATCGCCAATCTTATGCCCGAACGTATCATTGACTTCCTTGAATGAATCCAAGTCTAAAAATAATATGGCCAGTTTGTGCGGCCTTCTTTTCGCGGAAATAATGGCTTGTCCCAAGCGGTCGAACATTAATTTTCTGTTGGGCAAACCAGTCAAGGTATCGTTGTAGGCTAAATGCAATATACTCTCTTCGGTTAAATCAACGAGACTACCGACAATAGCCGGTTTGCCGTTCATATGAACTTCCGCGACTGATCCCATCATCCACTTGATCGATTCACTATCCGTAATATCCGTAATCGTCCTGAATATAAAAAAGGACTTTGTCTCGCCTTTTAGTATAGCAATAGAGCTTTTCCAGACATGTTCCCGATCTTCTTCCAAAATGAGATCCAGCGGATTAAAATCTTTTATTTTTTTTCTTGACCAGTTGCCAAACTCCATAAAAGCCTTATTGGCAAAAATGAACTTGTTATCCTGAACGATGCATATCCCGAATGGAGACATATTAAGCAAAATCTTAATAAATTCATTCAATTCCTTGATTAATTTAGCACTGGAATCAAATTGCAATTTTAGTTTTTTATTTTCATTAGCAACTTTTTTTATTATTTCTTCCAGTTTCTCGTTCTGGCTTATCAATTGTTCCATTTCACTTCCCACTCAATACTCCCACCTTATTTTTCGGATTTTTCAGGTGAATTATATAATAAACAATATATGTTCTATAACCTACACTATTTAAATAAAAAAATCATTCTTTAGTCTTATAACATTCAATACAATTTACAAATGTTTTTATCAGCAATTGGCTTTTTTTGGCAAACTTATCCAATATATAGGCCGTATCTGTGCGGACCGCCGGTCAGTAAAATCTAAATTCAGCTAAAATTTCTTGAGTAATGATTTTAATGCTGGTATGAAAGGCGCGTTCTTTTGAAAAATTACTTTAAGGATGGTTATTTATGCAGAACCCAAATTTTAGTTCCGGCCCTTGCAGTAAGAGGCCAGCATGGAATATCGACGCGCTGAAGAGTGCCACAGTTGGCCGTTCTCATCGTTCCGCGCTGGGTAAAGAAAGAATTGTCAAATCAATCAACGAAACAAGAAAAATTTTAAATATTCCGGCGGATTACCTAGTGGGAATCATGCCGGCTTCAGATACCGGCGCTTTTGAATGCGCCATGTGGAGTCTTTTGGGTCCAAAGCCTGTTACCGTATTGGTCTGGGAAAGTTTTTCCGAAGGCTGGGCAACTGACATCGCCAAACAGCTCAAACTCAATCCTAATGTCATCAAGGCGGATTATGGGAAAATTCCCGATTTAAAGTCTGTGGACTGGACAAACGACGTTGTGTTTGTAGCCAACGGAACAACCAGCGGAGTTAAAGTCCCGGACTATAACTGGATCCCTGCTAACCGTGAAGGGCTCTCACTTTGCGATGCCACCAGCGCTGCCTTCGCCATGGAAATAGACTGGAGCAAGATTGATGTTTTAACATTCTCCTGGCAGAAATGCCTCGGTGGTGAAGCCGCCCACGGCATGCTGGTCTTAAGCCCCAGAGCGGTTGCCCGCCTGGAATCTTATGATCCGCCCTGGCCCATGCCGAAAATTTTCCGCCTCAAGAAAAGCGGTAAAATCAACAAATCTATTTTCGACGGAGACGTCATCAATACTCCATCAATGATTTGTGTTGAGGATTATCTTGACGCTCTGGATTGGGCAGGTAAAATCGGCCTTGCCGGTCTGATTAAAAAAAGCCAGGCTAATCTGAAAGTTGTTGAAGACTGGGTAGCCAAAACCGACTGGGTTGAATTTCTGGCTGCCGACGCTAAAACTCGCTCCAACACATCCGTTTGCTTGAGCGTGACCAGCCCCAAGATCAACGCGCTTGCGGCAGACGAAAAAGGCAAATTCCTGAAAAGTTTAGCCTCGGAATTGAGCAAGAAAAATATCGCCCATGATATCAACTCTTACAAAGACGCGCCCGCCGGATACCGTTTCTGGTGTGGCCCGACAATTGAAGAGGCTGATCTCAAGATCGCGCTTGCCGAACTGGAAAAAGTTTATAATGAAAAAATTAAAAGCCTTTAATTATTATTAAGGAGAAAGATATGAAAAGAGTATTAGTTAGTGATTCTATGGCTCCCGAAGTTGCGGAAATATTAGGCAACGCCCCGGGGATTAAAGTTGACGTTAAAACAGGCATGAAACCTGAGGAATTAAAAGCGGTCATTAAAGATTATGACGCCTTGATCGTCCGATCATCGACCAAAGCCACAGCAGAAATAATTGAAGCCGCAACAAAGCTTGCCGCTATCGGCCGTGCCGGCGCCGGCGTTGATAATATCGATATCCCCGCTGCCAGCAAACGCGGCATTGTAGTTATGAATACACCCGGCGGCAACACCGTCACCACCGGCGAACACGCTATTGCTATGATGCTGTCTCTGGCGCGTAAAATCCCGCAGGCTACAGCCTCAATGAAAGCCGGCAAGTGGGAAAAAAGTAAATTCATGGGCAACGAGTATTGCAATAAGACATTGGGAATAATCGGACTGGGACGCGTCGGCGCTGTTGTGGCTGATCGTGCCAACGGTCTTAAAATGAACGTAATTGCCCATGATCCTTTCATTTCTCCTGATGTTGCCGCGCAAATGGGTGTGAAATTGGTCAGCTTGGATGAAATCTACGCCAATGCTGATTTTATCACCGTCCATTCGCCGCTCGCCAAAGAAACAAGAAATCTGGTTAATGAAGAATCCTTCGCCAAAATGAAAAAGGGCGTATTTTTAATTCACTGCGCCCGCGGCGGAATCGTCAACGAAAAAGCTCTTTACGAGGCGCTTAAATCCGGCAAAGTAGCCGGCGCGGCCATCGATGTTTTTGAAGAGGAGCCGACTAAAAACATGGAATTAATCGGGTTGGACAATGTTATCTGCACACCGCATTTAGGTGCGTCCACCGATGAGGCGCAGACCAGCGTTGCTATTGCTATAGCTCATCAGATCGCCGCCTACTTCGCCACCGGCGAAATTAAAGGCGCGGTTAATTTCCCCTCTGTAAGCGCGGAAATAATGACTGTTATCCGTCCTTATCTGGATCTGGCCGAAAAACTGGGAACATTCCAGGCGCAGTTAATAACCGGCGCCATCCAGGAAGTGAATATCGAATACAGCGGAGAAATTCTCAATCACAATGTCGCCCCGATAACCATTTCTCTAATCAAGGGCCTTTTAGATCCGGTTTTAACTGAAGCGGTCAATTACATTAATGCTCCGGTGATTGCCAAAGAAAGAGGAATAAAGGTTATTGAGTCTAAGAACAACGAAATCAAAGATTACACCAATATGATTACACTGACGGTAAGAACATCAAAAGAGACCAGCATAACGGCCGGCACGTTATTCGGCAAACATGACCCGAGAATTGTGCGCATCAACGAATTTTCTGTGGAAATCGTTCCTGAGGGCTTCATGCTGGCAGTATCCAACGACGATCGGCCGGGTGTCATTGGAAATCTGGGAACAACCCTTGGCGAGAATAAAGTCAATATTGCCCGCTTGCATTTAAGCCGTGATCCTCAGGCAAAACAAGCGCTGGTCATTTTGAATACTGATTCTGCTGTTGACACTGATGTTTTGGAGAAATTACGGAAATTACCTCATGTAATCTCCATTAAGCTGATTAAAATGTAAGGATTATTTATGGCCAATGTTGCAGTTGTAGGCACTCAGTGGGGCGATGAGGGCAAAGGAAAAATTGTCGACCTTTACACCGAAAAAGCCGATATAGTTGCTCGTTTTCAAGGCGGAAATAATGCCGGCCATACTCTGGTTGTCCAAGGCAGAAAAACTGTTTTGCATTTAATTCCTTCGGGAATTTTGCATGACCATAAAATTTGCATTATCGGCAATGGTGTTGTTTTTGATCCTGTTGTTTTTCTTCAGGAAATAGAGGAATTACGTCAAGGTGGCCTTTTGCCGCCTCATACTAAACTTTTTATCAGCGAAAAAGCTCACTTAATCATGCCCTACCACCGCAGCATAGACCAGGCCCGCGAAGCCAGAGCTTCAGGCAAAAAAATAGGCACTACAGGCAGAGGCATCGGTCCGGCATACGAAGATAAAGTCGCCCGCACGGGAATTCGCGTGGGTGATCTTTATGAAGAAGATTTGTTTAGGGAAAAATTGAAACAAAGCCTGGAAGAAAAAAACTTCTTACTGATTAATTATTTTAAAGATAAATCGCTTGTTGGGGAGGAGATAGCCACCCAATATTTGGACTATGCCCGGAAGATCAAACCCTATGTGGCGGATACTTCTCTGATTTTGGATCATGAAATAAAGCAGGGAAAGAAAATCCTTTTTGAGGGAGCACAAGGCTCTCACCTTGATGTTGATCACGGGACATATCCTTATGTGACTTCTTCCAATACAGTTTCCGGCAATGCTTCCTGCGGCAGCGGCATCGGACCTAATACAATCAGCACAGTGGTAGGAATTTGCAAAGCATACACCACTCGAGTCGGCGAAGGCCCGTTCCCCACAGAGTTAAATGACGATATCGGCAATCACATGCAGCAGGTCGGCCAGGAATTCGGCGCGACAACCGGACGTAAACGCCGCTGCGGCTGGCTGGACATGGTCCTGGTGCGGCAGGCAGTCAGAGTCTCCGGCATTACCGCTTTGGCTATTACTAAGCTTGATGTTTTAACCGGTTTGGACAAACTGAAAATCTGCGTCGGCTATAAATCAGCCCATGGTCAATTTACTTCCGCCGCGCCGGCTAGTATGCGCGTACTTTCAGAGTGTCAACCAATTTATGAAGAACTCGACGGCTGGAAAGAAAACATTCTTCCGGCGCGGGAAATAAGCGAACTGCCTGCCAATGCCCGGAAGTATCTGAAGCGGCTGGAAGAATTAGCGGAAGCTAAAATAGTTCTCGTATCCGTGGGCGCGGGCAGAGAAGAAACAATAATCCTGGAAGATCCTTTTCACAACAACACAAAGCAATAGACGCTGTTCCCGCGAAAACATGCGGTGGATTTTTTAAAAAACCGTCTCTAGTTTCTTCTTGACACACGCTGACCTAGCTGCTAAGAGGGCACGTTCAAAAATGATAACCAAAGTGGGCTGTTAGCTCAGCGGTAGAGCAGCGGACTTTTAATCCGTTGGCCGAGGGTTCAAATCCCTCACGGCCCACCAGAAAAAAAGGCTTCTGAAAAGAAGCCTTTTTTTGACTTTTATTTTCGCAATGCTGTATAAAACTTTCATTAGATGTCTTTAGCCTTGACAAATAAATACTACTATGATTTACGCATGACCCTATTACTTTTAGAGGATTAACTATGAAAAAGACTTTGACCAATAAAACAAATACCAAAAGAAAGAGGACCCATGGCTTTCTTGTCCGGATGGCTTCTAAATCCGGCAGGCAAGTTTTGAGCCGCAGAAGAGCCAAGGGAAGAAAACGTTTAGCAGTATAATTAAGATCTTTGAGCGCCTCAGAGGATGGTCGGTATGCATGAAGGAACAATCTTACCGGAAATTGGAAAGGATAACTAATCACAGCAGGTATAGAACCGTTTACTCACAGGGGGTGTGGAGAAGTTCGCGACACTTTACAACTGTCACATGCATAAGCGACCGGGGAACTAAAAGACTGGGAATAACAGTAACCAAGAAAGCGGGTAACGCCGTAAAACGCAACAGAATTAAACGCCTGATCAGAGAATTTTTCCGTCTTAACAAGTCCTTGTTTCCCGCCGGATATGATGTCGTCGTCATGGCCAAAAGAAATATGCCTCCCCTTAAATATCAGGACGCATGCAGGGAATTAACGGAACTTTTCACGCGGAAAGCCATAATATAATTTATGTTCAGGAAATTTTTGGTAAAATTTTTTGTTTCCATAATTCGTTCATACCAAATATGCGTATCACCTTTCTTTTTTGCCCCATGTTGCCGTTTCTATCCCTCGTGCTCTGAATATGCAATTTCGGCGATTAAACTTTATGGACCATTGAAAGGTTCATCTCTGGGCATAAGAAGAATTATGCGCTGCCACCCGCTGCATCCCGGTGGTTACGATCCTGTCAAGTAAAAAATGAAATTGGAGGTTTTTCTATGGATAAAAAGACTATTCTTGCTGTAGTCTTATCAATTGGTGTTTTTCTGGCATACCAGATGTTTTTTGCGCCAACACCGCCACCTAAACAGGCTGCGCCAGCTCAAGAATCAAAGCAGGTAGGCACTGATACGGCCACAAAACCGACCGCAACTCCGGCAACAGCGCCAAAGTTAGCCACCAAAAAGACCACCGCTAAAAAAGAAGCCACGCCAAAAGATATCAAGGTAGAAACTGCTAATTACACGGCGATATTTTCCACCAAAGGCGCTGCCCTTAAATCATTTCAGCTCAAAGGATATCAAAAAGAATGTATTGAATGTACCGATGATATTTATCCTATAATTAAGAATTTCATAACCGGACAAAAGCAACCACCCAAAGCAAGAAGCAAGGAACTCATCGAAGTTGTCACGGTTAATGATTCCATGCCTTATCCATTGGCGATTACCTTTCCGGAATCAGCCGCGGAGATTGCTGCCGATTCCATTTACAATGCTGATGTATCCAAACTGGATTTGCAAAGCTCTAAAGAAAAACAGCGTTTAGTATTTTCCCGGATTTTTAACGGCAAGATTAAAGTAGAAAAGATTTTTACCTTCAATCCCGATAATTATTCAATCGAGTTGGACGTAAAAGTATCTAACCTTACCGACACACCTATGACCCAGGTACCACATCTTAGCTGGTATCAGTATGTGGATCCAAATCAAAAAGAAGATAGTTACAGTCATGAAGGGCCTGTCGTCTATGTGTCCAATTCCATCAAGCGGAAGAAAGTCTCGGATATATCGACGGATACAAGTCTTGGCCCCGATGTATCCTGGGGGGGATTTGAGAAAAAATATTTTATGGCCGTAATTATACCACAAGATCCAGCCCTGACCAGTATCAACATGTCCAAAGACAGTAGTAACATGATCTCTATCGATCTTAAACGAACCAAAAGTATAATCCCGCCTGACCAGTCTGGTTTGTTCAGCTATGCGCTGTTTATCGGCCCAAAGGATTATACTCTTCTCAAAAAACAGGATATATCGCTGGAAAAAGCCATTGAGTTTGATTCATTTATACCGGGATTGAAATGGCTTTCCATTGCCTTGCTGTTTTTCATCAAATTTTTGCATCAGTATCTTAGTAACTATGGAGTTGCCATTATTTTACTGACAATCCTGATCAAACTTATCTTCTGGCCACTGGGTAATATCAGCTATCGATCGATGAAGGAAATGCAAAAACTTCAGCCCAAGATAGAAGAGCTGAAAGAAAAATATAAAAATGACAAAAATAAAATCGGCCAGGAAACCATGGCTCTCTATCGCAGTCATAAAGTTAATCCGATGAGCGGCTGCTTGCCGATATTAATTCAGATTCCTGTGTTTATTGGCTTGTATAATACACTCCTTTACGCCATTGAACTGCGCCACTCACCGTTTTTCTGGTGGATTCAGGATTTGTCGGCAAAGGACCCTTATTACATTACGCCGATTATCATGGGTGCAACGCAATTTATTCAACAGAAAATGACCCCCACTGTAGGTGACCCAATGCAGGCCAAGATAATGTTGCTGATGCCCATTGTGTTTACTTTTATCTTTTTAAATTTTCCGGCCGGGCTAGTCATTTACTGGTTATTAAATAATGTTTTAAGTATCGGTCAGCAATATTATATAAACAAAAATTTGACTAATTGATATAATTCATCTGGGGTTGTAAAATGAGTGCGAAAACATTAGAAATAGAAGATAAATCTATTGACGATGCTATTGAGAAAGCCTGCCGGGACTTCGGTGTTCCACGCGAAAAATTAAACATTGAAATAATTTCCGAAAGCACCGGTGGTTTTTTGGGTGTGCTTTCCAAAAAAGCAAAAATCAAAGCTTCCTTACTATCCTTGGACATGGATTTTACTTTAAACGATGATCCGGAACCAAAAAGCGAGATCAAAATAAAAATAGAACCGCGGATTGAGCCACAGGCTCAGCCTGCCCCGGCATCCCATGCAGCCATTGCAACTCCGGCGATTGCCGTCTCCAGTTTCAGTCCTGAAGCCACATCCGAGCTCGCGTCTCCAGCCAAGGAATTATTGGCCGGCATTTTAACTCGAATGTCTTTTGAATGTCAGGTTAGTGTAAACGAAACGCCGGAAAAAATAATTCTCAACATTGAAGGTGATGAAAGTGGCTTACTCATCGGCAAACGTGGACAAAACCTCGATGCCCTTCAATATATATTAAACAAAGCTATCAATAAATCCGATAATGACCGTAAAATGATCTCCGTAGATTCAGAAACTTATCGGAAAAGAAGAGAAGAATCTCTGCTGGAAATGGCGCAAAGAGTCAGAGAAAAGGTAAAAAATACTCAGAAACCGGTATCTCTTGCCCACATGAACGCCCATGACCGGCGCATTATCCATCTTGCGCTGCAGGAAGATGAATCTCTGATAACTAAAAGCCGCGGTGAGGGCGAGTACAGAAAGATCGTCGTTCTTCCCGCCAGAAAACGTAACAATAACACAAGAGCAAAAAACAGGCCGTAGTTTCCGGAGAGATTTGCCAATCCTATTCTAAAAGGGGAAGTGCCCAACTGTCAACTGTACTTCTTCAAGACACCATAGCAGCAATTGCCACCGCTTTCGGCACGGCAGGAGTGGGAATAATTAGAGTCAGCGGCCCTCAATCTCTTGAAATTGCCCGCCGCATTTTTCAGCCTGCACATAAAAATTGCCCTTGGGAAACCCACCGTTTATATCATGGCGATATTATCTCGGCCGATGGTAAGACCATTTTCGATGAAGCTTTAGTATCTTTTATGAAGCGACCGCATTCTTTCACCGGCGAAGATGTTCTGGAAATCAACTGCCACGGGAATCCGCTGATTATGAAAACTATTCTTGAAGAGTTGGTTGCGCTTGGTTGCCGCCTTGCCCGGCCCGGCGAATTTTCCCAGCGCGCTTTTTTCAATAACCGGATTGATTTATCGCAAGCGGAAGCTCTCGCCTCAATGATCGCGGCCAAATCCACCAAAGCCTGTGCCATTGGGCTTGCCCAGCTAAAAGGATCGCTGACCAAAGAAATAGATAATCTCAGGACTCTTTTGATTGACGCGCTGGCGATAATCGAAGCAACAATAGATTTTACTGATGATGTACCCGCTTCAGACATTCCTCAATCGCCGCCACAAATTGATCTGGCGGGCGCGCGCCTGCAATCACTTCTGGCGACATACCACTCGGCAAAGATATATACTGAAGGCGTAAGCGTTGTTATTACCGGCAAGCCCAATGTCGGCAAATCCAGTTTACTTAACGCGCTCACTGGCAGAAAAAAAGCGATTGTCACGGACATACCGGGGACAACCAGGGATCTGATTACAGATATGATCAATATCAAAGGCGTCCCCGTAAATCTTGTTGATACCGCCGGAATTAGAGAGCCAAAAGATGCAATCGAAAAAGAGGGAATTGCGCTGGTCTGGGAAAATCTGGCCCTTGCCGATGCGGTAATTATACTATTGGATGGCAGCAAACCAATTACCTCTGAAGACAAAGAAATTTTTCAAAAGAATAAAAACGGTAATATTTTGGTTGCCATTAATAAAACTGATCTTCCACAGGCTTGGGAGGCAGGGGCAATTGACGGCTTAATTCCTAAAGAAGTAAAGATTATTCATATCTCAGCTAAATTCGGCACCGGACTGGAAGAACTGAAGAGCATTATAGTGGATTCCCGCCTCAACGAAAATTCTATCGATGCCGGCAGCGCAATGATTACCAATATGCGTCACAAAATCGCGCTGGAAAAAACCCTGGAAAATATTGAGGCAGCCAAAAATAATATTATAACCGGCATGTCACCGGAATTTGCCGCGTTTGACCTTCGCGAAGCGTTAGATAAGCTGGATGAAATCACCGGCAGAAAAATTAATGATGAAATATTGGATAAGATATTCTCCAGCTTTTGCATCGGCAAGTAAATTTGTAAGTAATTTGAATCTCTAGTAACTTTATGCTAGGATAATTTCGCTTTTCGGCAGTATTTGTAACTGGAAATACTAACTGAGGTGAATAATTATGAAGAAATTTTCTTTTTTACTTTGTCTGGCGGTGATTCTTTGCTGGGGCATAAACGATGCCCGAAGTCAGGAAAAATGCGTTAATGCCGAGGCGGAAGCGGCGATTATCAATAACGATATTCCTTCCGCCAAGCTCGAAGCTACTGCCCGCGCCAAATGGTCGGCAATTGAACAGGTCGTCGGCACAGAAATCAAAGCGCAAAGTTTTGTGCAAAACTTTACCCTGGTCGAAGATGTTATTAAAACAAAAGCTAGCGGCGTGGTTAAAAGTTTTAAAGTGATCGATCAGAAAAACACCGCAGATAGTGTCAATGTCAAGATTAACGCCTGCGTGGAACCGGCCATCGCCAGAGAGGCCGTTTCCCAATTAGGATTAAATAATTCCATTGCTATTTTTATTCCCGCGCGCAAGCCCGGCCGCAGCGGCGATGAATTTGAAGAAACAAATATACTTTCAGAAACATTAATCGGCAAGCTCACGGAACAAAGCTACACGGTTGTCGATGTCGCCCCCACTAACGCCCTTGACGCCAATGTAATCGAAAATGCCGTGCGCAGCGGCAACAGCATGACTGTCCGCAGCATGATGTATAAATTTTTATCCAACCTGATTATCATTGGTAAAGTTGATTACACCATTTCCACAAAAAAAGGCGAAAATATAGGCTACGGTCTTTCCATGCCTTTTAATAACGTGACCGTCCGCCTGAATTACCGGATAATCGCAAAAAACAAATCAGGAAATATGGAAATACTGTCAACAGGTGTCGAACAGGCCAAAGGGCTGGCCAATAATGTGGAAGACGCGACCGCCGAAGCAATGAAAGAACTGGCATCTAACCTTACCCCGACAATTCTGGACAAGGTTGGACAATACATAAAAGTCAATACGAAGAAAGTGAGCATTAAAGTCAACAATGTAAACGATGTGGATACTGTCCTTGCTGTAAAGCAGATGCTGCAGAGCATTGTCTGGGTTTCCGAAGTTGAAGAAAAACAGATGGGCGATTTTGTTGTCAGCTATCCGGAAAACACGCTCTACCTGGCCAACAGCATCAACCAGAAAGGAAATTTAAAGGTTGTTAATTTCTCGCCCTATTCTCTTGTTCTAGATTACCAAAAATAAGGCGATTCAATTTTATATTTATATTAATACTAATCTTTATTCTAAGAAAAATGTTGCTTGAAATTAAAATGCCTGGAAAAGAGCAGAATATAAATATTAGCATATGTATCCTGACCAATGCTTGACTTTACCAATACAGATAAATTAAGTCACTATTAATGAGTACATCTACAAGTCCATACATATTACTTGAAAAATAAACTGAGGATTACCATTTGTATTGTGTTATCCGACATCGCTAATGAGTCACGCAATGACTTGATTCCATCTCTCTTTAATTGAAAGCATATA
>Ga0209083_1001852_pt1 | contig 22040 bp, 23 predicted proteins | sample AM7aDNAmetaG_FD_184132 | JGI IMG/M metagenome (GOLD analysis project Ga0209083, IMG submission 184132) | Freshwater microbial communities from Finland to study Microbial Dark Matter (Phase II) - AM7a DNA metaG (SPAdes) (version 3) | ecosystem: Environmental > Aquatic > Freshwater > Lake ...
GTCGGCAACCACGGCGGAAAGCAAGGATTCAATCGCGCCCAAGAGCGCGATAGTCACAGCCGGTTGAAAAAGCTCCCGGAGCCTTGAAAGACTTCGAAGAGGAAAATGCGGCACCGGTAAACCATGGGGCAAATCTCCAAAACGGCTACCGATCGTCTCGACAGGCAGGTGAAAAAACGCCGCAAGCGCGGTGACGGAAACAAGAGCCACAAGGGCGCCCGGAACACGCTTCGAAAACTTGGGGGTCATGGCAATAATAAAAACCGTGACAAGCCCCAAGATCAACGCGACATAATTCACCGTGCCGAAATGTTGGATGAAAACATGCCACTTTTCAACAAATTCCGCTGGCACTTTATCAATACGCAAACCCAAAAAATCTTTAACCTGGGATGAAAAGATGATCACTGCAATGCCGCTGGTAAACCCAACGATCACCGAGTGCGGAATAAACTTGATCGCGGTCCCGAGTTTCGAAACCCCCATGATCACAAGGAGGATCCCGGCCATCAACGTGGCAATAATAAGCCCATCGACCCCGTATTTCTGTACCACCCCATAAACAATGACTACAAAAGCGCCTGTCGGTCCGCCAATCTGCACTCGACTCCCGCCAAGCAAGGAAATAAGAAAACCGGCAATGATCGCCGTAAAAAGACCTTTATCTGGGGAAACTCCTGAAGCGATCGCGAACGCAATCGCCAAAGGGATGGCAACCACCCCGACAATGAATCCGGCGATACAATCTTTTAAAAAAGTCTCCTTCGAATAATCCTTAAGACAGGTCACTAATTTAGGTCGAAACATAACACTCTCTTTCTTACGCGATGACGATTATAAAACTTGTCAGATTCGGAAGAATCTTTTTTATTATACTATTTTCAACAAAAAAAATGCCGCAAAGCACCTTATTAGCATCCTAATTCCGCGCTCCTGGACCGCGCAAATCTCGTGAAGTTTGTCATTCTGTAGTTTCTTTCGCATCGACGACTTAGACCCTAACCGAATAAACCATCCGACTCCTTCCAGAACCACAAAAAAAACGAAGCAAGCGTTTCCAAGAATCGAAAGGAGCTCTGTCCTGCATTATTTCCAAGGGTACGTCAGGTAATAAGCCGCGCACAAAGCTCCCGAGCAAAGGAGAGTCCCCATAAATTTTTCGCTGTTCGTTCGCGCAATTTTATTGAGCTTCGCAATTATCTTATCGGAATCTCGAATTAAAGGCATAGCACACCCTTCATCCAAAAACGGTTCCGATTAATACACAAACTCAGTCGGTCTTATTTTACTCCCAAGATAGCATTGATAGAACCAAACTGATTGGCCACTGTCTTCTCAGCGCGAGGATCATCGATCCACCGACCATCCACAAAAAAACGGTATTCATATCTGCCCAGCTTTAGTTGAACCGATCCCCTCCATATACCGCGGGAATCTTTTGTCATGCGGCCGGCATTGGTACTCCACTCATTAAAAGTGCCGCACACATTAACGCTTTTAGCTTGCGGTGCGGACAACTGAAATTCCACCGTTCGTTCATTCGTGCTAGATTGAACTTTTGACATTACAAGGCTCATCTCACACCCTCTTGTGTTTGAAAATCTCTGCGCAATATTGCGCCCTTCTTCCGATTCATACTCGATTTTCCGCTAAAACCTTGATCCGTTCTTCCTGTTCTCTAATGATTTTAATCACTTGTTCCGGCCTCACCGATCTCCGAATCAACTCTACTACGAAATCATCACGAAGAAGCCTTGCTAAGCCGGCAAGAACGATCCAACTCCTACAGGATTCTGAGGATAGACCATGAGAAAAAGCACATGAACCAATTCCCCGTCAAGCGCATGAAAATCAATGCCCTTTTTCGATGACGCCAAAAGACCTTGAGGTTCGGGGATCTCTTCCGATTTTGAATGGGGCATCGCGATCCCATTTCCAAGTCCCTTCGAACCTAATTCCTCACGCAGCATCAGTGCAGATAACAGGAGCTTTGGATCCACACTGGAATGAACTTCGTGAAACTTTTCGGCCGGCTTCCGGAGCGCCTCTTTTTTATTCTTGGCTTCAAACTGCAAGATGATTGAGGAAGAGTTGATCAATTCCGAAACTTTCGTATTTTTCCCCTTGCTCCATCGTTATACTTCCCCGCCCTTTATTCTTACTTCACCACCAGGACAGGACAGCCCGCTTCCTCCGTCATCGCATGAGAAAAGAGGCGGAATCGAGGGTCTCTCCAATCTTCCAATTCACTTGCGCCAAGAATCAAAAGATCGGCTTTCCCGCCTTCGCCTTCGGGAAGAAGAGTCTGCTTTATATCGCCATGCAAGATCTTACAATCCGCTTTTACATTCCACTTCTCAAGCGAGTATTCCGCCCAGGACTGAGCCGCACTGAGAGGAAGCGATGGCCCCGTTCCCACCGCAAGGACCCTCACGTGAGCCTTGCCGTGCTTGTTCAACATTGCTGCAATCCCAAGAGCCCGGTCGCTGGACCTTCCGTTGACATGCGCTAAAAGAACTTCTTTAAAATCCCGGCTGAAAGCTTGAGGAATAATGAGAACTGGGCCTGGAGCTTCCTTGAGCACTCCTTTCAGATCAAACGAGGCGTCGCCTTTAAGCAAAACCAAAAGTTCGTCGGATGAAAATTCTTTTAAAACTTTTTGCAACGAATCTCCAAAAATGATTGCGTCCCACGCGACACCGCTTTGATCCGCCTGAGCTTGCAAATAGTCCCTATAAAAAGCTTCCGTCTCTTCTGGCTTTATCTCGGGGATTCGGGGCTTCTCGGAGGCAAAGTTCAATGACTCTAGAAGCCGCACCCGGACTTTGAATATTCCGGCGATCTCTACTGCGATTTTTAGGAGATGGGGAAACGAGCCCTTCTCAGGAGCCAAGACTAACACACCAGTGATTACCTTTTCCGCGAGATGCTTTTGCATGCTTAATCTTTGTATGTAAGGATATCGCCTAGCCAAGGATGCGCCACAAGACGAGTCCTTAAATGCTTTCGGATCAGTGAGAACGCTTTTTTGACAGGGATCTTCAACACAACCGCTATTTCCTGGGCCAAGGCCTCCGCGGCATGCTTCACGATCTTGCTCTCCCCCCGATCGCAATAGAGCTGTTTAGAGACTGCCATCAGTAGCACTTCAGCGAATGCCTGAGCTGTATTTCCCTGGGCGACGGTTCGCAGGCGTAAGGAATAATTCTCGGTAGGGGAGGTTTCTGACTCAGTCTTTCCGGAACGGAAAGAGGCGAAAATATCCTCCACCTCTTTTTCGGAAATAGGTAGATGAAAACCAGATTGGATTGCTTGATGAACACCCACAAAATATCTTGAAAGGTGCTTCGCGGGCCGGACAGGCTCAATCCAATAACTCAATCCCTCTAACCCGCTGGGTTTCCCCACGATCCCTTTAACCAAAGAAAGTCCGTGAATGGAATGAAAAAGAACATCCCCCCTGTGAAATGGCAGCCCTTCGGTAGCGACGGCATGCTCTGTTCGTGCTTTTTCAGTTCTCCTGTCAGCCAAGTCAAGCATCTCGCACCTCCTAATGGCCTGGACGTTACGAAGCATGGAATATATGGTCATGTTCATATATTCTTATATGACCATTGATTCATATTACGCCCAAAAAAGAGAGGTGTCAATGATCGCTTGCGCCTCTCGCTCATAACCACAGCCAACAGAATCCACGAAATGTTGTTTTGTGCATATTATGTTGAGCACAACATAATATGGGAAAAGCGACATAAGCCTGATACCACATGCACCCTAGAGTGTCTGTTTTCAGTTTGGAAAGTTCCGCAAGGTTTCCACCTGGACGTTTTTAAGCAGAAAAAGAAAAAATCCGCCACTCCAACAACTTATGTGAGAGTGACGGGTTAGAAGAAATCGGGGTGACAGGAATTGAACCTGCGACATCTTGCTCCCAAAGCAAGCGCTCTAGCCCCTGAGCTACACCCCGATGTGATTGAATTATAACGACTTACGCAACTATCCGCAAACCATTAACATTGAATTGTGCGATCCTGTGCCCGCCAATGGCCGATGTAAGCTCAAGATACATTTCTCGCCGCTCCATTGCCACTTGCATTTTCTCTAAGCCCCCCCCTTACACACATAGAAGTCATCTTCATCAATATCGTGCTTCAATAAATCGTTGTGATCCCGAATGAGCCTTTTCAAATACGAAACGTCCGGTTGGCGACTGTGACCGCTTTTAATCTACCTAAAACACACGCGCCCCGAAAGGAATTGAAGGTAAGATCCGTCGTTTTCAGGAAGGAATAAATTTTGGATTTTTTACGGCTGCCAAATATTTTTTCGCTCGTTCGTATGCTTTGTCGTGATTTGAATCAATCTCAAATAAGACGGCGTCATCCATCGTATGGCGTTCCGTGCCGCCGCAGAAATCGCATGGGTTTTGGAAAAGTTCTTTTTTGCAATCCTTGCAGTATAAAAAAAATATCCGGATGCTGGTATGGCCGGTGGGAAATCCGTAAAGCGGGTTTAGGTCCCAATTCTTCCTGTCCCCTACAGGAGCACGACACTTTAAGTATTTTTCCAAATCGCGCGTTTTGTTGATATGGCGCTTTTCGGACTCGTCGTAGCTTTTTTCAAAAAAGGGATGACGCTGAACTGTAGGACAGGGCTTCACTTTCCACTAACTCGCGCCCAAGCATATTTACTTTCCATGTTTCGGCAATATTGGTGCAAATAATCCCAAACCTCTGAAAAGTTTTTTGTGCGCTCATACTGGTAAAGAAAAATGAAAAAATCAGCGTCCCAATTCGTTTCGATCTCACTTAAAAGGACGTGAGTTACTTCATAGCTTTTCTTTTCCTGCTTCTCCACTTCATTCTTGTCAGGAAGCTGATGAATGGTGCATTGCAAGTCAATAAAGCTCCGTTTGCACTCAGCGCACAGTTTGTCAAAATCAGCAAACGCAAATTCCATTTCCCATTTTTTGACAAACTTTTCTAACTGAGCGATCTCATTTTGATACTGCTTATTCTGTTTTTTGAGGTTTTGTTCGATTACTGGGGTCATTGGTCATTTCTCCCTAAAGGACCTACTGGTAAGATGGCCTCATTATAAGCCTTCCCTTTCAATCGTCAACCGGTCATCCCGTTGTGGGTGCAAGAGCGCAACTGCAAGATCATTCCACGGGGTTCGGGCAACTTTGCTTCCGGCCAACGGCTCTCCCCACAGACTTTCGCTCCGCCCAGAATTTCTTGTCCCGTCCGTCCTCGCTCAAGTATGCCGCCCTGCTCTGGAGCGCTGCTTCCAGCCGTTCCCTTCACCCGCTGATTGAATTGCTTGACCAGCGACTCCACAGGCGCACTGGAGATCGGAAGCCCTGCCTTCCAATAGGCCGGATAATCCATCCGGTGTGCGTTTCGTTTCACATAGTCCAGCGTCAGAGAAACAATTTTCCGGGGGTTGCCTGGAACAGCCTCCGTGGACGGTTTCCCGATTTGGCTTGCCTTGTTCTCTAACATTCGGATCACACTCCCGACTTCGCCGCTCCACAGCTTTACGACAAGCCCTTTGTATAATTCCCAAGCCTACTTCGTATCCTTTCCGTAAGCCGCCGAGGCGCCTCCGTACAAATGCGTCATCCATGCATGAAATTCAGAATTTGCGTCCATCCCGGAAAATGTAATGCCCCAAACGGTTCAATCCAGTTCCCGCCGTCCCCGACAAAGGTTTTGCGTGGGGCTAGCGGGCCACGTCTGACGCTTGAAGTTTTATCGGCAGTTTTTACTCGCAGTTGCGCTCTTGCACCCTTTCGGCATTACTTTCGCTTCACACCTGGTCATGAGTGGTGTAGACTTGGTGACCGTTTCAAAGCTTTTGAGGCATACTTCGATTCAAATGACCATGCGGTACAGCCATTTGAGTCCGGAGCATCAGGGGCGAGAGCCGTAGATGTCATGGACGGTGTTTTTGCCCTTAAAGGCTGTATAATAGGCACAAAACGGGCACAAGCTGAAGATTCCGAAGGAAAAGCTGAGGATGAGATTGTTGTAACTGCTTCATCTGAAGCTAGTTAAGAGTTTCGGGCCCATAGCTCAATCGGTTAGAGCAGAGGACTCATAATCCTTTGGTTCCTGGTTCGAGTCCAGGTGGGCCCATTCTTTTCATTGACACTTGTTCGCGAAGATAAGTAGACTTAACCGGTTTGATGACTCTAATGGTGAAGGGGTAATTCATGGCACGAATGAAGATTTTTACGGCATGTTTGATGATAAGCTTTCTGGGGATTTCATGCGCCTCTCGGGCGGTGCCAACAAGTTCGTTTGGACCGTATTCTGCCGCCGAGACGTATTACACCAAGGGGAACTATCCTAAAGCTATCGAAAAGTATCAAGAATATCTGGCTTTAAACCCGCAGGGGAATATGGCAGCTATTTCGGAATATTATATCGGGAAGAGTCATGTTCTCTCCGGGGATGCCGCTAAGGCTTGTGAAAGCTTTAAACGGGTTGTGACGCAATACCCGAAGACCAGCTGGGCGGAATTTTCAAAGGAACAACTGGAGCTTTTGAAAACGCCTGCGGAGGCGTAGTTTTTTTGTTCTTTGATCTAAAAATTTTTCTGAGAAGGCCTTCTCGGATGACCGCGCACAGATGACGAGAAACGGGAAACGTCCCGTTCAACCGCTGTGGGAGGAAAGTCCGAGCTTCCTAGGGCAGCGTAGTGGGTAATGCCCACCCTCTGCATCGCTTGCGATGCAGGGCGGATCAGAGCCACAGAGACGAGTCCCTGTCATGAAAATGTCAGGGGGTGAAACGCGGTAATCTCTACGTGAAGAAAGGCTAAACAGGGTAAAGACGTCCCTCGGATGTTTTGAGTGGACGGGGAACTGCCCGTTCCTATGATGCCGCAAGGCGGATACTTTGCCGGGTAAGCCGACCGAGGCCTGCAGTGATGCGGGTCCTAGATAGATGGTCATCACCTTTCGCGTAAGCGGGAGGTACAGAACTCGGCTTACAGAGAAGGTCTTCTCATTATTTTTTGGTGGGCTCATTGCTTGACAAAAATGGAGGAAGCAGGTATCCTCCGCACAGTTGACACGGCTTTACGTCCTTTTAAGACGGTGCTGAGACGCCGACAAAGGTGAATGAATGAACACAAAAAATAGACTTATAAAAAACCCCGCAAACAGAAGCGGGGTATTTTTTTGTCCGGAGTTGCCATGACCTCTCCAGAGAAGCAGATTCTTGATGAGGGCGGGATTGAACGGGTGCTGGCCCGTATTGCTCACGAGATCCTTGAGAGGAAGGAGGGCATCGCGAATCTGGCGCTCATTGGCATCCGCACTCGCGGCGTTTTCCTCGCGCAACGTCTTCAGAAAAAACTTTCCGAGATCGAAAAGAACGAAATTCCGGTCGGCATTCTTGATATTACGCTCTATCGCGACGATCTGAGCGAGGTGGGTCCCAAACCCGAGATCCATGAAACGGATATTCCGTTCAATCTTAAAGGCAAAGTCGTGATCCTGGTGGATGATGTTTTATACACGGGGCGGACGATACGTGCCGCCTTGGACGCTTTGATCGACTTCGGACGGCCCAAGGTCATTCGCCTTGCGGTACTTGTGGATCGCGGGCATCGGGAGCTTCCCATCAAGGCTGATTATGTCGGCAAGAATGTTCCCACCTCACTTCAGGATCGAGTCACCATTCGCTTGAAAGAAACAGACGGACAGGATGAAGCTGTCATTTCAGGAGGGACGAGGACATGACGCAAATCGCAAAGACGCTGTGGACGCAAAAAGATCTTTTGGGTCTCAGGGACCTTTCCGTGGCTGAGATCGAGCTGATTTTGGATACTGCGAAATCTTTCAGTGAAGTTTCCCAGCGTGAAGTGAAAAAAGTTCCTGTCTTGCGCGGCAAGACCGTGGTGAATCTTTTTCTGGAACCCAGCACCCGGACGCGTGTTTCTTTTGAGCTTGCGGAAAAACGTCTGAGTGCGGATTCTATCGGTATGGCAAGCAGCGGCTCCAGTATGACCAAGGGCGAATCCCTGTGGGATACCGTCGCGAATATCGAAGCTCTTAAAGTGGATATCATCGTTATGCGTCACGGTTCTTCCGGCGCGCCGCATCGCGTTTCGAATTATACGAAGTGCGGTATTGTCAATGCGGGGGACGGTATCAATGAACATCCGACCCAGGCGCTACTGGATATGTTCACGCTCCGCGAGATCAAGGGGAAGATCAAAGGTCTCAAGGTCGTTTTTGTCGGGGATATCCTGCATTCCCGAGTGGCTCGGTCGAACGTTTGGGGTTTGACCAAACTCGGGGCGGAAGTCGTGATCTGCGGACCGAAAACGCTTATTCCCTGGGGGATCGAGGAACTCGGGGTGAAGGTGATCCACGATGTAAAGAAGGCGATCGATGGCGCGGATGCCGTGACGCTCTTGCGCATTCAGATGGAACGGCAGAACGAGACTTTGTTTCCCAGTATCCGTGAATATGCAAGCACCTTTGGCATGAATACGGATCTTTTCAAATATGCGAAGCCAGATGCGATCCTCATGCATCCGGGACCAGTGAATCGCGGCGTCGAGATCGAAAGCGCTCTTGCGGATAGCTCTCAGTCCTACATTCTCAAACAGGTCACGAACGGGATCGCGGTGCGCATGGCGGTTCTTTATCTCTTGAGCGGAGCGATGAAAAATGAAAAATAAACTGAATGGGCAGTCTGTCAAGAATCTCATCATCAGGAACGCTCATATCATTGATCCGGCCAACAAGATCGATGAAGTGATGGACCTGCATATCAAAAGTCACCGGATCGTCAAATGGGGAAAAGACCTTGCGGCGGAGGAAGCGGAGATTCTGGATGCCAGCAAACTTCATCTCCTGCCGGGTTTGGTTGATCTGCACGTTCATTTTCGTGAGCCGGGCTATGAACATAAGGAAACGATCGAGTCGGGAGCTCAGGCAGCGATTGCGGGAGGATTTGTGGCCTGCGTCACCATGCCGAATACCAAGCCGGCTTGTGATAACGCTCAGGTCGTGAAGTATCAAATGGAGCGCGCGAACGTCCTCAACTTTAATATTTTCCCTTCCGGTACCTTGACGCAGGGGCGCGAGGGGAAAAAGATCTCGGAAATGGCTGAGATGAAGGATGCGGGGGCTGTTGCGGTGACGGATGACGGAGGATGGGTGATGGACTCAGGCGTTGCCCGCCGCGCTTATGAATATGCCGCGACCTACGGGCTTCCGATCATGTCTCATGCCGAAGATCACTCCATCAGTCTCAACGGCGTTATGAATGAAGGGATTGTGTCCTCGAAGCTGGGGCTGCGGGGTGCTCCGAACGCCGCTGAAGATATCGCAACAGCGCGGGATATCGAGCTTGTGAGACTGATCAAATGTCATCTTCACTTCTCCCATGTTTCGACGCGAGGGGCTGTGGAGATGATACGCCGGGCAAAAGCAGAGGGATTGCCCATTACTGCCGAAACGACGCCTCATCACATCGCTTTGACGGATTCGGAATTCGTCAAATATGACACTTTCTATAAAATGAACCCGCCGCTTCGTATTGAAAAAGACCGGCAGGCGATCATGGCCGGACTTGAAGACGGAACGATCGACGCGATCGCGACGGACCACGCCCCGCACGCTCTCGAGGAGAAGGACCGGGATATTGAAGTGGCGCCGTTTGGTACGATCGGGCTCGAATCGGCCTTCGGGGTCATCATGACGGAACTTTTTCATGGGAGGAAATGGAAGCTTGAGGAGATTGTCAGGAAGATGAGCCTGACGCCGGCAGAGATCCTGAAGAAAACAAATTTCGGGCGGCTCAAGACCGGAGAACAGGCGAATTTTATCCTGGTGGATGTGGACCGGGACTGGGTTTTTGCGGAAGAACATGTTCATTCACGGTCCTTTAATTCTTGCTTCTACGGAAAGAAACTCAAAGGCAAGGTCCTGCACACGTTCGTGAAGGGTTATCAATACGCCCTCTAGGGGAATGGAATCCATGAAAAAAGCGATACTGGCACTCGAGGATGGCCTGTGGTTTGAAGGCGAGGGATTTGGCGCCGACGGAGAAACTTTTGGCGAGGTAGTCTTCAACACGGGGCTTACCGGCTATCAGGAAATCCTGACCGATCCTTCCTATAAGGGTCAGATGGTCTGCATGACCTATCCTCTCATTGGTAATTACGGTATCAATATGGCCGATGTGGAATCCTCAAAGCCGTGGGTTGAGGGTTTTATCATCAAGGAGCTCAGTCCTGTGGTGAGTAATTATCGCTCTGAGATGACTCTGGATGCGTACCTCAAAAAATACAACATCCTCGGAATTCAGGGGATCGATACCCGAAAACTCGTAAAGCATCTGCGTACCTTCGGCGCGAAGAAGGCTGTCATTTCCACGATCGAGTTGGACGCCAAAAAGTTAATCAAGAAGGCCAGGCTTTCTCCCGGCATTGAAGGCGTCGATCTTGTCAAAGAAGTGATGTGCCAGAAGCCTTACGTATTTGAGGATGTCATGCCTGCCGAGTTTGCGTGGGGCGATCAAAGGAAAAAGACATTCAAAGTTGTGGCGATCGACAGCGGTATCAAATGGAATATCCTGAGAAAACTTAACCAGCACGGTTTCAGTGTTCAGGTCGTTCCGGCGACGGCAACGGCCGATGAGATCCTGGCCTACAAACCCGACGGTGTTTTTCTGTCGAACGGTCCCGGCGATCCTTCCGCGGTCAAGTATCTGGTAGAAACGGTTCGCAAACTCATCGGGAAACTCCCCATTTTCGGGATCTGTCTGGGACATCAGATGATCGGGCAGGCGCTCGGAGGCAAAACTTCCAAGCTCAAGTTCGGACATCACGGGAATAATCAGCCGGTCATGGATCTTAAGACGCGGAAGATCGAGATCACCTCCCAGAACCACAACTTTGTGGTGGATATCGACACGCTTCCGAAGGGTGAGGTCGAGATCACGCATATCAATCTGAACGACAAGACGCTTGAGGGTATCCAGCATAAAAAATATCCGCTCTTTAGCGTGCAGCATCATCCCGAGAATTCTCCCGGACCTCATGACAGTGATTATCTCTTTACCCGCTTTTATGAAATGATCGAAAAACAACGGAACTAATATGCCAAAACGAACAGATATCAAAAAGATCCTCATCATCGGGTCCGGGCCGATCATTATCGGTCAGGCCTGTGAATTTGATTATTCAGGCGCGCAGGCCGTGAAGGCGCTCAAGGACGAGGGGTATAAGGTGGTGCTTATCAACTCGAATCCCGCCACGATCATGACGGATCCCGAGCTTGCAGACGCAACCTACATCGAACCTCTTACGGTGGAATTTCTTGAAAAAGTTATCGCCAAGGAAAGACCGGACGCCGTTCTTCCTACCATGGGCGGGCAGACAGGCCTGAACCTTGCTGTTGAGGCTTATGAGGCGGGAGTGTTCAAACGTCATAATGTTGAGATGATCGGGGCGAAATACGAAGCAATCAAGAAAGCCGAGAATCGCGAGGAGTTCAAGCGTGCGATGCAGAAGATCGGGCTTGATCTTCCGAAAAGTGATTTTGCCTATACGGTGGAAGAGGCGGAAAAAGTTGCGGAGAAGATCGGTTATCCCGTGATCGTGCGTGCAAGTTTTACGCTTGGCGGTTCCGGAAGCGGTGTTTGTCATAATCTTGAAGAACTCCGGGCGACGGCGCGTACGGGACTCGATTACAGCCGTGTTCATGAGATCCTGATCGAGGAATCGATCGTTGGGTGGAAAGAATATGAACTCGAGGTGATGCGGGATATCCATGATAATTTCGTGGTCATCTGCTCGATTGAAAATCTGGATCCGATGGGAGTCCATACCGGCGATTCCATCACAGTGGCGCCCTCCCAGACTCTAACGGACCGGGAATACCAGCGCATGCGGGATGCCGCGCGGAAAGTGATGTCCGAGATCGGGATCGAAACAGGCGGTTCGAATGTCCAGTTCGCGGTCGATCCCAAGACGGGCCGCATGGTCATTATCGAGATGAATCCGCGCGTTTCACGGTCCTCGGCTCTCGCCTCGAAAGCCACGGGATTTCCGATCGCCAAATTTGCCGCGAAGCTCGCGGTGGGGCTCACGCTCGACGAGATCCCCAATGACATTACCAAATATACGCCGGCCTCGTTCGAACCTTCGATCGATTATTGCGTGGTCAAAATACCGCGCTTTGCTTTTGAGAAATTCGAGGGGGTTGATGATCGCCTGACGACGCAGATGAAATCGGTAGGTGAGGTGATGTCGATCGGCAGGACCTTCAAAGAAGCCCTTCAAAAAGGCCTGCGTTCTCTTGAAACGAAACGATTCGGTTTTGGCGGTGACGGCAAGGACAAGATCTTTGAGCAAAAGCTTAAGACCCGCGAAGAATATATTCAGTTCATAAAGGCCCTTCCGGGGGATAAGGAGCTCCGCGAAAAAATATTTGCTTATGCGAAAGTGCCACGGGAAGACAGGCTGTTTTATCTGAAGTATGCCTATTGGGCCGGATACACCACCGAGGAGATCTACAAAAAAACCGGTGTGGATCCTTGGTTTCTGGAACAACTCAAGCAGATTATCGATCTGGAAAACGAATTGCTGGCCGCGCACGGGAAGCCCCAACTTCAGGATGCTCTCATGCGCAAGGCCAAGCAGTACGGATTTTCGGACCGTCAGCTCGCATTCTTCTGGGGACTTTCGGAAAAGGCGGTGCGGAAAAAACGCAAGGGGCTTGGTATCAAGCCTGTCTATAAACTTGTAGACACATGCGCCGCGGAGTTCAAGGCGTACACTCCTTATTTTTATTCTACCTATGAAGACGAGGACGAATCCAATCCAAGCAAGAAAAAGAAAGTCATGATCCTGGGCGGCGGACCGAACCGGATCGGGCAGGGAATAGAATTCGATTATTGCTGCGTGCATGCCGTTCAGGCGCTCAAGAAACTTGGCTATGAAACGATCATGGTTAACTCGAACCCCGAGACCGTGAGTACGGATTATGATACCTCCGACAAGCTTTTCTTTGAGCCTCTGACGCTGGAAGACGTCCTGAATATCTATGAGAACGAAAAACCGCTTGGGGTGATCCTGCAGTTGGGCGGGCAAACGCCGCTTAATCTTGCAAAGTCCCTTCTGGCGAACGGCGTGAAGATCCTAGGGACCTCGGTCGACGCGATCGATCGCGCCGAAGATCGCGACCGGTTTAAAAAACTTCTGCAGAAGATCAATTTGCGTCAGCCCGCAAACGGGATCGCAAAGAATCTTGATGAAGCTTGCCGAATTGCCAAGGATATCGGCTATCCTGTCGTGATCCGTCCCTCCTATGTTCTCGGCGGGCGTGCCATGGAGATCGTCTACGACCAGACCTCGCTCAAGAAATACATGAAGAACGCGGTCGACGCGAGCGACGATCAGCCGATCCTTATCGACAAATTCCTTGAGGATGCTACCGAGGTGGATGTGGACCTCATCTCGGATGGGAAACAGTCCGTGATCGGATCCGTCATGGAACACATCGAAGAGGCGGGGATCCACTCGGGGGATAGCGCTTCGGTGATCCCGCCATTCTCACTGGGCAGGGACATTGTCGAAGAGATCATGGCTAAAACGAAGGCTATCGCTAAAGAATTGCGCGTGGTAGGGCTTATGAATATGCAATACGCCATTCAGAGAGGGCAACTCTTTTGTCTGGAAGTAAATCCGCGGGCCTCGCGTACCGTGCCTTTTGTTTCGAAGACGATCGGAGTCCCGCTCGCGAAACTTGCGGCCCAGCTGATGCTCGGCAAAACTCTGAAAGACCTGAAGTTCACCCAGGAGATCGTGCCGAATCATGTCGCCGTGAAGGAATCCGTTTTCCCGTTCGTGAAATTCCCCGGGGTTGACATCATCTTGTCTCCGGAAATGAAATCTACCGGCGAGGTGATGGGGATCGATAAGGATTTTGGCCGTGCCTTCTACAAATCGCAGGACGCGGCGCTCAGCCATATCCCGCGCAAGGGAACTATCTTTATCAGTGTCAAGGAAACGGACAAATCGAGGATCGTGGATATTGCCCGGGGATTCCATGAACTGAAGTACAAGATCGTTTCGACCAAGGGGACGGCGAAAGTCCTGAAAGACGCGGGTGTGCCGGCCGAGGAAGTGTTGAAACTAATGGAGGGGACGCCGAACATTTCTCATCTTATCAGGGAAAAGAAGATCGATCTTATTGTGAATACTCCGAGCGGTAAGGGCCCGATGCTGGACGAAGGGAAGATCCGTTCGCTCGCGGTTTCCTTCAATATCCCTTGTATCACGACTTTAAACGCGGCCCGCGCGGCAGTCTGTGGATTGCAGGCTGTGAAAGATGATGATCTCGACGTGAAATCGATACACGACTATCTCGGGTTTAAGGGGAAACGGTGATCTGTGGCCGAGCCTAAGGGTTCCGACGAGGTTCTCACTATCCTTTCAAATAGCAAGATCAACGACAAGTACTATAAGCTGATCTTCTCATGTCCCAAACTTTCCCGTAACGTGGCGCCCGGTCAATTCCTTCATATGAAAATAGCCCAGGGGAGTGATCCCTATCTGAGGCGCCCGTTCAGCTACTACCGCGTCTCCGGCCAAAAGGTCGAGGTCCTTTATGAAGTGCTTGGCTATGGAACGCAGGTCCTTTGCCAGAAGAAAAAAAGCGAAAAAGTGAAGGCCATGGGGCCGCTCGGGAAGGGTTTCTCGTCGGCGATAGGGAAGAAGAAACGCATTCTTATCGCGGGCGGCGTCGGGGTTCCCCCTCTTGTTTTTCTTGCCGAAAAATATCCTACGGAGTATCTCCTTATCGGAACGAAATCCAAGGCCGAGCTTATGCCCGCAGCCGAGTTGAAAAAGGTGAAGAAAAAAACAAAGATCCTTTATTCTACAGAAGACGGTTCTTATGGCACGGAAGGCCGGGTCACCTTGCTGCTTGAAAAGATCCTGATGGACCAGGATCCGGATCTTTTTTTCATCCAGACTTGCGGCCCTAAGCCCATGATGCAGGCGGTGATTACCATTGCCCGGAAGTACGGGATCGAGGGCGAGGCATCCTGGGATGAGAGTATGGCCTGTGGAGTCGGTGCGTGTCTAGGCTGTATGGTTGAAACCACCTCGGGGAGGGTCCGTGCCTGCGTTGAAGGTCCCGTCATTCCGTTCAAGGATCTGGTGCTTCCGTGAAAGTGGATCTAACGACGCGGATCAAGTCTCTCACGCTCAAGAATCCCGTCACGGTTGCTTCCGGGACCTTTGGGACCACGGACGAATATTCCGGGTATGTCGATCCCAAGAAACTCGGAGCGATCATCACGAAAACGATCACCGTGAAGCCACGCGCCGGGAATCCCATGCCGCGCATCTGCGAAACTTCCTCAGGGATGATGAATGCCATCGGGCTGCAGAATAAGGGCTTGGAGGATTTTCTCGAACATAAGATTCCTTATTTTAAAAAACTCGGCGTACCGCTCATTGTCAGTATCGCGGGAGAAACGACAGAGGAATTCACAGAACTTGCCAAGGTTTTTGATACGCATCGCGATGTCGTCAGCGCTCTCGAGATCAATCTTTCTTGCCCCAACGTCGAGGCGGGCGGCGTCAATTTCATGAAAAAAAAGGAACGCATTCTGGAAGCCGTTAAGGCTGTGCGCGATGGAACAGGACTGCTGACCTTTGCAAAGTTGTCGCCGGAGCTTGGGGATGTCTCAGCCATCGCGGGAGAGATCCTGAAACAGGGGATCGACGGACTCAGTTTGATCAATACATTGCGCGGGATGGCGGTAGATATCCGGTCGCGCCGTTCCAAGCTCGCGAAAGATTTCGGGGGACTGAGCGGCCCAGCGATTAAGCCGGTCGCGCTTCGTTATGTGTACCAGCTCAAAAAAGAATTCGGGGTTCCCGTCATTGCTTCCGGCGGCATCTCGAATGTTAACGATGCTTTGGAATTCCTGATCGTAGGCGCGGATCTTTTGGCGGTGGGCACGGCGAATTTCGTGGAACCTTCTTCAGCGAGAGAGATTCTGAGTGGGATAGAGACATTTCTCCGGAAAGAAAAGCTGGAAAACCTCAATGCCTTGCGCGGGAGCTATAAGTCTTCGGACGAGAAAGGACCGGGGTACCGATCATGAGCCCTATTGATCCCAAAGAAAGTTTGATCGTGGCGCTTGACGCGCAGACGCTTGAAGTAGCTGAGCAATGGCTTTCGGACCTCAAGGGTGTCGTTCATTATTATAAAGTGGGTCTTGAGCTTTTTACGGCGCACGGCTGGAAGGCTGTGAACCTTGTGAAAAACTATGGAGGGCGTGTCTTTCTTGACCTCAAACTTCACGATATCCCGAATACCGTGAGCCGGACGCTAGCCGCAGTTTGTGATCATGAAGTGGATATGGTGAATGTTCACGCATTGGGCGGATTTGAAATGATGAGGATGGCCCGCGAGGCGGTGGAGAAGTACTCCGCGGGGCGCGTCAAAAAGCCGAAGCTGATCGCAGTGACCATCCTGACAAGCCATGACCAGAAATCTCTTTCCAAGGATCTCCGCGTCAGGGGAAGTGTGAAGGATGAAGTGCTGCATCTGGCGGGGCTCGCGAGGAAGGCGGGGCTTGACGGGATCGTCTGTTCTCCAGAGGAAACGGCATGGGTTCGCAAGAAGTTGAAAAATGATTTTTTGATCGTGACACCGGGGATTCGTCCTGTCGGTGCCGATCGTGGGGATCAAAAACGCATCTATACTCCCGAAAAAGCGCTGAAAGCCGGTTCCGATTATATGGTGGTGGGGCGTCCCATCACTCAAGCATCCAATCCAAAGGAAGCTGCGCTTCAGATCATGGCGGCCATTGAAGCCGCTCCCCATTAACTCCTTAACCCGTTTATAATAAATGAGTTACGATGATTAAGACGTTGCTTTTCCTTGACAGTCCATCGAAACCTTTTATAATACGCAATCCACTTACTCTTTTACTTACCTGAGATCCCATATTTATGATACGAAGCATGACCGCTTTTGCACGCGTGTCATTTGTTGTTGGTGGCAGGAATTGGGTCGTCGAGATCCGGTCGCTTAACCAGCGGTATTTCGAACTTTCTCTGAGACTGCCGCCTGAGTTGTATTCTTTAGAAGCTCAGACACGTCAGCTGATCCAGTCAGTGATGCGGCGAGGCAAGATCACTCTCAGTATTGCCGAAGAAGGCAAGTGTGGCGGGGCAGCCGCTTATGAATTGGATCAAGATCAGGTCCGGTCTTACCTTGCTTCTGCCAAAAAGCTGAAGGCAAAGTTTGACTTGGAAGGGAAGCTTACTATAGAAGAGATCCTACGGCTTCCGGGCGTTGTAAAAGAAAAAGCCGCGGGAGGTCCCGAGTCCTGGAGTTGGACGAAACTCAGCGGACCTTTAAAAGAGGCATTGGAAAAAGCGATCTCTCACAAAGAAGCTGAAGGCGCGAAGTTGGACAAAGACTTCCGCCAGCGTCTGGACCACATCGCAAGGACGACCCACAAGATCGAGACCTGCGTGCGGGGCAATTCCAAGGTCTATTTTGAGAAATTGAAGGCGCGTCTCCGGGAACTTCTCGGAAATGAGAAACTCGATCAGGAACGGCTCTATCGGGAGGTCGCTCTCCTGACCGAGCGTTCGGATATTACCGAAGAAACAGTTCGCATGGAAAGTCATCTCGAGCTTTTTACGACCTGGCTTGGGCGCCAGGGTGAGATCGGCCGGGAACTGGATTTTTTGTGTCAGGAAATGAGTCGCGAAGTGAACACGATGGCTTCAAAAGCGCAGCTTTTCGAAGTTTCGCAGGAAGCTATCGCGATCAAAAGCGAGATCGAAAAGATCCGGGAGCAGGTGCAGAATGTCGAGTAAGAGAAAAGTCGGCGGAAAAGGTGTTCTGGTAGTGCTTTCAGCGCCCTCGGGATGCGGGAAAACGAGCATCGTCGAGAGGCTTCTCAAGCGGCATCAGGACTGGATGCGTTCGATCTCTGCGACGACGCGTAAACCCCGGGTCGATGAAAAAGACGCGCAGGATTATTTCTTTCTTTCCCGGGAGGATTTTGAGAAGAAGATCAGGGAAGGGAAAATGCTGGAGCGCGCGGAGATCTGCGGCAATCTTTACGGCACGCCCCGCGAATTCGTGGCCGATCAGGTCGCACATGGCAAAACGGTGATCATGACGATCGATGTTCAGGGAACGAAGCAGATCATGGCTTCTTGGGGGAAAGAGACCCCGTTGCTCACGGTGTTCATTCTCCCGCCGTCGGTCAAGGTGCTGAGAGAGCGGCTCACAGGAAGAAATACCGAAACGCCCGAGGAGATCGAGAAAAGGATCGAACTCGCGCAGGATGAGATCAAAGATGCGAAGCTTTATCACCATACGGTGATCAATCAGAATTTGGACCAGGCAGTCCTCGATGTCGAGGAAATCATTTTGAACAATTCACAAACAAGGAGAAATAACTGATCATGGCATACATTGCGTTGGAAAAGATCTTGTCGGCAAAGAACCAGAGCCTTTACAAAAGCGTCTTGACTGCCGCGGCACGGGCTAATGAGCTCGCGCAGGGTGCTCAACCGCTAATCAAAACGGATTCGAAAAAAGTTTCGACCATTGCTTTGAATGAAATGGCAGCCAAGAAGGTCAGTTATGTTGAAGTCAAAGCTAAAGGCAAAAAAACTCTCGGGTAAGACAGTACTTCACATTCTGACGGGAAGTATCGCCGCGTACAAGGCACCGGATCTCATCAAGCAGATGAAATCCGCGGGAGCTCGCGTGGTTTGCGTCATGACCCGGTGCGCCGGGGAATTCGTGACCCCGACAGTACTACGCGCCGTGAGTGGTGAGCGCGTCTATTCGGAAATGTTCCCTCAGGACACTCCGTTCGGTGTGTTGCATACTTCCTTGGCGGACATGCCCGACATGGTGCTCGTTTCCCCTGCGACGGCAAATTTTATCGCGAAAATGGCGACCGGGATCTCGGATGATCTTCCAAGCTGCCTTGCTCTCGCGACGCGTAAACCGATCTTGATCGTGCCGGCCATGAATGATCAAATGTTTCTTCATCCGATCACGCAGAGGAATATCGCTCAGTTGAAGGCCCTCGGCTATCATTTCGTGGATCCCGTTGAAGGCGATCTGGCTTGTGGGCGCGTTGGTGTGGGGCATATTGCCTCGGATGAGGCTATTCTGGCGTCCACGCAAAGCATACTTTTCAAAAAGCGCAGTCACCTGTAGTACCGTGGCCGCAATCCTTAAAAAGATCCTCATTACCGCTGGTCCCACTCGAGAAATGCTTGATCCCGTGCGTTTTCTTACCAACCTTTCGACGGGGGAGATGGGGTATGCTATTGCGAAAGCTGCGGTGTCAAAGGGGTATTGCGTCAGTCTAGTCAGCGGTCCTACGGATATTTTGCCGCCGAAAGGCGTCCAATTTTATCCCGTGGTTTCGGCTCTTCAGATGCGGAAGGTGTGTGCGGCGCTTTTTCCAAAGCACGATGCCCTGATCATGACGGCAGCCGTTTGCGATTTTATGCCTATCCGTACCGATAAGCATAAGATCCCTAGCGCGAAAGGGATGACACTACAGCTTAAAAGAACTCCTGATATTCTCGAGTCCCTTGCGAAACGGAAGGGGCCCCGGGTTGTGATCGGTTTTTGTCTAGAGACACGGGACCTGATAAGCCGGGCTACGGAGAAGCTTATAAGGAAGAGGGCTGACGGAATTGTGGCGAATTTCTTTGATCCGAAGCGTCAGATCCCGTTTGGCAAGCGCCGTGTTGAGGTTCATCTTGTGGACTCAGGCGGTGATGCCCGGAAGCTTGTGAACCGGTCCAAGATCCAGGTAGCGAGGGTGGTTCTTGATTGGATGGAAAGCCTTCGGTCGAATAAAAAGAGTCTTTAAGATTTCGCCTTCCAGCGAGCATCGAGTGCATTTAGGTCGAACTTGATATAAATGCTAAGAATCTTATTTTGAAAAACAAAAAATCGATTATAATGAGCAAAATTTTTGGACAGCTTATTCACATTATCCTATTCAGTAGAGGAGGCAACCTATGAAGAGCTTCATAAAAAACATTGCGGTTCTTTTGATACTTCCACTAGCTTTGTGCGGTTGTGCAACGGAAAGCGGACTTACTGAACGTGAGACGGGTGGACTCGCGGGTGCGGCGCTCGGTGCTGGTATCGGCGCGCTTGCCGGCGCGGCGACAGGACATGCCGGGGTTGGAACAGCTATTGGTGCGGGAGCAGGACTTTTGACGGGCGCTGTTGCGGGAGAAATGGCTCGTCGGCAAAAAGAGCAGACCAAGAAGGAATTGCGTCAGGAGATGATGCAGCAACAGTATCAGCCTCAGCAGTACGCTCCTCAGCCGGTCGGGGCTCAGCAAACTTATGCTCCTTCAGCGGTTCAACAGCCTGCTACGGCGCAGACTGCAGTGAAGCAGGAAATGAATACGAAATATAATCCGAGGACAGGTCAGACTTTTCCTTCCAATTATACCTTTGATCCGAATACCGGCGAAGAACTGAAACTTCTCCAGTGATCTTATGAAAAAAAACATTAAAAGAATAGGGATTTTGACCGGGGGAGGGGATTGCCCAGGCTTGAATGCTGTCATTCGAGCGGTTACAAAATCCGCTATCATGAACTATGGCTTGGAGGTTTTCGGGATCGAGGACGGCTATGCCGGCTTGATCGAAAAACGCGGTCATGAGTTAACGCAGTCTCAAGTGTCAGGGATACTTACTCTCGGGGGAACGATTCTCGGGACTTCCAATCGTGCGGATCCGTTTAAAGTCCCTGTTGTGACCGGAAAAAAAGTGGTTTTCGAAGATCATTCGGACCGGGCGATTGAACATTTCCGGCAGTGGGGACTGGATGTCCTGGTCGCCGTCGGCGGTGACGGGACGCTGGCTATTTCCAATCAACTTTGCGGGAAGGGAATCCCAGTTGTCGGTATTCCGAAGACCATTGATAACGATCTGAGCGGTACGGATTATACGTTTGGATTCCAAACTGCGGTGAGCATCGCGACCGAGGCGGTTGATCGCCTTCACACGACCGCTGCGGCGCATCACCGGGTAATGATCCTGGAGGTTATGGGGCGAAATGCCGGTTGGATAGCGCTGTATTCAGGGTCTGCGGGCGGTGCGGACATCATACTGGTCCCCGAAATGCCTTACTCTATGGATGCTATCGTAAAAGCTGTTACGAAGCGCGCGCAGCACGGGAAGAAATTCAGTCTGATCGTGGCTGCCGAGGGAGCAAAGGAAAGGGGCGGAAAGGTCATTATCCGGAAGAAAGATCTGAAGAATCCTTATCCTGTGAAACTCGGAGGAATTGGCGCATATCTTGCAGAAAAAATTGAGGCCGTGTCGGGGCTTGAGACTCGCTCGGCGAATTTGGGGCATATCCAGAGGGGCGGCTCTCCTGTCCCTGCGGATCGGAACCTTGGAACTCTTTTTGGGGCGCATGCTGTTGAGTTGATCCGACAACAAAGGTGGGGGCGTATGGTCTGTTTGCATGGGAGTGAGATCACTTCTATTCCCATTGAACAGGCGGTTGACAAGTTAAAACTTGTGACTCTTGACAATCCTCTTGTCGTTGCTAGCAAAGCCGTCGGTATCAGTTTCGGGCAGTAAGTCCCGGAACTTGACGAACTTTATTTCGATCGAATGGGGAAGGTAAGCCTGGTTTTCCTTTTCCTTGCCCTAATTCAAATGAATTTTATTGGCGCGGTAGCAAAGTGGTAATGCATCGGTCTGCAAATCTCCTCTGAGGAATTTTTATTTCACTCTAGAATTTCTCTTACCTCAATAAACGCCGCGATTTCCGTCATTTACCAAGATTGATGCGCCTGTATGCTTTTTGATGAAATGTGTCCGATTTTGGACACTTTTTGGACAGTGCGACCAAGAAAGGTCGTTAGACTAATGGGTGAAAATCCCATCGGGGTAAAAGGTTAGCCACCCTCCTCGTAGCGAGTCTTGAACACTGTGTGGTAACGCACAGTGTTAAGCGTAGACA
>Ga0209083_1001854_pt1 | contig 22028 bp, 14 predicted proteins | sample AM7aDNAmetaG_FD_184132 | JGI IMG/M metagenome (GOLD analysis project Ga0209083, IMG submission 184132) | Freshwater microbial communities from Finland to study Microbial Dark Matter (Phase II) - AM7a DNA metaG (SPAdes) (version 3) | ecosystem: Environmental > Aquatic > Freshwater > Lake ...
TATGAGAAAGGAATTAAAATTACAGATGAAGAAATGAGCAAAATAAATATTGAAAAAAACAATTTTCATGGTGAATGGAACTATTCAATTGCACCAAGAATGTAAAGTTTAATTTGTATCATATCCTTAGTGTTGTTTTGGAATTATCATCATTAGTTATTTGAATTTCCAAAAGTGGGTCTAGTGTCGTATCTCCTTTATGACAATTTTTTTCATCTACTTTGAGTCTATCTCGATTCAAGGATTTAAAAGCAGTAGCCAAAGAACTTTTCCCAAAACCATTTGGCGCAACGAAGAAATTAGGCATATAAGGATTCATTGTGGAAGTGAACTTTAATTTTTCAATTCCTTTCACATTTTCAATATTTATGATGTCTATACTTTTCATTTTGTTATTAAATTGATTTTATAATTACCGCTAACGTTTTCGGACTTTGAGTTTTGGCGGGCTTCGAAGTACAATGTTTCAATTTATTGCGAAAGTTCATTAGAAGCACCATGCTCCAAGTTTGCACTTCAACCCACCAGACACAAAACTCGCGTTGGTAGCTGCCCTAATTTTCAGATATAGAAGTGTAGTCTCAGGTTTTGCATTCATTTTAAAGGTTGTATTTTTTCATTTGTTTTTTACAGAAATCAACTTCTTCTTTTGAAAATAATGATTCAAATTTAGGTCTGGAAACAAGATACTCAAGGGATAAGTCAACTCTGTGAGGAATTACTTCTTCTAATTTTCTAAATCCAGATTTCATGTCACCGGAATTTATTTCGTCATGAAGAATTCGTTTTACAAAATCTACTCCACCTCCGTCAGATTTCATTCGGTTTAAAAGCAAATGACTAATTGGAATTTTAGCTGCAAGGGCTTGGTTGAATGAATGCTCAACACTGCTTTCAAATTCTTGTCGTAATGTTATTTCATGTTCGTCAAGTTGAGAGAGTGCAATCGAAGCATCTCTTGGATTATTCCTAAAAGCATTTAGAGAAGCCATGTCAAGAATATGTTGAGAAATTTTGTCGCAGAAGAATTTGTGCTTTGCAGAAAATCGTGAAATCAAATTTGCATCTTCTGGTAGCATTTTGTCCAACACAAAAACCATAATATTCTCCTCATTTGTTCGTGCTGAATATGACCAGTTATAAGAACCATTAATAATTACACTGTCGTCAATAATGCAAAATTTATGGTGCAAAAATTTTGGTGTTGTTATAAATAATTTTCCTCCATGTCGGATAAAGTCCTTCAACTTGTTTGTGTTTTTAAAGTTTTCTTTTGAATCGCTGATTACAATTTCAACTTCAAGCCCAGCTTCTCTTTTTTGAGATAAGGTTCGGATAATATCCTCGTCTGTCAACCAAGCCACTGCAACTTTTATGTTACAATTTGCTTTACGTAAATTGCTAATAATTTCTTCCCGTATGTTTTGAAAATAAACTGTAGCTATCATTTTGTCTTTTTATAAATTGTTCGTTTAGTGTAGATAGTTCCAAGTTAGCAATGTCCTCAAGGATTGCTACCAATGTTTAGCGGCTGGCTTTTATTCGTTTCAAAGGAATTGATTTTACTGATTTATCCAATCACTAAAGTACAGCACTAATTAACCACCAACTGGAATTACAGGTTTTACAGGTTTCACCGGATTAACTGGTTTTACAGGTTTTACAGGAGTGACAGCTTTAACAACTCGTGAAAGTGTCACTGGTGTTACGGAACCTTGTACAGCTTGACCAGTACTCCACGCAATAACTTTTCCACTTCTGTCTAAACAATTATAACCATTAACTGGTCCGCACCAATTCCCAGTTTTTCCAGACCATGCATGTCCATTTCTTATGTATCCAATCCAATTCAAATTCGTGTCAAAAATATGGTCATGATTATTATTCATCCATCCAACTAATTCACAATCCTTGTTAAATAATGCCTTCATTTCTATTTTAATTTTAGTGTTAGTATTTAAACCTTGCTGCTAACCTATATTCCATCGGAAAATCCGCATAAGAGTGACCCATTTGGATCGCTAACAACTTTAACCACCCTTGTTTATTTTTTCCATAAAAGATTTATTCCTTTTATTATTGTCAAACGAACTTAAAATTCTCAATAACCATTTTCACTTAAACGGGAGTTTCTATGCATTTTCCCAAATACATGAATATTAAGCAAAGATAAAGCTTTCATTATTGTTAAATATTGAAACGGAATTTTTAATTACCTGTTATACAACATGTTTTTTCCTCCCCGTTGTTTAAAAAAAAGTGAACATTCCTTCCATTTTTTTAAGAATAATTTGGTTTTCAATCGCACTTACTTTTAAACCAAGGGTCTGTTTAATTTCTCCGATCCCCAAGCTGATCCTTATTGGCACTTCCCTTATCTTGCTCTTCACAACCGTCATTAACGAATGTGTACAACTTCCTCAATAAATTTCCAGGGATGACACGTTTTGTCATCCCTACCGGATATCTTTGCTGTTTAAAGAACGTGATCAACCAAATAATGAAAAACTATGATTTTTAGGGCAATCAAATTTGTGGCAGAAGCCCATTCGGGACAATACAGAAAAGGAACCAACATTCCATATATCTCGCATTTAATGAACGTGATGAAGATCTTATGCGAGACCGGTTGTGACAAAGAGATCATTACTGCCGGGATATTGCACGATGTCGTGGAGGACACTTCGGTAACCATCGAACAGGTAGAGCGGATATTTGGGAATCGGGTAGCCATCATGGTTAAAGGTGCTTCCGAACCCGATCATTTGCGCCAGGGCTTGGATGCCAAAATAAGCTGGAGGCTGCGAAAACAGCATACCATAGATTTCATCGGTAAGGAAGCCACTCTCGATCAGTTGCTTGTCGCCTGTGCAGATAAGCTCGACAATATCGAAGCGATCAGGCAGGATGCGATCTCGAAAGGCGAAAAGGTTTGGGAACGGTTCAATGTGCCAAAAGCTGACCAGCAGTGGTACTACAAAACAGTGGCTGCCGCAATGGAAAAAAGATCGCAGGAATCCGTTGGCCCATTGAACAACCTCGCCAGGAAGCTGACCCAAACTGTCAATGAGGTATTTGGAAAAAAAGTTTAGATCAATATTTTGCTGATGGATAAAATTACTGAAGTGTTCATTATTTTTGCTTGTTCATTGTAATTGAACAAGATTGATATTTAACAAAACAGGCATAAATGAAAATATTCAGATTAAACACCTAATCATCATTTAATTAATTATCAACATATTAGAAAACAACTCAAATAATTCATACCTGAAAAATAAACTGTTATGGCAAAATTAACGTCACTGGATCATCTGGAAAATATCATGGTATCTTTAAATAGGATCGCTTTTTATGTCAGTGGTCTCAAAGAGACTCAATTTGAAGATGACATCAAAACAAAAGATGCGGTTTATCGTTGCATTGAAATATTAGGATTTTCTTCCAGTCAACTTCCGAAAGAGTTGACCGGTAAATATCCCCAGATTAGTTGGGCAATGATAAACATGCTGTGCGTTCAAAATTGTTTTTCGGATGATGATCTTTGGTCCATTCTGCATGATCAGGATTTTGGATTATTAAAATACAAGGCGAAAATCGAAAGAATATTGGAGAATGAACAAGAACAATTAACAGTGTATAAAAATTCGAAAAATAAGTTATCCATGCCAGAAATTCCGGAACCTACACTAAATGTAAAGATCAATCTAACAATGAATTACAAGTACCCCATAAAAACGAGTTCGTCAATTTGGACAGTAAAAAAGAGGTAATGGAATTTGCTTGAATATCCTGATCAGTAAATTGAATTCCAATTACTTATTTGGTCGGTACTGTATCAAATTTCAATAAATCTTTTTTGCCTTAATAATTTGGCAACAAAACAGATTAAATATATTATTTTTACCATTTGAGGGATACCACTTAAACAGGTTTCATTATAAAACTAGACTTTAAGACATCCCAATTTTATTTTGACTTGAATATCTTGGTTTTTAAAATTAAGTAAATGAGCGATATAAACCTTAGGATCGAAAAATTGGTGCAAATCCGAATGGTCGTTTTCCATTTGGGTGAGATTGATGGTTGGTGGCCAACTCAAATTGCTACAGGCCAAGGTGTTGAATTTTTAACCTACTCACTGCCTAAAACTGCCCGATTGGCTTCCGTCCAATTGGCGATGGAGATAGCAAGAAAAAATCACGATAATCAGGTAAATTTTGGGCAATACCATTTGTTCAGGTTAAAACCGACCGATGAGGAGAAAATTTTTGATCACATTAAAGCTCATCAAATTGGGTTTTTAAACAAAGATAAGTCTCAGCTAATTAACGAATTAAACAACCTTTCCTTCAATATCTCAATTGAAACTTCCATTGGGGCCGTCCAGGTAGGTACAATCGATGAATTGGAGGACGAAGCAATTGTTCAAAGCCTTGCCCGTCATTATGTCGAAGCGTTCAAATCAGATTATAAAACTTACCCTTATTTGAACTAATGGACTCATTGACTGTTAAATACAATTCTGATTTATTGAAAAGCACAGGGCTTATTCAGGAAACAATTGTTTTAATTGAAACCTACGAACCGGGGATGTCGGTCGATGAACTTTATTCGATTGCCGTTGAATCCAATATTTTGTCAAAGGCTTCCAATTCAAGGATTAAGGATATTATCAAACATGCTTTTTACCGCAGATATGTTATTGGTAACGAAAAAATTGCAGAAAACCTAAAATTTTTAAGGACCAAGTTTATCGGCAATGATACCTTTCTTCAACTTTTATTGGTTTATACCTGCCGGGCCAACACCATACTGGGCGATTTCATCAAAACAGTTTATTACGATGTCATAAATAAGGGTTATCAGGTTATTGACACAACTGATCCTCAGAAATTTATAAGCGAAGCGGTTAAAGATGGGCGCATCGAAAAACCATGGGCCGATTCGACCAAAAAGAAAGTATCGGAACATATCATCGCCACACTCATTGATTTTAAACTTATCGACAAGGTTAAAAAAATACTTCCCTTCCACATTACCGATCTGACTGTTAATTATTTAATTCACGAACTTCATTTCAAAGGGTATAGTGATGACCAAATTGTTTATGCGAATGACTGGCCTTTGTTCGGGTTACACAAGGAAGATGTTTTAAACACAATGGAAAGATTATCGTTCCAGGGCCATTTCATATACCAACACTCAGGCGAATTGTTGAAAATTGCGTGGAAGTACAAAACAATGAAAGAAAGCATAGATGGAATCACTCGATAGCAAATTTGCGGAAATTTTGGATTTTATTGAACACCCTGTTGCCAACCACCATGCCGGCGACAAACCCATCTGTTATTTAACTTTTGGTGTTGATGAAATCCTCCAGGTTAAAAGGAGCCTAAACACCTGGCTAAGTTTAGCCAAAGGAAAAGGATTCAATATTCAAGTCTTATCCTTGGCCGAAACCCTCAATTCCTTTTTCAGGTTGAATCCAGGAAGAAAAATTTGGTTACATTCATATTCCGGTCAGCACAAGGATGATATGGAGGAATTATTCCAGGGATTGGGTTCCAATGTGAGAGAGAATCAAGTTATTGAAAATGGCATATTATCGGCACAATCCAAAATTGTTACACTTCAAAAACCTGTCCTCCTGGTTACTGACCTTGAGGCAATCCACCCTTATACCAGATTTGGGCCTATTGAGCAAAAAATTTACAATCAGATCGAAATACCGGTTGTCATTTTATATCCAGGCAAATTGGATGGCTCGAGCCTCGAATTTCTTGGCATTTATCCACCCGATGGGAATTACAGATCTAAACATTTCTAACTATGGCAAAAATTAAAGAAGTTTTCGACCCTGGCAAGAACATTTATCGCAAGATTGAGAAAGTTGTAACTTTTGGAAATCTTGAAAATGACCATTTAAAAAAGGAAATATCTGAATATGTGGTCACAGAGAAATTAAAGCAGAATTTCCAGAAAATATTTGATGCCTTACAAGCAGGGATGGATTCTGAAAGCCATGAAATTGGGATTTGGGTCTCAGGATTTTATGGTTCAGGAAAAAGTTCTTTTGCAAAGTATTTTGGGCTCGCACTCGACAAAAGCCAGATTGTTGATGGGATCACCTTTCAGGATAGGTTAAGCAACCGGATCAATTCCACCCCTATTGTCCAACAGTTGAAAACAATCGTTGCCAAAAACGATCCGGCAATTTTCCTGATCGATTTGGCTACACAACAAATTAGCGGCTACGAATTAGCCCCAGTCGGAACCATACTTTACAACGAAGTGATGAAGATTGCCGGATATGCGAAGGAGGCAAAAATTTCGTTGCTTGAGCGGAAGTTGGAAATGGACGGAAAGTTCACAGCTTTTAAGCAACAGGCAAAAGAGATAGACCCAGACAATAGGGACTGGGATATGTTAAAATTTAAAGATATTATTGTTGCAAAAAGTATTGCTTCCCAACTCGCCCCAAAATTTTACCCAACCATTTGGAAAGATGAATATGCCTATAATATAATCAAGATCGATGATATTGAAAATGATAAGGAACGGACCATTCAAATGTTGGAATTGATCCGGAAAAAGACTTCCAAAGAAAATGTACTTTTCATTATCGACGAAGTTGGGCAATACATATCGGCCAAGGACGATTTGATCCTGCAGATGCAAGGGACGATGCAAAACTTAATGGATATTGGTAAAGGGAAGGCATGGTTATTGGCTACCGCACAGCAAACATTGACAGAAGACAATCCCAATGCCCGTTACAATTCGGATAAACTGTTCAAATTAAATGACAGGTTTCCCATCAAGATAGACATTGAGGCTTCTGATATCAAAGAGATTACAACCCAGCGGTTGCTAGGAAAATCGCCGGAAGGGTCCAAGATACTGTCGCAAATGTTTGCCCAAAATGGCGAAAGGCTCAGGATTTGTACCCGGCTTTCGAATGTAGAACGGACCATTTACAAAGCTGATTTGGATGAAAACAGCTTTGTAAATTTGTACCCGTTCTTGCCCCACCATTTTAACCTTCTTTTGTCGCTCCTGGGACGTTTGGCCAAGAAAACGGGTGGAATTGGCCTGCGTTCTGCGATACGGGTCATTCAGGACGTGCTGACAGACCAAACCGGAGACCAGTTGGCCGAAATAAATATTGGAACATTAGCCACAACGGTACATATTTTCAATGTACTTAAAGCAGATATTAAGAAGTCTTATCCTTATATAGTTGCGGCTGTCGATAAGGTGAATTCTATTTATGGTGAGTTGTCGATGGAGTCACATATTTCAAAGTCGATTGCCACTTTGCAGATACTCGATGATTTTCACTTGTCAGTCGAGAACCTCGCTGTAATGATGCACCCCTCTGTTGATTCACCATCAAAATTGGAAGAAATCAAGACCAAAATTGAAGGGTTGAAAGCTACTCCGGGATTGACCCTCAAGGAAATTGACGGGCAACTGAAGTTTATGACCGACGCGATCATCAGGATAGAAAGGGAGAAGGAGAAGATCTCGGTATCGGGCCAGGAAACCCGACGGATCCTTGAAACTCAGGTTGAAGACCTGTTTACACCTGTTCCAACGGCCAGGGTACTGAATACCAAAACTGTAAAAACAGGTATTACGTTGGTGGTTGAAGATAGGCCGTACAAACTCCTTGAACAGAACGAGGAAATCCAAACCGAATTGCATTTCATCCTGCGCGACAAATATGAAAAAGCCCTTGAACGGCTAAAACATGCAAGTACAGAGAAAATAAACGAAAACCGAATTTACTTTCTTGGCATCATCGATGAACCCATTGACAAAACATTGGATGAAATTGTCAGGTGCGAAGGCATTTATGGGACCCGCAGCCGATACGACGATAAAGAAATAAACGATTACCTGCGAAGCCAGTTTGATGAAGCAAACAAACAGAAGCAGTTGATCAAACGCAAATTGGGCCAATCGCTCGAAAGTGGCGAATTTATTTTCAGGGGCGCATCAAAACCTGCAAAACAATTGGGTGATACTTTGCGCGAAGCTGCCAATGCCCAGCTTAAATTGGTAGCCGACAAAGTGTATTTCAAATACTGCCAGGCAAGTCAGAATATGGAAAGTGCAAGTGCCTATAAATTAATGCAATATGACGACCTTCGTACTGTTCCGCCAGTTCAGAACCCATTTGGCCTTATAAAACCTGATGGAAGTATAGATGTTGTTGCACTGGCACTAAAATCGATTGAAGATTACCTTCAAAAGGAAGGGCAGGTTGACGGGCGAAAGTTGCTCGACCATTTCTACGAAGCAGAATATGGTTGGCACAAAGATACCACCCGCTATTTGGTTGCGGTAATGTTTATCTCTTCGCGGATCAAGCTCCGGATAGCCGGTGAGTGGGTCAAAGTAAAAGGGCCAACTGCCATTGAAAAATTGTCGAATGCTACGGGGTTTAACCAAATTGGAATTTCGCTATACAATGAAGGGCAGCCGACTCAGGCACAAACACTGATCGCATCGCAGAATCTAACAGAATTGTTGTCGCATAACAACATCATGGTTCCGCCACTTCCACAGAAAATATCTGAGATCGTGCTAAAAAACTTCCCCGATTTTCAGAGGAAGTATGCAGCCATAAAAAATAACCTCGAAAATTTAAGCCTCCCAGGTACCGAAAAAGCAGATGCAATCCAGGATGGTATCGTGCAAATTTTAAAAGGCGATGCTTCGGATGCAACTTTCCGTCTGGGCAAAAAAGATGCCGAGTTGTACCTTGCTTTGAAATGGGCCAAAAAGGTAAATGCAGCCTTCGAAAATAACATTGGTGCAACGATCAAGGAATTAAAACACCTCCATACCGAAATCGAAACGTTGCCTTCCGATGGTTTGACCGGTGAACTAAGGGAGGAAACAAAATCGCGATTTGAACAGGTTGATAGGATTCTCTCTGCCGATACCTTTTTTGATAAAGCCCCTGAATTGAAAGAACTCCTGGCCGAATTGCAAAACGCTGTTGCTTCGACCTGCGAATCCTTCCAGGCATCCGAAAATCAAAGAATCGCTGAGGAAATCGAAAAGATCAAACAAAGCTATAATTGGAAGAAACTCAAGGAGGAGAACAAAAAGCAGGTTTCGACCCGGTTTGAAAAGGCATTGATTGTTGATAAAGAAGGCATTAAAGGGATCCGTGAAACCATCAACGAAGCGTACAGTTTTAATAACCTCAAAAATTCAACTGTCAGCGAAATTGAAACAATGGTTATCAGCCAACAAACAACCGGCGAAGGCGATGAACCAAAACCCAAAAGCGTTAAAACTATTAAGCTTAACTACCTTCCCCGAAGGATCGAAAAGCCCGAAGATATTGACGAAATAACTGGTGCCTTAGAAGGACTCAAGGATCAATTAAATGAAAATCAAATACTTGACTTAAACTGGTAGCATGTCGGTCACAAAAGCAGCAAGGAACAAGATTTTTTCGTTGGTACAAGCATCCAAAAGGCTGCTTGTCACGGAGGTAGAAGGGCAATTGGAACAGTATTTTGGTATCCATGTCAACGGCACAATCGTTGACATTGATTCGTTGACTTCGAAAGATGCCGATAAGATATACACTGCACGAATCCTCCGACAACGGCTAAATTACATCCAAACCAACCAACTTACTGCCGACAAACCGATTAAAGATGCCATAAGGCTATTGGTGAGCGAAGAGGCTTTTACAATACTCAACCGCTTTGCAAGCCTCCGTATGGCTGAGGAACGCAACATCATTAAAGAGTCGGTGCGCAAAGGTTACAATTCCGAAGGGTTCCTGGTTTTCGACAGTATCACAGGACAAGGGCAGGCGGCTGATATTTTTGCCCGTTTTACCTGGTACCTGAACGCAGTTTTTGACGAGCTTGCCATCGATTTGCCGGCCCTTTTTGAACGCTTTTCCCCTTTTGCCCTTATTCTTCCTTCGGAACAGGCATTGAATAAGCTTCTCGATCTAATTAATAATGAGGATATTACAATTCATCGTGAAGAGGGTTTGCAACCCGTAAATCTCTGGAAAGAAGACGAAACCATAGGTTGGATCTATCAATACTACAATTCTAAAGACGAAATCCGTGAGATGCGCGAGGCATCGGACCTACCCCGAAACAGCCGCGAGCTTGCAGTACGGAACCAGTTTTTTACACCACGGTATGTCGTGCAGTTCCTCACCGACAACTCCTTGGGGCGTATCTGGTATGAAATGGCACAAGGACAAACAATCCTTGCAGCCACTGATGTTGAAGGTGCAATGGGTGGTTTTTGCCCTTACCTGATACGGCGTCCCGGCGAAGTTTTCCTCCAAAAGGGGGAAACCAAACCGATCGATGCCGATCCCCAAATTCATTTTGTCGATTATAGGGAAGTTAAAGACCCGCGTGAGATAAAAATGCTCGATCCGGCTTGTGGCTCCATGCACTTTGGGCTATATGCCTACGATGTTTTTGAACAGGTTTACATCGAAGCCTGGGACAAATTTCCCTCCCTATTCAGCGATTTGCGCGATAACTTTACCCGTGCGGAATTTATAGCCAGGATACCCGAACTGATTATACGGCACAATATCCATGGTGTTGACATCGACCCACGTGCCTTACAGATTGCCGGTTTGAGCCTTTGGCTAAGGGCACAAAAAAGTTTCGACCGTTTGGGTTTGCAGCCCATAGAACGCCCTGCCATAACACGCGCCAACCTTGTTTTGGCAGAACCAATGCCCGGCAACAAACAGGTAATCGATTTGTTGCTGAAACCATTGGACCTCCCGATGCAACAGTTGGTACGAACGATATGGGAAAAAATGCTTATGGCTGGCGAAACAGGGCTGTTGTTAAAAATAGAACAAGAAATTACGACCGAAATTGCAAAGATTGCAAAAGAATGGGCCATTTTTGCAAAACAAACGGAAGTTAAGTTGGGCGATACCCCCGAACAGATCGCAAAAGCACAACAAGCTGCAAAATACAATGATTCAGCATATTGGGCAAATTTCTTGGGTTCTGCCGAACAGCAGGTACTCGATATCCTGAAACAATTGGCTGACCAGGCCACAAATGGCGAAGCTTACCAGACACTACTGTTTGCCGAGGATACCCAAAGGGGCTTTGCCTTTATAGAACTGTGCCGCCAACAATATGATGTGGTCTTGATGAACCCGCCATTCGGATCAGCCTCAAAAAATACGGAAGCTTATCTTCAGTCAAATTATTCATCCTGGGGCAAAAATATCCTTTCTGCTTTCTTTGAGAGGATGTTGGGATTAATAAACACAACAGGCTTTGTGGGTGCAATATTTGACCGTACAGTGGCGATAAAATCGTCTTACGAAACCTTTCGGAAACAAAACATCTGTGGCAGGATAACTGCTATGGCAGATACTGGATGGAACGTCCTGGATGCTAATGTTGAGACTACTACAATGGTTTTAAAAAAAGACATTGATGGTTATTTCGGTAGTTTTATAGATATTCAAGAAAGCTTAAATAAGGAGTTATTATTACTAAAAACGATATCAGATTTATGCTCCATAAGTGAAATTGATAGATTTTATCTGAAATCTTCCTTTGAATTCAATAGACTTCCCAACTCAATAATCGGATATTATTTTAAAGACTACTTACAAAATTTCTTTAATAATACTAAACCAATAGCATCCTATGGATTCTCAGCGAGAGATGGACATAATTTAATACCTGATGACCATTTGAGAGTATTCTGGGAAGTAAATTCGACTGTTAAGTATAAGCATCTATATAATGGAGGTTCATATTCATTGTTCTATTTCAATTACAGAGATATATCATTATTTGGGCAGGATGGCTACTTGGTTGAATATCACAAATCTTCAATACTTAGAAACAAGGATTATCAATTAAAAGGTGGATTATGTTACGGGAAAAGAGGTGAAATATTTGACTGTCATATTTTAAAATTAGATGCTCTGTTTACAAAGGAGGGACAGGCTATTAATCCTATAACAATAAGTGATGCATTAGTTTGCCTGTCATATTTTAATTCAATACTTCCCCAATACGTTTTTAATACTTATAGTGGTCAGCATAAAGCATCAGGTTACGTTAATTTAATGCCATTTCCTAAACCACAAAAAGTTGAAAATTTGATACTTAAACTCGTTAAGGAGATTTTATCGCTAAAGAGAAAAATGATAAGTATTGATGAAACATGTTTGGAATTTCAAAATTTCCTTCACCTTTTCACCGGTTCAAATTCTTTAAAACAGTCATTGAATGATCTTCAGACCAAATTAACTATTGATAAGCAACAATACCTTTCACTTGTAAAGCAGAATGATGATTTCTGGTTGCAAAAGGCCAAAATACCGGCAGAGGCCATCCCTGTTTTTGAGGCGTACAAGACCAAACGGCCCAACGAAAATTTGATTAGTATAGATGGGGTTACTGACGAAACGGTACACAATAATCCCAACATGGTTTACGAGGTCGTTTCCAATTTGGTCGGCATTGCTTTCGGGCGTTGGGATATCCGCAGTATCCAAAACCCAGCATTGGTTCCACCTTTTGGCGATTTCTTCGATGCATTGCCGTTTATGCCAGTGGTGAGCCTCTCCGAAATACCTTCCGATTATCCGGTAACTGTTCCCGAGGATGGGATCTTAGTTGGGGATAGCAGACATTACAGGAGTATTGGACAGAGTGTTGCAAAAATTGTTTATTTGCTTTGGCCCGACTGCGGCGATAAGATGATGAACGAATTGTGCGAAATCGGCGGGATCAACAACCTTGATGAATTTTTCGATAAACCAACTGGATTTTTTGATTTCCATTACAAAAGATATACAAAAAGCCGCAGGGAAGCACCTATATACTGGCCAATATCTACACAATCAGGAAGTTATACAATTTGGTTGTATTATCCAAAATTAACCGACCAAACCCTGTACCGCGTTGTAAACAACTACCTAAAGCCCAAAATTGGCGAAACCGAAACCGAAATTTCGCAATTGGAGGCGAACTCGAATCTTGATCCAAAAGGGGCGATGCACCTAAGCGTATTAAATGACCTGTTGTTGGAACTAAAGGATTTTGAAAAGGAAATTTTGCGCATTGCCCAATTTCCTTATATCCCTGACCACGACGATGGGGTTTTGATATCCGCTTCGCCATTGTACAAGCTTTTCCGTCATGCCAAATGGCGCAAAAGTACCGAGGATTGCTGGAAAGCCCTCGAAAAAGGGGAATTCGACTGGGCGCATCTTGCTTATAGCATATGGCCTGGGAGGGTAAAAGCCAAATGCAAAAAGGACCTGAGCATGGCCATTGCCCACGGTTTGGAGGCTATATGCGATGTAAAACCCAAAGAAAAAAAGGCAGCAAAGGAAAAACAGCCCGTTGCAAAAATAGAACAGCAGTCAAAAATGCAATTTTAAAGTATAAGATATATGCCAGAACAACAAGATATTGAATGGAAAATATCGTGGAGGGACGAATACCTTAAATGGATTTGTGGTTTTGCAAATGCCAAAGGGGGAAAACTGATTATAGGCATTGACGACAAAGGTGTGGTCGTGGGCCTGGACGATTACAAACGGCTACTGGACGATATACCCAATAAAATCCACCACCATCTTGGGATTATATGCGGTGTTAACCTCATGGAAAAAAATGGGGTGTTTTGCATCGAGATTGATGTTAAACCATCAGACATCCCTATTTCGTATCAGGGAAAATACCATTTCCGGAGTGGTAGCACCAAGCAGGAATTGAAAGGGGCAGTGCTCAATGATTTTCTTTTGAAAAAAGTGGGAAAAACATGGGAAGAGGCCATAGAGGCAGATGCTACTTTTGACGAGATCTCACAGGAAGCCATTGATGAATTTAAAAATGAGTCCCAAAGGAGCAACCGGTATCCATTTGCCGATAAAGAAGATGACCTGCAAAAACTACTTGTGAATCTGAGGCTATATAAAAATAATGCTTTAAAACGTTCGGCATTGTTGCTTTTCGGAAAAGACCCTCGAAATTATGTAATCAATGCTTTTCTGAAAATTGGCAAGTTTGGAGAATCAGACACCGAACTGCTCTTTCAGGATGTGGTTGAAGCAAATGCTTTTCAGTTAGCCGATAAAACAATTGAAATATTGGAAAGGAAGTATTTCAAAAGAGCAATTTCCTATCAGGGGATCAACAGGATTGAAGTTCCTGAATATCCTGTTGAAGCCGTTAGGGAAACACTTTTAAATGCCATCATACATAGAGACTATTTTGGACCGCCTATCCAGATCAGCATTTATGATGATCGGTTTATGGTTTGGAATCCCGGGGACTTACCGGAAGAATTAACACTTGACGATTTAAAGAAAAAACATGCTTCTTATCCACGAAACCCGATAATCGCTGATGTTTTCTTTAAAGCTGGGTTAATCGAGACCTGGGGAAGAGGAACATTAAAAATAATAGATTCTTGCCTAAAAGCCGGTTTACCCGAGCCACAATTCGAAATAATAACAGGAGGCATTGCTATAACATTACTGCTTAAGGAAAAGTACTCGGAACAATGGTTAACAGAACAAGGCTTAAATATGAGGCAAATAAAGGCTGTAATTTATTTAAAACAAGAAAAAAGGTTAACCAACAAGGATTACCAAAAGCTCAATAATTGTTCGAGGAATACAGCCACAAACGATTTGCGGGAAATGGTGCAAAGGAACATCGTCAGTACGAGTGAAATTGGAGGGGCAGGTTCCTTTTATGTGCTGATGTAATTGCACAAATTGCACAATCAGTATTTTCTGAATGAATTCAAACCAAAGAATCTGGTGGTCAAATCGACTAAATGGAGGATAATCGGCAGGATGAAAGGCAAATTTGGCGGATAAATAGACTATTCTCGAGACAAGAAGCAAACAAAGAATACCATCAGGTGGATTTTCTGATCGCATGGTCCGAAAAATTGAATTGCACAATAATTGCACAAATTGCACAATGGTTTAATAAAGCAATAAGAAACATTCAAAAGCTATGGATATAACAGCTTATATATCAAATCATTTAAAGCTAAAGCTTTTAAACTCGCCGGTGCTGGTGGTTTACGATCCCGCTAATCGGTACCATAAAATAGTACTATCATTGGCCGACGAAAAGGTAAAAGTTTTTGATGTAACAGCCTCTGCTATTGAAGCTAAGGAAGATGCGACCGAATATTTCTCACAAACGTTGCCAAACGAGGGTACGGCAAAGATGGTTGTATATATCCCTTTTGATGCTCCCACCGACAGGCAGGAACGAATCAGGGATCCATTTTCCGTCTTTTCGTTGTGTGGCGTTGTTTTCCCTTCAAAACCGGAAGACCGGTACATTGAGTTGTGCAAAGCCTGTTTCCCCGACAAAGAGCTGCAGATAGACGAATTGTTTAAAAACGAAAATCCCGGTTTTGATACCATCAATGCCCTTGCCGAAGGTACGAAATGGGCCAAACTGGAAACGGTAACAGGAGGAAAGTCGCCCAAAGAGATCCTTCTCACCCTTCTCCTTCCTACCGAAGCACAGCATTTTGGATTGAAAAACGACAAAGCCTGGAGCAAAGAGTGGCAATCGTTTGCCAAAAATATAATCGACTTAAAAAGCCAATCGAAAGACCTTTCGGGAATTCAGGACGAAATATGGAAACACCTGTTATACAGCGAGTTTATATTTGACCTGCCTGTTGAACTGCCCGACCAATTAAAAAACGTCCAACGGGCAGACATTGGTAAAAAGGGTTTGATCCTCGATATTTGCAAGACGATCAGGAATACAAAATATGTCGATGAAACTTATGTCGCCAAAGCCAATCAGGTGGCCAATTTGCTCGAACTCCCAAAACTTTTCAGGAACGCGAAAGATTTGGGACAAATAGTCACCTTTGCTTTCGAGGACAATACCTACTTCGCCAATTTTGTTGATCAACTCATAGCCGGTGATTATTTATACGCCAATTCCATAATTGATTCCAACAGCAACAATATATGGGTAAGTTGCGACAAAGAACGAGCCTTGTACTGGAGCATTGCCAAGCTCTCCTTAAACATTGTAAAACAGATCAATACACTGACAGAATATCAGAAATTCAAAAAGGCAGGCGACCTAATTGATTACTATACAACCAAATCGTACGAAATAGACCAAAACCAAAGACAGTTTGAACGGTGCGTCCTTGATATTCTCAGTTCTGACAATATGCTTGACAAACTGATCAAACATACCCGTCACCAATACAGGCATTACATCGAAGAGAACCAAAAAATATTTCAACATCTTGTAATTCAAGACCATTGGCCGGTTGCGAACAGGCTGGCCAATATTCAGGTTTTCGACAAATTTATTGTCCCTGAAATTTTGGCAAAACGCAAAGTGGCTTATTTATTGGTCGATGCCCTACGTTTTGAACTGGCCAAAGAAATTGAAAAACAGATTGAAAAACATTTTCAGGTGGAGGTACTGCCCTCTTGTGCCTATTTGCCCACCATAACGCAGTTCGGCATGGCTGCACTGTTGCCCGATGCCAATTCAAAGCAACATCTCGACTTGTACAATGGCAACCTGGAGGCATGGATCGGCGACAAGCCCTTGTGCAATTTATCGCAACGTTCCGATTACTTGAGGGAACGTTTTGGAGATGTGTGCCAGGTGATGAACCTGGACCAATTCCTCAATAACGAGGTTGATCCCAAAACTCAATTATTGGTCATCACCACCAACGAGATCGACAATGCAGGTGAGCATCTTGAAGCCAACGCATTAACCGACATCCAAAGGGCAGCCCTAAAATTGGTAAAATCGTTTTACCGAATAAAAGAATTTGATTTCCAGAAAGCAGTTGTGGTTACCGACCATGGATTTGTATTGCATCCTGGCTTTGAAGCAGGCGACAGCATTTCCAAGCCAACAGGTGATTGGGTTCTGGCAAAATGCAGGTGCCTTGCAGGATCGGGTTCGACAAATAGTTCAACACTTTCGTTTGCACCTGAAAACATAGGTGTGAGGTCAGAAATTAAAAACTTTGTATTTGGGAAAAACTATTCGGTGTTCGAAAAGAACGTGAAGTATTTTCACGAAGGGATATCATTGCAGGAAAACGTGCTACCGGTAATGCAAATAACCTTCCTTCAGGCCAAAACCGAACAAAGCATTGATATTCATTTGACTTACAAGGGGCAAAATTCAGGAAGCATTACAACCAGGCGACCTGCTATTGAATTGTCCTCTTATTCGATAGGTGAAATTAGCTTCGAGACAGTTGCCGTAAAAATTGAAGCCTTGTCAAATGGCGTGGTTGTCGGGATGCCCGTAGCCGGAAATAAGGTGGACCCAACCAATAATTTAATCGAGTTCACTCCTGGTGAATCGTTTAAAGTGACCTTTGCCATGGAAGAGGACTTTGAGGGCACCTTTGAATTGATTGCCCTTGATCCTGTTACGAATAAAACTTATTCAACTCTTACACTTAATACATCTTATTTATGACCGACAATTTAGATAAGAAGCTAAATGAAGTTTTTCCGGGCAAGGTTGTCAGGAAAGACCTTGTACACGATATTAAAAAAGCGGCCAACGTCCCCTCTTTTGTTCTTGAATTTTTACTGTCGAAATATTGTGCTTCGGACGATATCCAGGAAATCGAGGCTGGGAAGAAAGCCGTTCTCGAGGTTATCGAAACCAACTATGTCCGACCCGACGAAGCGAACAAAGCGCAGTCGTTGGTCCAGCAAAAAGGGAGGCACAAGTTCATCGATAAAATCCATGTGAGGTATGTCGAGCGCGAAAGGAAGCATTGGGCCGAAATGGAAAATTTCAATTCGAGAAGGATTGCTATTAATGAAAGGTTTTACAAAGAGAATGACAAATTACTGGAGGGAGGTATTTGGGCAGAGGTAACAATTGCCCATAACGATGTCGAAGAGGATGATTACGCCTTTTATGTTGAAGACCTCCGACCGATACAACTGGCCAGGTTTAGTGAAACAACCTTCTTTACCGGGCGAAGGCAATTTACAAGAGATGAGTGGGTTGATGTGATCCTGAGAAGTGTGGGTCTTAATCCTGAGATTATGGACAATCCGCCCGATGAAATAAAAGCCAAATTTCCATCGGGCCTAAGGTTGAAGCTCCATTTTTTGGCCCGTTTGATACCGCTTGTCCAGAACAACTACAATTTCATAGAGCTTGGCCCAAGGGGGACGGGAAAATCATATTTCTATTCCGAATTTTCACCTTATTCGACCTTATTAAGTGGTGGACAGGCTAGTACAGCCACATTGCTCTACAACAATTCGAGAAAAAAAGTTGGTGCAGTTGGTTTTTGGGACAATATCGCTTTCGATGAAGTCGGGAACATGAAAATTAAAGATACCGATACCATCCAGATCATGAAGGATTATATGGCCAATGGAAGGTTTTCGAGAGGTCAGGAAGTGATAGCCAATGCGAGCTTCGCATTTGTGGGCAACATTGACCAGTCTATCGAACAATTGGTTTGCTCGTATGACCATGACCTATTCATAACCCTTCCCAAGGCTTTTGACCTTGCAATCCAGGACAGGCTATTTTGTTACCTACCGGGATGGGAAATACCCAAAATGGACAATAAATTTTTCTCGAAGAACTTTGGGTTGATCACCGATTATATGGCTGAAGCTTTCCATTACATGTTCAAACACAACAGCGAGTATGTCGATATTATCAACCATCGGCTCAGGCTCGGCAAGAACGTTCAAGGAAGGGACGAGATCGCCATTAAAAAAACGCTGACAGGTTTAATCAAAATTGTTCACCCTGCCGGAGAACCCACTGAAATTGAGTTTAATGAATTGGTTGAATATGCAATTGAAGTTCGCCGAAGGGTGAAGGAGCAAATGAACAAACGGAAACCTGACGATGAATTCTCCCTTATCGACTTGTCGTACTTCAATTCAGAAGGCAAAGAGAAAATTGTCTATTGTCCCGAAAGTAGGTACGTTGCAGCCAGTCAAAATCCACGTAATGACAGTAAAATTCCTGAGCCTGAACATATTGCAATAATTGAACATGAGGCAATCAAGACAGAACCGGTAAACAGTTTGTCCTTAAAAGAAAAAAGGATAAAAATCCTCTATGGGGACACCGGATACAGTTATGAGAAGTTGTTTAAGCATTATTTGGTCGGGGCAACCGAAGTAACTGTTGAAGATCCTTATATCAGGCAAAAACACCAGATTACAAATTTTGTCCGCTTTTGCGAATTGATCGTAACCATCGGGGATTGCAAAAAAATCAACTTATTGACCTGTGCAAATGACGAGGCTCAGCAAAAAGAAAACACAATTGCCTTTGACCAATTGGCCGACAGCTTATTGGAAAATGGGATCACTCTAACTGTCCAGTTCGATGATTTGTTGCACGACAGGGAGATCAAACTAAGCAACAGGTGGAATATCAAAATGGGAAGGGGTTTGGATTATTTTCAGTCGTTAGGTGGAAATTTCTTCCAAATTGGCACAACCGATTTAGATTTAAGGCCTTGTGTAGAGACAAGCTTTGATTTTTACAAAAGTTGATTTAAGAATGTAAATATCCTCACGCCGATATTGACCAGGAAAGCCGGAAATGCAAGAATTGTGAGATTATATTTGTGAGGGGGTGAAAAAGGGAAAGCAGGTATGTTGTATATTTGGTATTGGAGATCATAACTATTGGAAAAGCAGATTTAATTAAAAATTTAAAAATGGCACAAATTTTATCATCAGAGATTGTTTCGCTTGTTCATCATGTAAAACTTAATGAAAGTGGATGGTGGGAAAAAGCTATTCAAAACATCATTATATCAATTTTTGGTATCCACAATAATGCTCCATTATCGAAGGAGGACTTATTTAAAAGTCTGAAAAATGAAATTAAAACAGATTTAGATGATATCAGACTAACTAAGCAGTTTAATATACTACAAGGAAAGAAGAGTATTATAATGGTCATAGACAAGCTGTATGTTTTGTCCAATGAGATTTATGATGAATTTGTTATTTCATTTGAGAATCAAAAGAATATTGAAATTGAAGCTGAAAAAAGATTTCAGGAATTATGTGAGCCTTGTATCGGAATTTCATCAAATGAACTTTGGGTTGAACTTAATCAGCACTTGATTATACCACTAATTAAAGAGATTGGAGCAAAAACTTATGAATTGTTGAGTGGCAAAAATTCAATGACTATAGATCAATATGGACAGTTCCATCAATTTATTTTGAGATATAATGGAGATAAAGCTAGAATTCAGACTTTGTTATTGAATTATTTCGATTTTAAAAACGAATTTGTTAAAAAATACATACTTCATCAATTAAATGCCTATTTCTTTGTTGAAGCAACAAATCTCAACCAAAATACTGTGGAACAAGTTTATATCTTGTCAAAATCACAAGCGAATTTGAAAATTTTTGTTGATACTAATTTTTTACTAACTCTTCTTGATTTGCATGATAACCCTTCTAATGATGCTGCTTTTTTGCTATTAGAGCTTGTTGATGAAATAAAAAATAGGGTAAAGGTTAAATTTTATGTTCTACCCATTACAGTGCTTGAGTTTCAAAATCTGATATCAAAATTTAAAGACTATCTAAAAAAATTAAATCCTTCTCTCAATCAAGCCATTGCCGCAGAAAGCAGTGATGATTTTTCGGGCATCATTAAAAAGTACTTTCATAAATGCCATGAAAAAACGATGATGATAGATATTGATGATTACTTTGATCCATATTTAAATAATTTCACTGTAAATATTCGGAATAAAGGGATTGAAATTCAGCAAGATAATATGAATAAGTATTCAATTGATCAAGATGTAATTGACGATTTATTTGAGCAAGTTGAATATAGGTATGATCGCAATTGTAAAGCAGAAAAATATACAGGTTTATCCGAAGATGAAAAAATTCAAAAAAAACAATATATATATGATAAGTTTAATCACGATTGTCAAATGTGGCACTATGTTAAAGATAAAAGACCAGCATATATTGATTCGACAAAAGATGTAACTAATTGGATTTTAACATTAGATTTTAGTTTTTTGGAATATGATAAATTTAAGCAACTCAGTGAAAGCAAAAATAAAATAAGTATTTGTTTGCATCCCAATGAGTTCATTTCTATGCTTCAGTTTTGGGTGCCGAGAACGGAAAAATTTGAAAATGCAATTATGGGTAATTTCCGTTTGCCATTTTTTTTCAAGGAAGTGGATTCAGATTCTGAAAAGATTAGTATTGAAATACTTCGCTCCATGTCACAATACGAAGATAGCGAAAAATTTACTACTGAATTAGTAACGGAAATGCTAACAAATAAGGCACTCCGACAGAAAATAAAGCCACAAAATTCTGTTGAAACTAACGCTATATTATTAAAAGAAGAACTTTTTAAACGATTTGAAGCTACGAGTAAATTACTTAAAGAAGAAACCGTACAAAAGAACAACCTTGCCGAGGAATTAGCAACTGTAAAAATTGAAATAAGTACCTTAAGTCAAAAGATTGACAAGTTACAAGAGGACTCGACTAAAAGAATTGAAAAAGAGTTGGACTTAATTCGTCAAAGTCGAATCCAAGAACTAAACAATAAAAAAGAGGGTCTTAGAATATATATAGAACAACAGGAAAATAGAATTAATGATTTTAAGGATTTAATTACTAAAGCAAACCAAGCTACTAGTATTGAATTGAGTTCTTTTGGTAGCAAAATGCTATCCCTTATAAAAGGTAAAAATAAATTAGAAGAAGAAGTAAGGGGGAGATTGCATAATAGCTATTATGACGACTCGAAGTATAAAAAATTAGTGTCTGATTATAAACTAGCTGAAAAAGAGTACAATGAATTAATTACTAATGTTTCGCACTTGATCTCAGGTTTTAACAGTCAATCGATTGAAAAAATTGTCTAATTTTAAGATACAGATTATCAAGGCTATATGTTTTCCATTTTTATTTATGCCGCTTCGTCTATCTCTGA
>Ga0209083_1001856_pt1 | contig 22001 bp, 17 predicted proteins | sample AM7aDNAmetaG_FD_184132 | JGI IMG/M metagenome (GOLD analysis project Ga0209083, IMG submission 184132) | Freshwater microbial communities from Finland to study Microbial Dark Matter (Phase II) - AM7a DNA metaG (SPAdes) (version 3) | ecosystem: Environmental > Aquatic > Freshwater > Lake ...
AGCTGTCGGTTGTGAAACTTCCAACCGCCAAGCGTGGATTCGTATTGCTGCCCAGGCGCTGGGTGGTGGAACGCTCGTTTGCCTGGCTGGCGCGGTTCCGTCGTCTGGCAAAGGACTATGAGCGTCTAGCATCCACCGTTGCCGGGCTGCACCTGGTCGCGTTCGCCTGTGTGCTCTTGAGCCGACTCCTCGGAGACATCACGTGAAGTGCATAACACGCTCTAGAACTTCCCGAAGAAATCTGTGATGTCAAAGTAGATCCTATCGCGCCCGCGCGGGTTGGCGTAATCGATCTGATCGTAGTGCCGGCCATTCTTCGAGATTAGCGCCTGGTTGCCTTTGACCCAGCCGGGATGGACTTTGCGGATCCACTGCGATTCCGCGGCCACGCCCTCGCTCTCGTTGGTCGCATTGCGGATGATCACGGCCGATGCCATCGAAGAGCCGTCGCCACCCTCGAAGACAATACGGCCGATCCGTAGCGGCGCTTGTGCGCGTTTGGTCGTCGGTTGAGTTGCAGGTACTGGCCGGGTTGCCGGGCCTGGCTCGGCCAGGACAGGCAGGGCGGGCAAGATAGTCAGGCACAAAGCGAGGATAAGGCAACGACGCATCACGAAACTCCTTTCCACTATCGCCCCCACACTCGATTGCACCAATCATGTACCCTCCAGAGCGTCTCCGAGCCGACGCAAGTATACCACTGATCTCTGCTGCAGCAGTGGAAAAGATATGAGGGACTCAGTCTCGCTTCAGGGGCAATACCAACCGCCAAGACGCCACGGGGCCAAGAACTCACGGTATTCGGTGTCTTCTGGGCGTCTTTGCGGCTTGGCGGTGAATTCCTTTCCGCCAGCAATCCGCATGCCTTTGCATACCAAAAATTCTGCGAATTTTGTTCGTCGAACGTAAACCCTTGTCAAACCTCAATCTCTCTTTATCGAATCTTGCAAGTACCCCCTTATTATGGGGGACGTGTTTTCTTCCCGCGTCCCTTAGCTCTCTGGCAAGTGAATAACCCGCGCCACCCAAAGCCCACCGACTCACGGTCGGTGGGCCTCCCGGGATTCCACCCACATCCCCCGGCCTTCCACGTACTACACATCACGTACTACGTTCCTCTCCCCGATGTCACACTTTGTCACCAAATGTCACACATTTTTTGGCTGCTCGATTGCCCACTCCTCACTCCATCACTCATCACTTATCGAAGCGATGACGGAGTTATCCACAATCAGACCGAACCTGCGCACCTCCTCCCCCATTTCCACCGTAACTCCCTGTGTTTACAGAGGTTGTCGCATACGGGGTACCCCGCTCCAGAACCTGCGCACCTGTCACTTATCCACAATCCCCTTCGTGCCTGCATGCCTCCGGTGCCTTGCCTGACCCCGTTGCCAATACTAGATTGCCCAGACTGTAGAGTTGGTCCTCACATGGCTTTCGTATGAGGTGAGTATGTCAATGTTCGTTGGTACAGGTCGGCAGATCATCAATCCTGAAATCGGGCACAATCTGGCTGGCTACGGCCCGGACTACCCCAATACCGGCGTCCATGACAATGTCTCTGTCACCGCCCTCTACCTCAACGATGGCTCGCGCAGCGCCCTTCTGCTGAGCTATGACCTGATCGGCCTCCTCCGGCCGACCCAAAAGCGCATTCGCCAGGCCATCACCCAAGCCACCGGGGTGCAAGACGTCTTCCTCCATTGCACGCACGTGCACTCAGCGCCCACTCCGATGGAAGGGCGCTTCGGTACGCAACCGGGGCCGGGATACCGACCCGACTACATGGAGCGGCTGCTCCAATGGTCGGTCGAGGCAGCCCAGCAGGCCAAGGCCAGCACCGAAGAGTGCCAACTCCGCTACAACTATGCCTATGTCGAAGAGAACATGAACCGACGCTACAGCTTCCCCGACCGCCGCTTCCTCTACATCCCTGACAACAAACAGCTCGCCGGAACGAGCCGCGAGTTCGTCGATCGCGAGTTGGGCATCATCGCCTTCCGCAAGAAGGGCACCCGCAACCGCTACAAGGCGCTGATCACCAACTACACCTGCCATCCGCTGAATGTCGGCAATTCATCCAACCTCGTAACGGCCGACTTTCAGGGCGTGATTCGCCGCGTCGTTGAGGACACCTTTGAAGGCTGCACCTGCTTGGCGACAACCGGCGCTGCCGGCGACAACCATCCTCTGATGCCCGAATCCGGTTTCGCCAGCGCGGAGGCGATGGGCACAACTCTGGGCCGACAGGCGATCTGCCGCGCCTACGACTCCATCGCGGCCGATTACGACAACCAACTCCGCCTGGCCTACCCGGAAGTGCAGGTTGCCATGAAAGACCCCGCCACCGTGCAAATGCTGCCCGAAACCGAAGCCCGTAAGCAGGAATTGCGCGCGATCAAGGAGTGGACCGTCGATGTCAGCCTGCTGGGCATCGGCCCGATACTGCTGAGCGGCTTCCCTGGCGAGCCGGTGGCCGAGCTGGGCGCGATGCTCAAGTGGTCCAGCCCATTCCTCAAGAGCTACGTCCTGTTCACCTCCACGGACCATGCCGGCTACTTGCCGACATACAACCAATTCTACTGGGGCGGTTACGAGCCCAACACCACACCCTTTGCCCGCGGCACCGGCGAGCGCCTCGTCGGCAAAGTCCTGGAGACGGCCAGAGAACTGGTGCGCGAGCAACCCCTGAACCTACCGGCATTGCCCGCCCTCGCCGTCGGCGGCCTGCCGCGATAGTTGTCACAGCCTATTTGCTGCCCGCCACTTTGCGCAGGTCCTTGACCGGAACCTGCGCTTCGATGGTATTGTTCTCCAGCGTCGCCGGCCCGGCCTGCTCCTCAAGGCAGACACCCATGACCTGATGGCGCTGTGCCTGTGGCCGAGTGTCGCGAATGGTGTTGTTGCGCAGGATCAGGTCCTGCGTTTCCCCACGCACGCGAATGCCTGCCGCATCGCTTTGTTTCCCGTTGTTCTCAATGATGTTCTCTTCCAGGCGATTCCGATGCCCCGCCATGCCCAATGCTTCATTCCTGAAGAAGATGCCATCTTGGCCATTGGAGACGACTTTGTTGGCGCGAAGCAGATTGTCGGAGTCCTTATGACCGATGGAGATGCCAAACCGGCCGTTGTTTTCAAGGGTGTTGTTCTCAAACAGTCCGTGTCGCACCCGCCAGCACAGGAACAGACCATCTTCGCTATTGCGTCGTGCGGTGCACCTGCGCACCACCGGCCGCTGCGATCCGCTGCCGGGGTGCAGTCCCAGTCCGGCATTGTCTTCCGCCAGTGCGTCCTGAACCACCACGTCATTGGATTGCTGGAAGCTGATCCCATCGCCATTAAAGTTCCTGGCAACGCAGCGTTCGATCGTGACGCCAAATCCCCGGTACAGGTAAATGCCCGCGCCCCGGCACCCATTGAGCGGGACATTGTTGATCTTATTACCGTCGATAATCAGGTCTTCCAGGTGCCCATTCTCTATCTCGCAGCCGCTGACCACCGGGAACACCGTCGCCGCCTTGGCTTCGTTGGCAACCAGATAGTCGGACAGCATCGAATGGTCCAGCGCAAAGGTATTCCCCGTTCGCCCGGTGATCCGGCCGACAACAGTATGGAAGCCGCCGGACTGATTGTCCCAGACAGCCACACCGGCCCCGACTTCAAACCCGGCCGGATTGACCACCGTGAACTGCTCCTCGCCATAGTCGCCGTCGATTCCCAAAGCGGATACGGCCGAAGGGGCCTTGCGCAAGATGGTCTTTCCCACCGTACCGCGAATCGTCACATTGGATCGCATGTGCAGGGAATCCTTCATCAGGTATTCCCCTGGGCCGATTTCCACGATGCCGCCGCCCAGGCCCGCGATATAATCCACCGCTGCCTGCAGGGCACGATTGTCATTGCCGACAATGTCGGCGTCTTCCCTGCCGACCTTGATGGTCGGTTGCACTTTCATCGCCGAATGCATCTTCTTCGGCAATTGCTGTTCTTCCGGCCGGGGAGAGAAATCGGTTGGGTCTTCACCGGCTGCTGCTGCAAATGCCGCCAATCCCAAGGTTCCCGCGATAATCGAAGCCATCATCCAAAACATAGTCATCTCCTGGGTTGATCTTGCGCGTAAGGTGGACTGTTGGCGGTGCGAAGTCAATGGCGATGCCATCGGTCCAAACGACATGGGCTCCGATCCATATCCTGTGCAGGTGTCATAGGGCTGTGCCATCTGAGCAGGCCCATGCGGCAGCCACAACCACTTCATCACAGGTCGTTGCTATCGGTGGTTGCCCGACTTCGATTATGGGAATGCGAAATCGAGAACGCGAAAACGCGCCTTTCTGCAGTCCATCTGGTACACTCAGATGCCGAGGCGGGCGCAGGCGTTTTGTGGTGTCGCCGCACGCATCGAGGAGCTGAAATGACGGGTGTTGTTCACAGCGACAGAATACGCCAGCGCGGCGGTGTGCGGATAGAGTACATCGTGGCTGCGGTTGTCAGTGTGGCATTGCTTGTCGCCATGACCGCAGTGCTGCTGTCGGTCTCTGATCGAAAAGCCAAACGCGAACTGGTGCGCCAGCCAAACACAAACGCGCCCACAGGTCGGCGATCCGGACCTGGTGAGACCTCATCCAGCGCAACCGGGCCAGCTTCTCTTTCGAGCACGCCACAGTCGCCGGTGGTAGTGACGATGACGCCGTCGCCGACTCCCGCGGCCACCCCTGATACGCCGGTGGTAGTGACGATGACACCGTCGCCGACTCCCGCGGCCACCCCTGACACGCCGGTGGTGGTGACGATGACACCGTCGCCGACTCCCGCGGCTGCGCCTGACACGCCGGTGGTAGTGACGATGACGCCGTCGCCGACTCCCGCGAACACTCCAGACACGCCGGTGGTAGTCACGGTGACGCCGCAGTCAGTTCCCGCGAATACTCCTGATGTGCCGGCGGTCGTGGCAGGCACTCCGCAGCCCGTGCCGGCGGCGGACACTGGGGCGGAGATCGCGGCTGATCCCCTGGATACGCTCAAGATCGGTAGCCGCCCGCAGGGCAACAACTGGAGCTTCGGTTTTGAGGGCGGCATCGTTTCCGTGCAGCAGTCACCCCAGGAAAGTACCCGCTGCCTGCGTCTGCTTGATACCAATCCACGTGCAACGGTTTGGGCCATGCGTAAGTTCCCCAGCCAGTCGCAGCAGGTCGGCTTTGAGTGCCGCTTGCGCATTGGCCAGGTTGCTGACGGCTATGCCCTGGCAATCCTCGGCGGTGACAAGCCGGCCGTGCTGTTGCTCACTCGCGGCGGCGAATTGGGATGCGAGGTCGGCAATGGTGAATGGCACGCTCTGCAGCGATACGAAGCCAAGATCTGGTACACCATTCGTATTTCGGCGGATGTAAAAGGCAAGACGTTCAACGTGTACATCGACGGTGTGCAGCGCGGCGAGAAACTGAAGTTCAGCACCGCCGTTCCGTCGGTTGATGCCTGGCAGGTGGAGACGCCCGGCAAGACGGCCGGAACACTCTACCTGAACTCGATGAAAGTGACTGAACGTTAGGCTCTGCTGCGAATCTTCTCCTCCGTGAATCGGCGCGCCGCTTGAACCAGCACCTGGAGATTGCGGTTCGGGGTCGTCAGGGGCACCGCGCATTCTGGGGCAAGAATATCGATGCCTCCCTCCATCGCGCTGCGGCACGCCAGCATTACCTCTTCGGGATCGGTGCTTAACAGGGTCGTCGGGTTGTTGATGTTGCCCATCAGGCGCATATGTCCGTCGGCAGCTTGCCGTGCAATGGCAAGATTGACTTGCGATTCAAGGTGGTAACAGGCGATTCCCGTACGGGCAAACAGGTGCACGCGGTCGGTCGTATTCCCGCAGCAGTGCAGAACCACCGGCCCGCCGAACTGGGGAACAATCTGTTGATGGATGGGCAGCAGCAACTGCTCATACGCATCCGGTGACACCATTCCGCCTGTGGCGTGATCCGCCAGACAGATGATATCGGCCCCGGCTTGCATCTGTGCCTGTGCAAAAGCGACGGGAACAACTTTCAGTGCCTCCAGGCAGCGACTGGCACGATCAGCATCGTCGATAGTGGCGATCAGGAACTCCTCAATCCCCACCATGTGGTACGCCAGCGACCATGGTCCCATGACCTTGCCGACGATGACCACCTGGTCGCCCAGTCGTTTGCGCAGCAGGGAGATCGCCTGCAGGACCGTCTGGATGGCCGCCGTTTCCATCCAGCCGTCGGGAAGGGCAAACTCCCGCGCGCCTGCAAACGGGTGGGTGAGGGCGGCGGGCATCATGTCTTTCTTGCCCCAGTTCACCTCGCAGCCCAGCGCCGCCGCTTCCTGCGTCACGCTGAACACGGGCATAACCGTATCAAACCCCAGGATCTCATGTCCGCCGGCCGCCAGTGCGGCCATGCACTGGGCATCAGAATGCGCCTGCGGGAACCAGGCATTGGTCGCCGCCATCAGGTCCAGCGTGACATTGGAGACCACATTGCCAACCGGCATCCGGTCTGGCTCTCCGCCCAACAGTGCCGTGAGAAAACGGAGCCTGGGTGACCAGGACCCGGCCAATTCAGTCGTCTGCCCGCTTCGCCACATGCTTCACCTCTTTTAGGTAATGCCCCTTAACTAATGATCCGATCATGATATGCCCCCGACTCCGCGCGTCAAAAGCACTCAGGCAGGGGAACGACCCACGTTCGGCTCTCTTCGATTTGAGCTTTTCTTCGCCTCCGCATATCACTCACCTCCCATGCAGACCTGGATCAACATCTTCCTGAAGTTCTTCTTCCTGCTGACTCCGTTTTTTGTCATATCGATCTTCCTGGCCATGACCGGTGGCTGGGATGCCAGACCCCGCCGCGCCTTGGCGGTGCGCGTGACGATCGCGGTTCTGTTTACCTGCACGGCGCTATTCCTTTTCGGCGGCTATGTCTTTGCCATCTTTGGCATCACCCTTGATGCCTTCCGCGTTGGAGCGGGCGCGCTGTTGTTTCTCTCCGGGTTGTCGCTGACGCGCGGCGAGATCGTCGCTCCGGCCGAGGACGCCGGCGGCATTGCGGTTGTTCCCCTGGCAATCCCTGTCACCGTCGGGCCGGCCACCACCGGCGCCTTGCTGGTCATGAGTGGCGAATTGGGCTCGCCAAGTGAAAAGATCGTCGCCGGCAGCGCCATGCTCAGCGCAGCGGTCGTGGTTGGGGTGATGTTGATGACGTCGGGCGCACTGGAGCGCCGGCTGGGGCGCACCGGTTTGGGCATCCTGTCGAAACTCACGGGTTTGATCCTGGTATCCATGGCAGCACAGATGATCTTCACCGGCGCCCGCAATCTGCTGGCGCATAGCGCGTGATCGCTGCACGTGGAATCCTGGTGTTTTGAAAACAGTACATTGACCGTATCATTTGGCTTGTATCCCGAACTGTGAAACAGGAGCAGCAGCATGAAAGTGACCATCATCGGTGCCGGCAGTTATATCTGGAGTTTTGGCTTCTCGCGGCAATTGATCGATTCGAAGGCGATCAAAGGCCTTGAGCTGACGCTGATGGACATCAGTGTCCCGGACCTGAACCGCACCGCCGAGATCATTGAGAAGTACAACACATCGCACGGATCGCCGGCCGTCATCAAACGCAGCGGCGATCTGAATGCGGCCGTAAAGGGCGCCGACTTCGTGGTCGTTTGCATCTCCACCGGCGGACTGGATGCGATGGAGCACGACCTCGCCGTGCCGGCCCGCTATGGGATTTTCCACACGGTGGGCGATACCGTTGGCCCGGGCGGCCTGCTCCGCGCAGTTCGGAACATCCCCGTCTTCGCCAGGATCGGCAAGGCGATGCAGAAGTATTGCCCCAACGCCTGGCTGATCAACGTCTCTAATCCCCTTACCGTCCTGACACGAACACCTCACAAGCTCTATGGCATCAAGACTATCGGCATGTGCCCGGGCGTTGACGAGCAGGCCAAGCTGCTCTGCCGCATCGCCGGATTCGCCAATGACGCCCGCATTGACTTTACCGTTGCCGGAATCGATCACGGCTCCTGGTTCACATCACTGATGGCCGATGGCAAGGATGTCCTGGCGATCCTGAAGAAGCAGGGCTATTACCGCAGTGATGGCAAGCTTCCCAAGACGGTTAAAGGGCATGATCCGCTGGCCGAGGATTCCGGCAGCATCGCGGTCTTTGCGCTTTGGCGGGAACTGGGATACATGCCGGCGCTCAACGATCGTCACCAGACGGAAAACTTCCCCTGGTTCCTTCCCCGCAGCAGCTCGGCCGATATCCCCTATCGCATCAAGCGGACCAGCATTCAGGACCGCCGAAACTGGCGCAAAGGGCGCATCAAGCTGTACTCCAATCCGGGTTCGGCCCTGGAGAAACTCAGCGCTGGCCATGGCGACGACCCGGTTGTCGAGGTCATCGAATCGCTGGCCGGCTTCCGCTCGCTGACCTACAGCGTCAACTACCGCAACGTCGGCCAGACGCCGCAACTTCCACCCGATGCCGTGGTGGAGACCCGCGCCCGCTTTGATGCTGCGGGTGTGCATCCGTTTGCCTCGCCGCTTCCGCCGATCCCGACCATCACCGTCCTGCCGCACGTCATCCGCCAGGAAACGATCATCGATATCGCACTCAATGGAACCTTCGACGAGCTGGTGGCTCTGGTCTTGACTGATCCCCTGTGCAGCAGGCTGGAACTGCCCCAGTGCCGCCGCATGGTGCGGGAAATGCTCCAGGCCAATAAGCACCTGATACCCAACCGTAAACTGTTGAAGTTCAATTAGTCTCTAGACCTTGTAATTCAGGACCGTGTCGCGCAAGGCCATAAAGTTGACTAGCGGCACCGAATTGGCGATCTCGGAATCCGAGCCGACCAGCAACTGGCCCTCGGTGTCCTCGATCGCGCGCACCACCGCATCGCGAACGATTTGCGGCGTGCCGATTGCCAGCACGTCGACAACCGGGATGCCGCCGATCAGCACCAGTTTCGAGTGCCGTCGATGCAGGTCCGCCATGTTCATGCCCGAGGCGGTCTCGATCGGGTTCAGGGCATCAATACCGGCCGCCACCAGGTCGTCCACTACCGCGTTGACGTTGCCGTCAGAGTGGAAAATCACGCGCTTGCCTCGCTTCTTGATGGCCGAAAGGATCCGAGCCAGGCGAGGGAAATACTCCCGGCGCATCCACTCGGGCGGGAGGATCGTGCCGGACTTGAACGCCAGGTCGTCCAGAAACATGACCGCCGGAAAAGGATCATCCTCCGGCAAGCACTGGGCCCACGTGCACCCATAGATCGTCCAGTGTTCCAGAATCTCGCTGAAGATCTCGGGCATGTCCGCCAGGTAGTAGCTGAACGTTTCCAGCCCCAGGGCGGTGTAGCATCCCATTAGCAGCGAGCAGGGGCCATCCAAAGGAAGAAACAGCGATGAGCCGACACGATTGAACAGATCCCGCGTGGCTCGATATGACTCATTCTTCGTGAAATCGATCGGGGCATCCGCCGGCGCTGCGGCGAATTCCCGTCGCTGTGAGGCCGCATATTCCTCCACCGAGGGATACCGGCGATTGGATTTCCACGATGTCCAACGCGTTATTTTGACCTCAATGCCGTAGACGTTGGTGTATTCCTTGGGCACGCGCGGTGAGAAGCCCGTGCCATGGGTGGCATCCACGGCTTCCATGACGGCATGCAACGCACCGGTCTCATCTCCCGGTTCCACCGCACTGCCGTGAAAACGAGTCAGCACCGCATCGTTGTGCAGCATATCAAAGAACGGAATCCGATCCGGCTTTTCTCCGGCCAGAACCGCCTGCACTCGATTGAATGATCCCTGCATGTCAAACCCGCCTTTCTCCAAGCCGTACCACTTCTCGGCAATAGTGTTCGACCGCGCCTAACTCCACCTCGGACGTCATATACGTTGTTCCTGCGATAAACGCGCCGTCTGTGCCGGCGCCGCGGATCTGCCGCTCCACCTCGCGGGTGATGTTTGCTCGCCGGTCATTGATGAAATCGAGTTCCCAGTTCCATCCGGTGATGCACAGGTCGTTGCCGATGCGCTTTCGCACTTCCACCGGATCGGAGCAGTAGCCGCGGCGGTCTTGTTCGATGACCAGTGCGTCGATGCCCAACTCAACGAAGTAGTCCAGTAGCGGCATGCAATCGCCCAGGAACCAGAACATGGTCTGCAGGCCACACTGCCTGGCGGCGTTCACCTGGTACTGGTGCCCGGCGAAAGCGATCTCGCGCCAGAGTTTCGGGGAGATCATGTCCGCCCCTTCGAGGTACCCGCCGATCCAGGCGCAGTCGACGCCTTTCTGGGCCGCGGCCATGATGGGTACGGATCGGCGGATGGCCATCGCTTCCACGACCTTGCGCACCAGCGCTGGATTCTCGTGCATAGCCAGCATGCCGCGCTCAAAACCACCTAGCGCTTCGATGGACGCCGGGACGATGGCATGGGCGGCCACGGAGATGTAAGCGCGGTCGCCCAGGTCGCGGCGGAGGAATTCCATCGGCTCATAGACTCCCGCCTCCAGCAATGACTGCGCCGTCGGCACCGGTCCGAGAATGCGTTCGATATCTGCTTCGCAGATAATGTACTGGTCGTATTCGGATTGCGAGGTGGGTTTGGCCGCGCTCTCTGCGTGCCACACTGCGGCGGTCTTGCGCATCTGGATGGGTTCTCGCTTACCCGTTTGCGTCCATTCCAGACACGGCCGACCCTCCACCATCACCACGCGTCGGGAAGCGGCGTTCTTGTGGCTCACGCCCGTCCAGCAGTAGATGAAATCACTCTCCGGAAAGCGCAAGTGCGCCCGTTTATGGATCTCCGCTCGCGCGGCGTTGTCACCATACTCATACTCCCACAGCGGCCGGCCGGCGGCCTTGCAGTAGAAGTCGAAGTCGGCAACCATCGCCACCGGAATGCGATCGGCCTTCCCTCCAGCGACTGTGGTACGCATGCGTTCTCGTGATGTCATGTGTGTTCCTCTGCATTGTGCTGAGATCTCACTTCGGTGCAGTCTGGGTGGGGGCAAAGTGCGCCGGGCCCGAGCCCCAGCCACGGCGGAGTGATTCGATCCTCGCAAGCCGCCGGCACCATTCGAGGTTCGTCATCCAGCGCGTGGGCTTTGTTACCTCGGGCAGAGAACGCAGCGCAGCCTCCATCGCCGTTTCGGAAGTGCCCCGCGCCTTCATCCTTTCCACCTCGGCCGCTGCAACGCTGAAGTCCGCGAACTCCCGCAATGCGTGCGTCTGCACCACGATTTCCTGAGCATACTCATCGGGCGAAATTGGCATGGGAAAGGCCGGTGCGAAATCGGGCGCCACCCTGATCCGATGTGCCGCGGCCCCGGCCTTGTGCGCGCGGGATGCGTCCAGGGCCTCATCGCCGTACTTCTGCGGCCACATCGGACGCAGTGCCTCAATCGTCTGCAGCGCAAACTGGGCATCGTCGGCATTGTTTTCTCCCAATGCCCCGATAAGGAACTGTCGCTGTGCAGCCACCGGATCGGCTTGGCGATCCAGCATCAGTTGCGCGCAGACGTACAGCGAGTCCATGTTCAGGATGTGGTTGTTATTGTCGATGCTCTGCCACGCGAAGAGTTCGGGCGCATCGGCAGGCAGCGCGGCGAAGAACTCTTTTAGAGCCCGCGTCCGGCCGAACATCGACGGCATGATCTCGTTGTTGACGCAGTACCACGTCCACATCCCCGCCCGCCGGCCGCTGGCGACGATGTCCCGCACATCCTTCTCGTCAAAGACGCGGTGCTCTGCGTGCACACAGAGCACCACATCATCAGGAAGAATGCCACCCCTTGCGATCGTCTCGACACCTTTGTAGCCGGGCCATTTGCCGAATGTGGGGCTCGTCAGCATCCATAGCGAGAACGAGGACTCGATGCGCGGATTGAGCCTGCGGAAGCGGTTTAGCAGATCGACGTGGATGCGCTGCGCTGTTTCGATGGTGCATCCATTGCGATTGCAGCCGCCCGGATCTCCCCAGTGCGTGATGAAGTGGTCGAAGTGCGGCGCATGGCGAATCTGGTGCTCCCAGTATTGTTCGAGTATCTCGCGCTCCGCAGGATCGTTGGGGCACTGTGCCCAGTAGAGCCGACCCGTGCGGTAGTCGAAGGGCGCGTTGCCCCAGAAGAAGATCGAGGCGCGCATGCCGATGGACCGCGCGTAATCGCCCAGCGCGTCAACCTTGGCCGGCCAGTCGCGACACTGGGCCGTCCACCCATCCTGCCCGGCCTTCGGCCAGCGACCCCCATCCTGTCCCCACCCGGCATCGAGGTAGCTCTCCCAGCAGTCCGTGAACTGGATGGAGTTGTAGCCGAAGGCCTTGAGCATGTCGCAATACCGCTTGAGCTTTGGCAGGTCCCAGTTCTCCGGCGAATAGCGTGCGAAGATCTCGGGCGTAACGCTTTGTGTTTCATCGCCCAGCGGGCTGATCATCTGCTCCATGGGCACGGTGGATGAGTCGCCCATCATCACTTCACGGGTGCGAATGAGCGGTTGAATGGTCGGCATCATTGTTCCATTGGTCTTTAGTCGGGTGCGGCTATTCTTGTCCCTGGTACAAGCAGATGCAACGGCTCTCTCTTTCGCCAACACTCCGAATCATTACGATACTCCGCCATGACCAAACTCATGATCGTCGCGGCAATCGCCATCATCTCGGCCGGATGCAACTCGCATTCAGTCTCCAAAGTGTCGTCCCGCGTTCCGCTTCGCATCATGTCGTTCAACCTCCGCACCAGCGGCGCAACGAACGACGGCGTCAACGTGTGGCCCAACCGCAAGGAGCTTTGTCTTGCGACGATCCGCGCCTTCGCCCCGGATTTCCTGGGAACCCAGGAGGTCATGGCCGACCAGCATGCCGCCCTGGCGACACTCCCCGATATGCAGATGGTGGGCGTCCCCCGTGAGGATGGCATCAGCAAGGGCGAGTGGTCAGCCCTGCTCTTCCGCACCAGCCGGTTCGAACTTTTAAGCAGCGGAACATTCTGGCTCTCCGAGACGCCCGAGGTCATCGGCAGCAAGTCATGGGATACTGCCCTGACGCGGATCTGCACCTGGGCCAAATTGCGCGAGCGATCTACCGGCCGGGAGATCCTCTGCGCCAACACCCACTTCGACCATCGCGGGGTACTCGCGCGCGAGAACTCTGCAAAACTTCTGGCCGCCCGGCTTCCGCAACTGGCTGGGGGCCTCCCGATCATCCTGATCGGCGACTTCAACTCCACGGAAACGACCTACGCCTACCAGGTCTTGACCAAATCCTTCGCCGACAGCTACCGCGACCTTCATCCCCAGATCTCGCCGGATGAGGCGACGTTCCATGCATTTACCGGCAGAATGGCCGGCTCGCGCATCGACTTCATCCTGCACACGCCGCAATTGCGGGCCACCGACGCCCAGATCCTCCGCACGCCGCCCACCAACGGCGTCTTCCCCTCCGACCACTACCCCATCACCGCGATCCTGCGCTGGTGATAGCGCTGTCGAGTTTGCCCCAGCGTTACCGAGTGCCGTGTCCGCGTGCATGGAATCCGCCCTCTATGCGTGGTACAGTTATGGCGTTGGAACAGACGGGAAAGGGTGATTCATGACAGTCACGAATCTCAAGGTCGCTGGCAGGCAGTTTGTGGTCATCCCTGCATCGGATTTCCGTCACCTGCAGCGCAAGGCCGCCCGGTTGGATCTACTGGCCGCCGCCGATGCCGCGGATGCGGCGAAGGCACGCCGTGCCGTGGGGCGCTACCGTGCGGGCAGGAGTAAGGCGATTCCCCTGGCGCAGCTCAAAGCCGAACTTGGAATCGACTGATGAGCTATCGCATCGAGATCGAACCACCTGCCCGCCGCGCGATGAGCAAACTTCCGCGTCAGGTAGCCACGCGAATCATCCGACGTCTCGAAGCTTTGGCCGAGAATCCGCGTGGCATGGGCGCGGTGAAACTCTCCGGGCACAACGCCTATCGCATACGGGTTGGAGATTACCGCATCATCTACGCGGTTCTGGATGATCGGATGCTCATCCTGATTGTTGATGTCGGCCATCGCCGCGACATCTATCGCGGATGGTGAGAGTGGAAGGCGACGGCGGGCATGCTGAAGACCCTCGCTCAATCGCCGTGCGCGAATTCCCTGAACTGCATCAGATCAACGCCGGGCAAGGCGGCCAGCATGTACAGTCGTCCCTGCAAAAGTCCCGGTGAATGCGCCTTAAGCGTCACCGTGCCCGGGAACCCATTGGGTCGCCAGAGAATCCGCGTCATCCCCGCTACCGTGTGCCAGCTCGTGCCGGTCCCGAAGGGTGACCAGGTCTGCGTCGCCAGCTTACCCGGGCCGAAATGCGAGAAGGTCACCGGGATGGCCGCATCGGGCACCAGGTGTCCGTTGCGGTCGAGCACGCGCAGAGTGATCTCTGCGTGAGCGTCGAAGTCGTCGTACCGGATCTCACTGGCGGAACTCGTCAGCTCCAGGATATGGGGCTTGCCGGCCGTTTGCAGTTCCTGGACGACCGGCTCCAGGCCATCAAAATGGGCGATCGCCTTGAGCACGCCCGGTTCATAGGCGGTCTCAAAGCGGAAGGGGGGATGCTTCAGACGCTGGCCTTGCCGGGCATCCTGCGAGCCAATCAGCCGACCGTTGAGAAATAGCTCCACCTTTCGGGCGTTGGAATAGATCCGCACCTGCCGGCTCTTGCCCTCCTCGCCCGGCCAGGTCCAGTGCCCGCAGATGTGCGCCATCGGCGCTGCGTTCCACTGGCTCTGGTGGAAGTAATAGGCATCCTTCGGGATCCGCCAGATGTCCGCCACCCCGGATCCCACCACCCGCGGCATGATGTGGTCGTAGGTCTCGCCGTGGTAGTCGAGCATGTGCCAGATCGCTCCGCCGCAGTACCAGGGCACCTCGTTGATCCGGCCGAGGTAATCCTCATGCCGGTCGCAGCCCATCTCCTCGCTGTGCTCCCCGCCGCCGAAGATTCCGCGGCCGTAGTGGCCGATGTTGTACTCGGTGTCCATGATCGCCAGACCGGGCGAGCGCTTGTGTTCGCGGTGCGCCTGCGTCCCTTCCACATCGGTCTGTTCCGAGCCGCGCAGCCCGTAGCCGGCCACATCAAATAGCTCGGCGATCGCCTTGCCCCGCGGCGCGTGCATGCAGATCGGCCGAGTCGGATCCAGCGCCTTGTACCGCTGCGCGCAGGCTTTGGCGACGCTGTAAGAGACGTCCGGCGGAGCATTGACCTCGCCCGCCAGGCCCCACAGGATGATGCTGGGATGATTGAAGTGATGCATCACCGTCTCCTCCAGGCGCTGCACGATGTTGGCGGTGTAGGCCTTGAGGTTGCCGATCTCCTTCATCACCGGCATTTCTTCCAGAACCATGATCCCCAACTCATCGCAGGCGCGCAGAACCTCATCATGGTGGGGATAGTGCGAGGTGCGGAGGAAGTTAACGCCCATCTGGCGGATGAACTCCATGTCGCGCCGATGCCGCGAGCGCGGCAGGGCATTGCCCAAACCCGGATACACCTGATGCCAGTTCACCCCCTGGAGCTTGCGCGTCACACCGTTGAGACTGAATCCCTTATCAGGATCGAACTTGTACCACCGGAACCCCACAGGGATCACCCGCTCATCACAGATGCGCTTCCCCACCACCAGCTTCACCGCCAACGTGTACAGGTAAGGATCTTCCGGCGACCACAGCCGCGGCTGGAAAACTGACGGCCCGCCGATGCGGCCAGCGCCCTTCTTGATCTTGCTCGCGCAGGCACCGACAAACTCCCCGTCCGCATCCCGCAACTCAACCTGCACCTCCGCATCCACCTTGGCGCTAATCGCGACGTCCAACTCAACGGCGGGCTTTTCTTCCTCCAATCCTCTGCAGATGAAATGGGTCCTGGTGAAATACGGCTTCTCGGTGATGATCAGCTTCACATCCCGGTACAACCCGCCGTACCACTGGATATCAGTCTTGACCGTCGGCGCGACATCCGGGTCGTAGAGATTATCCACGCGAATGACCAGCACGTTGGCCTTCTGGCCCCACACCAGCTTGCTGGTGATATCAAATTCGAAGCTCTCGTATCCACCCCTATGCTCGCCCACTTTCTTGCCATTCACCCAGATGATGCTGTGTTGGCCGGCCGCGCCGATGCGCAGGCGCACCGCCTTGCCACGATACTTCGCGGCGATCTGGAATTGCTTGCGATACCAGCCGATCCCGCGCCAATAACCCGGACCGACATCCTCAGTGTCATTGGCGTTCCACGTGTGTGGCAGATTGATCCGTTCCCACGAGCTATCGTCACAGGCAACCTTCACGGCCGTCTTGAATCGTGGTTCCACCTCCGCCCCCAGCGAGCCATCGCGCTCAAACGACCCCAACCCGACGCGGCCATTCTCCTGCCGCGCAAATCGCCACTTGCGGCTCAGATCGATCTCCTGGTGGGATCCATCCAGATGGTCAATCCGGTCCACTTCGCGGTCTGCTTCGGTATAGAAGTGCTCCAGCAACTCGTCAAACTTGCTCTGTTCCATTCCTGGTGCCTCGTTGGTCAATGTGGTTGGGTCGCGGGATTCCTGACCGCCTTCTTCGCCACGTGTGATTATCCGTCGTTCCTTATCCCCCGCAAGCCATCGCGGTTTCGCCCAAAGACCAGAGCCAGCGAAACTTTTCTATCGACCATTCTCCTTCAGTGCCGCATCTTACGGTGCCGCGTCTTGCGCTCAATGTCTGATCGGCTTTGACGCAGCGGCCAACTCCCGACACAATTTCACCGACGTTCGTTGCCCCGGCCTTCTTGAAAAGTGCAGATCCAATATGAAACACACCCTGAGCATCGTCTTCGTTGCTGCAATCCTTGGGCTGATCCGCGCCCTGCCGGCCGCCGAAACGGTGCGCCTGCCGGCCACCGCTGACATCTGGCTCTCGGACGCCAATGGCAGCGAACGTGCCAGCAGCTCCGGCAAGGCGGACCGGCTAAAGCTCAAAGTGATCCAGGAAATGGCGGCCATCCGCTTCGACGTCGCTCGCGCCCGCGGTCGGGAAGTACTCGGCGCACGCCTGTTCCTCCGCCGCGCCGGCGACGACATGCTGCGCTACATCCGCCTTTCCACCGTGAACCAGGACTGGGTCGAAGGCAATACGGCCCAGGCCTATGGCAAGGCCGACGGCGCCACCTATCAGTTCGCCGATGCGGCCACGAAAAAGCCATGGTCCTGGCCGGGGTCGGAGTTCTGCGATGTCGTGATGTCCTGCGGCCAAACCATTGACGCGTACGCCGAGCGGAAGGAACTCAAGGATGGCTGGATCTCAGTCGACGTCGCCCCAGCCCTGATCTATGCTCTGGTGGCCGGCGACAGCGATGGCCTGTGCGTCATGGATGGCGGTACGATCTTGCTGCACAACAACTTCGTCTACAGTTGCCAGTCCAAGGGCAACGAACCCTACCTCGAAGTCGACCTTGGCGCAGGACTGGCCAAAGCACCCGCAGCGCCGCAGTTTACTGCCGAACCCGCCCCCCAGCGTGCCTCGCTCACCGGCGGCGCGATCAAACTCACCTTCGCCCAGACCACCGACGCCATCTGCTGGAAAATCAAACTCGACGGCAATCCCCTCGATCGCTGGCAGGTGCATCACCCCAACGCCAAAGGCGCAACCACCTTCTACCTGACCGACCTGAAGCCCGGCGCTGCCGTGCAACTCGAAGCAGTCGCCATCGGCCGCGGCGGCGCAGCATCAGCGCCAACCACCGTCCGCGCGAACACATCTCCCTCGCTGCCTCATCCTCCAGCGCTGGCGAAATTGGACGCGCCCAAGGCCGCCGGCTCGCCTCCGGAAATCGCGGGCAAGCTGCGCGTATTCGCGTACCCATCCATGGTAAAGATCGGCCCAGACCGCGCTGAAGCGACGTTCGGCGAGGAAAAGACGCAAGCCCCCATCGCCCAGTGCAACGCCGTCTGGAACGGCAAAGAGATCCTGCTCCACGGCGGCCGTGGCGAGTACGTCTCGTTCCAGTTGTGCCTGGAGAATCTCGGCCCTGCCGCCCTGAATGGTCTGGCGATCGCCCCCGAGGAACTGACCGGCCCAGGCGGCGCAAAGATCGCTTCGGACAACATCGAGCTCTACAAGAACTGGTACGCCAAGAACCACGCCGGTCGCTGGCAGTCAGCCTATGCCGTGCCGCTAAAGACCGGCACCGCCCTCGCCATTCCCGACCCCGCGCGCCTCGGCAAGGCGGGGTTTGATCAGCAAACCAACCAGAGTATCACCGTCGATCTGTACGTACCCAAGGACGCCAAACCCGGCGACTACGCTGGAGCCATTGCCATCACTTTGGGCACCGACTCGATTCATCTGCCTATCAAGCTCTCCGTCGGCGCTTTTGGAATCCCGAACACCCTGAGTTTCTGGCCGGAACTCAACGGCTACAGGTATCCGAAGAACGCGATCGACTACTATCGCCTCGCCCACAAATACCGCTGCGTACTCAATACGCTCGCTCCCGCCCCCAGGCTCCAGGGCAAAGGCAAAGACATCCAGGTTCTATGGGACACCTACGACACCGAGATCGGCCCGCTCCTCAGCGGCGAAGCATTCAAGGACAATCGCCGCCCCGGCGTGCCGCTTGAATGTATGTACTTGCCCTTCGCCGACGGTTGGCCGACCCAATTGACGAAGGAGACCTACCGCTATGACGGCCCATGGTATCGGACAACTAGCGGCGCCAAAGACTACCAGGAAGGCCTCAAAGCGATCAACGAGAACTACCTCACCGCGCCCTACATCGGCGATGCTCTGTCCTCGGACTACAAGGATGCGTGGCTTTCCGTCCAGCGACAGTTCGTGGACCACTTCAAGGCCAAAGGCTGGAACCGCACCCAGATGCAGTGCTTTTATGGCGGCAAGAAAACCCACCGCATCGACTACGGTGTCGAGCAGATGTGGTGGACCACGGATGAACCGATGTATTGGGATGACTGGCTCGCGCTGCAGTTCTTCGACCGCATGTGGCGGCAGGGGCGTGATGCACTCCAGGCCGATCCCAAGATCTGGGTCGCCCGCGGAGACATTTCCCGCCCCAACTGGCAGGGCAGGGTCCTGGAAAATGCCATCGACGTCCAATACGGCGGCTTCGGCGGGCCGGCCAACGTCCAACGCCTGCACACCCTGCGCGACGAAACTGGTGTGAGAATTAACAATTACGGCGGCGCCAATGATGATGCCTCGGCCAATACCGGCAGCGTCAGCATTCTTCTGGGCGTCTATCTGAACGGCGGCAACGCCCACCTGCCCTGGCAGTCGCTCGGAGGCGACGCAGCGCTCGACACGAACGACGCCGGCGCGGACGGTGGCAATGCCCTGCTCGTGGATGGGCATCGCTTTGGCCTGCCGGTCGTTGGCGATCTGCGCCTCGTGGCGCTGCGTGAAGCCCAGCAGTTGATCGAGTACCTGGAACTGGTGGGCAAAAAGAAGGACCTCAATCGCCAGCAACTCAGAGAGATGGTCCTGGAAGTCATGCCGTTCGAGGCCGGCCGCAAGAAGGGCGCCAACGCCGACAACGCCGATGCCATGGCCTTCACGACATTGCAGGCATGGCAGATCGACCGCCTGCGTACACGCCTGGCTGAACTGCTGGCGAACTGATCCAGCCTTGCCCGGGCACGAAGGATTGTGCCGCAACGCGCTGCATGTTTCCCGCCGCGCCTACAGTTGCGGTAGTGCATTCAGGGAGACCGCACCATGAGCATCGTCCGAGTCGCCGCGTTTTCAGTTTCGATCGATGGCTTTGGCGCTGGGCCGCGTCAGGATCTCAACAACCCCATCGGGGTTGGCGGGTTTGAGACCCTGTTCGCCTGGTTCTCGCATACGGATGTGTTCAGGAAGATGCATGCCCACGGCGAGGGAAGCCACGGCATCGATAACGATTTTGCGCTAAAGTCATTCGAGAACGTCGGAGCGTGGATCCTTGGCCGCAACATGTTCTCACCGCTGCGCGGGCCTTGGAAGGATGAATCATGGAAAGGCTGGTGGGGCGAGAATCCACCATACCACGTGCCGACCTTCGTGCTCACCCATCACGCCCGGCCAACCCTGGCGATGCAGGGCGGCACCACCTTCCACTTCGTCACCGACGGCATCGAATCAGCCCTGCGTCAAGCCAAAGCGGCGGCCGGTGCCAAAGATGTCCGCATCGGCGGCGGCGTCTCCACCATCCGCCAGTACCTGCAAGCCGGCCTGATCGACGAGATGCACCTGGCCCTATCTCCCGCGCTGATGGGCGAAGGTGAGCATCTCTTCGCCGGCATCAATCTCCGTGCGATGGGCTTCACCGTGGTGAAGAGCGTGCCAGGGGAGAAAGCGACGCATATGTTGCTCAAGAAGGGGTAGCGGGTACTTTGGTGAATGGTTCTTGGTGCGTGAAGGGGCCTGCAGGGGTTGCGCTGCGGGAATGCGGCAGGTCACCTTCCTTTTTCCCGACAACTACGGCGGCGCCACGTGATTACCCCTTCGAGCACGCCGACAGCGCAGCTTAGAAGGAGGATGACGCGAAGAACTGTGGGGTGCTGATAACCCGACAGGTCGATCACAGCGAAGCACGCTAATCCTACAGTGCCAAGGAGGATAGCTGGGGAGCCATACCACTTGGACTTCTCATAGCGACTGAACGCGTCTGAGCTATAGAGCGCGGACAGAGCGATAGTGAGCAACAAAAAGACCACCACCGCAACTGTCACCTTGGCCCAGAGTGGCCACATGGGCTACCTCCATGATCCGGAAAGGGGCTCAGGAATCGACAAGCCATCCCAAGCCAATCCCTGCCGGCCGGATCAACCACCACTCTACCACCCCGATCGCCCGCCGCACATAATCGTGAACGCATTTCCGCACGTGCCCCATCGGTGGCCAATCCTCAGTTTCCGCGAGTTCGCTTATGCTCTTCGTTCCCGGAAGAGAAACCACCCGGCGAGTACACCTCGATGAACACAGATGAACACAGATCGGCACCACGCGCATCTGTGTCCATCTGTGGTTTCATCTCTTCCTTCACGTCATCGCGCCTTCGCGGCCATTCTCTTTTTCTTGCTTCGACACACCAGGATTCCCCATCCACAACCCCCGGCAACTTCCAACTCTCGCACCAGCCACAACTTACATCTCGCCAAGGTGAAGTTATACACATGGAGTGCTGCGCATGTGGCGCACAGGCGCGCACCGCGACTTATAGCAATCTTCTCAGATTTTTCGACCCCGCCCCCCAAATTCCAATGGAAAAACGCAAATCCGCTCCCAAGTGGTGCGCGCTTGTGCGCACAAAGCGCGACACCGGGGGGATATATAGAGGGCTGTATCGGACAGCCCCCACAGCGCAATGCCGCGCCACGCTCCCGTTGCCTCGGGCCTATTGGTCATTGTTGAGCGAAGCGAAATCCCGGCCGCGCCGGGAGTCATTGGTCATTAACACAGGGGTCCCCATGCTCGTTCAGCCGGCGCTTCTGCCTCTCGTCCAGCTCGATCTCGACTCCGTCGCCGAACCCCAGCTCTCGCAATCTCCAATTTCCAATCTCCAATCCCCGTCTCCCTCTCCTCCTCAAGCAACAAGAACCAAGTACCAGGCACCCCGGATGAAACCTGCGCACCTCCTCCCCCAAATGACGCGCAACCCCCGCTCCCACCACAAGATGCGTCACCCCACCCCACCCCTGCGAGAACCTGCGCACCTGCGCCCAACACCCCTGCCCGGCACGAAGCCATCGATGCGCCAAATGCCCCCATCTCCTCCTCAAGCACGAAGGACCTGGAGTCCGCCCCCGACACCTCCTGTTACGGAACAATCAATCCCGATTGCAGGGCCTGTCGATTTAGGTGGCAGCCCAACACAATATGATCTCGCCCCGATGCGGCCGGGACCGTCTTTGAGCGGCCGATTCTCATCGCCAGTGACTTTATCGCTCGGACCCTACCGCCGAGTCGCT
>Ga0209083_1001857_pt1 | contig 21986 bp, 19 predicted proteins | sample AM7aDNAmetaG_FD_184132 | JGI IMG/M metagenome (GOLD analysis project Ga0209083, IMG submission 184132) | Freshwater microbial communities from Finland to study Microbial Dark Matter (Phase II) - AM7a DNA metaG (SPAdes) (version 3) | ecosystem: Environmental > Aquatic > Freshwater > Lake ...
GAGCATGTCTTTGTTTTCTTCTCTTGCGCCGCCCGTGCTGATTTCACCGATTCTTGGAACCATCATGTCAACTGACATTGCCACTTCGGGGTGGTCAGCGTAGGTTTTACAGTAGAACGCCTTGATTTCAGTGGGGTAATCGTAGACAAAGAAGGGTTTGCCAAAGTCTTCTGCTAAAACTTTTTCGTCTTCGTAGCCAAGGTCAGAGCCCCAGTTCAAAGCGGGGTTTTTGGGTTTTAACCTGTCGATTGCTTCTTTGTAGGTTATCTTTGGAAACGGCGCTGTAACGGCTTTTAGTTTTTCGATGTCTGCACCCAACTCTTTGAATTCAGCCTGGCACTTCTCGGCGATGGTGTGGCAGACATGCGTCATCAAGCCCTCTTCGAACTTCATCAAATCGTTCATGTCTGCAAAAGGCCATTCGCCCTCCATGTGCCAGTACTCGGTCAAATGACGTATGGTTCGGCTTTTTTCAGCGCGGAACGAAGGCGCAATGCAATACACGTTTTCCAATGAGTAAATCAGTATTTCAAGGTAGAGTTGGCTGCTCTGGGTCAAGTAGAGTTCCTGGTCAAAATACTTCAACCCGAACAATGTGGAGCCGCCTTCAACTGCCGCGGAAATGAACATGGGCGGCGAAACCTCGGTGTACTTTTGGCTTTTGAAGTATTCGCGGGCTGCCTCCAAAGTTTCAGCGCGGACTTTCATGACCAAGTTCATTTTTCTGCTTCTTAGCCAGAGGTGGCGCATGTCACGGATGAATTCTTCGCTCTTATCCTTGGATATTGGGAAGTTCTCAGCTAACCCGATGATAGTGACGGCTTCAGCGCCGATTTCAAAGCCGCCTGGCGCCCGTGTATCCTCTTTAGCTGTGCCTTCGAGCATGAGCGAGGATTCAATCGTTAATTTTTGGGCTTCGCTCCAGCTCGGGTTGGCTTTCTTTATTGTGCATTGGATTACGCCTGTTGAGTCGCGGACAACCATGAAGATGAGTTCTTTTCCTTCGCGTTTACGGTAGACCCAGCCGCGGACAGATACTTTCTGGTCTGTATGGCGGCCTGCGAGTATTTCATTTATTTTAACCAAAGCCATCGGGCATCAACCATTTCCAGTTAATACTTGTTTTCAAACCTAAATGCCTATCGACTTGTACTTTTAACTTTCGCCCATTCCAGTTTCTTTACGCTTCTTTGACGCTTGGCTCATACACTTTCCAGAGAACAAATACGGATAAAGGAATTGCAGCCGCCGCCAACAGCAAGAAGGGAAACTGGGGGGAAACAAAAACATACAGTAAACCCACTATGACTTGGAGAATAGCCTGCATAAGAAACATGAAGAACTGGAGGCAGCCAGTAACCGTTCCTCTTAAGCCGCGTGGTACCAAGTCACCCATCAGAACCTGGTAACTGTTCAGCTGCAAAAGATTGCCAAGTCCGAAGAAGAAGAACGCGAGCAGCAGCATGTTGAAGTCGGCGTTGATGAACAATAGCATGCCGGGAACATAAAGCAAATAACCCAGAATGAGGAAGCGTTTTCTTCCCATGACATCCATGGTTAACCCTGCAATTATACCTGGAACAGCGATACTAAGATACCGAAAAGCCACGACGATTGCCCATTGACCCAGAGAAATTTTGAGAATCGACGTAGCATAAACTACAAAGTATGTTTGGCAGCTCACAACGAGCCCGTTTACGATTATGATAGCTAAGAAGAGGTTGAAAGCGGATTTTGGGACTTTGCGCCAAACGTAGATGCCTAATTTCACCGATTTAGGGTAGTCGCGTAATGCGCCGATGAAGCTTGGGCGCCGGGTTTTTTCCGTCGGGGGCAGGGTTTCTTTTAGTTTCAACCTCAGTACGGCGATGATGAAGTAAGCTGCCGCAACAAAGGTGTAGGCAATTCGCATGCCCAAGTCAAAGTTGAAGGTAACCACAAGGTACTGGGCGATTAACGGAGCGGGCAACAAAACGAGCGTGGTTATAACCGATTGGAAACTGAAGCCTGCTCCGCGGTTTTCAGGCGGCAACGAATCGATAACCATAGACATCAACGCTGGACCGTAGATTGAGCAAACGTTCTGGATTAACAGCCCAATAAGCAAGAAAGGCCATGAAGGAGCAAAAATGAAAAATAAACTCCCAATGGCTAACCCGAAAGTCATGGAGACTATGAGTCCTCTTCTGCCATGCTTATCCGCCAAGTAGCCGCCGGGAAACTGCACCAATGCGACCGCGATGGAACCTGCGAAACCAATTATAGACAACAGAAGAGTGTTTGCGCCCAAATGAAGGTAGAAAAGGCTTGCGTAGGTGTCTGGGATTGGCTGCGCCGCAAACAGTATTACCCAGCTTACAGTGATGAGTAGAAAGTTGCCTCGAAGTACAGCTGAGTCGCCACGGAAAAGCGTTAACAACTTCATCGGGTTAAAATCAGTTAAGAATTATTTAAATTAGAAACCCCGAAAAAACGAGTTCATAAAGTCAATTAGGCATCAGGAACCCACAATTCTTAAATCGCCCCTACAATGAGCATAGTTAGACTAATACAATGCAGAACCCACTCGAAGGAAAAACCAAGCTAAAAGCCCTAAAGATTTCAGCCATTGCGATTTTCAGCGTCGTAATCATTGAAGTTACCATAGGCGCATTTGTCAACAGCTTAGCAATTATGAGCGACGGGTTACACGCCCTTTTGGATGCGGTGACAAGTGTGATGTTGTTTTTTGCTGTTCGAGCAGCAATGAAACCTGCAGATGAAGAACACACGTATGGTCACGAAAAATTCGAGACCATAGGCGGATTAATCGGCGGCATAGTCTTAATCGCAGTTGCAATCCTAATTTTCTACGAAGCCATAATGCGCATCATAATTCCTCAGCACCTTAAACCGAGCATAGAATACGCTGGTTTCATCGCAATAGGCTACGCGCTCTTCATTGCTTCATTGCGAGTTACCGTATTCAAAAAGTTCCAGCATGTTCAAAGCACATCCATGAAAGCGGGTTTTTATGATGCTATCTCCGATTTAGGCTCCACTCTGTTAGCTCTGTTGGGTTTTGGCTTAGCCATCTTTGGCTTTGCCTATGGCGACGCTTTAGCCTCCATATTCCTCGGAGCCATGCTTACTTACCTCAGCTTTAAACTCGTAAAATTCAGTATCATGGAACTAAGTGACACCGCCTCGAGGGATTTGGTTGAGAAAACCAGAAAAGTCATTCTCTCATGCGAAGGCGTGGTTTTAACTGAGAACCTAAAAGTCCGAAAGGTAAGCTCAAAAATCTTTGTCGATGCGTCAGTTCAGGTTCCAAGTGTTATGAGTCTTCAGGATGCGCATTCCTTAGCCTCAAAGATTGAAGGCTGCTTGAAAGACAGCTTTGGCAACGTGGATGCCACAATTCACATTGAGCCCTCCGACAAAGAAAGAAAAATGGATCAGTTAGTCGAGAAGTTGGCGACGGTTGAGGGCGTGAAGGAAGTGCATGAAGTCTCCACCATATTCGTGGGCGGCAAACTGTACATTACACTGCATGCCTACGTTAACCCTGAACTGTCAGTTGAAGAGGCACATAAAATAACTGAAACCATCGAACGAAGGATGCAGGCAGAGATAAAATCGCTTGCAAACGTAACTGTACACATTGAACCTGCAGGCGTAGCTATTCCAGCGGCGGAGGTAAATGAGGTTCAGCTGCGAAAAGTAGTAAACGATGTTGCCAAGAGCATCGCTGGTAACCTGCGCATCAAACGAGTAGTAACTTACGCGGCGGCGGGTAAACGGTACATAAACATCGACTGCTGCTTCACCAAACAAATTCAAATTAAAGTCGCACATAGGCTTGCTTCTCAGGTTGAGAAAGAAACCAAGGAGCACTTTGCAGACGCCGTGGTCACGGTGCACATTGAACCGGAATGCGTTTAGAATCAGTCGCAGCATAACGTTCAAGAATGGAATTTTTAAAAGGGCAAACTTTCTAGAACGGCCATGCTTAACGTTAAAATATAGGGACACGCCTGAAAAAAATCGATTTTAAAAAAGAACTAAGAACAAAAAAAAGAAAAGGAGAATTATTTCTTCCTTCTCATCGCGAATACGCCGAAGGCAATCAGTATTATGATGATTACCACGGCTAATCCGATTTCAAGGCCGTTGTCAGTTGATAGTCCGTCACTTAATTTGGGTGTTGCTGAAGGTGCAGTTGTTGCTTCTCCGGTGGGTGTTGGCTCTGTGACGTCTGTTTTGGTAAATACTGCTTGATAACCGTATGTTGCCCCGTAGCCATGGTTGACGTTGCATGGATTATCGGTCGGTGTAGCTGTGAAGGGGTATCCGCCGTGGCTTAGGTTTGGTCCTGAAATTACCCAGTGTGAGAATACCCACCCGCTGCTATGCGTTGCTGTAAGATTGAGTGATGTAGCAGTAGCCATTGCGTACGTTCCTGGTGCAGGGACTGGTTGTTCCTGCCGCTGAGTCTGTAGTTTCGCCGACGGAATCTGCGACTATTACAGTAGCTGTGGATTGTACGTTGGCACTTACGCTGAATGCTGCAAAAACTAAAAGTGCTGTTAGCAAAGTCAAAGCAAATATTTTACTTTTCTTTGAGTTCATTGATATTTCTCCAAAAAGCATGCTTGCGTGTTTCAATTTAACCGAATGTAATTATATTTAACCTTGTGACTGCACCAGTACAGCAATAAGTTAACGCCTAATTACTTGCAAAGACAACTATTTATCGCCTATGAAACTGCAAACGATTAAAGCTGCAAATATTATTCGCATAAACTTGTCAATTACCATTTTTTCTGCAAAAAGCTCCTATCGCACAAACCTTTAATCCTCATATAGCAAGTAGATAGTTGGAGTGCGTGAGAAAATGTTATCTCGGTCAGCAGTGGTTAAGCTAAAAGCGATCTTAATAATAGATTTAATCATAATTGGCGCGGCTGCAGGAGCCTACTTTTACCTTCAAAATCAAGGGGTCTTAACGAACGCTGCCAAACCCGCCAAATTCACGATGATAAACCTGACTATCGACCCGCCCCAAACCCACGTGGGTGAAGCAATTCAAATTTCAGTTAACTTAACGAACATCGGAGATTTAGAAGGCAACCAAACCGTAAATCTGGACATTAACAACGCACTCAAAGACTCAACCAACGTTACTTTAGTAGGAAATTCATCACAAATAGTCGCGTTCACAGACGTCGAAACAACGGAAGGAACCTACAACGTCACAGTCGGCGCTTTAACAGGAACATTCCTCCTTAAACCAGCACCTCCAGAAACTAGTAGCATAATTCTATCTAACATCCTTGTTAACCCATATGAAATATGGGCTAATGAAAATTCAACCGTGACTGCAACGGCAGAAAACCACTCAACAGAACCTGACAAGTTGACTGTGCGAATGATGATAGACGACGTGTTGGTGGCTACACAAGTTATCTCTTTGAATGCTTCAGAAAGTCAAACTGTTACATTCGTCGTGAACGCATCGTCCGCTGCTTTAGGAAGACACACGTTAAAAATGAACACTCTCACGGGATCATTCACAATCGTTAAAACCGGTTACCACACGCTCACCATTAACCGCACGGGAAGCGGCTCCACATCCTTACCGTTCACCTTAGACGGAACAAACCATCAGACGCCTTACCAAGAGTTAATCCCCGTTGGAGAATACAGCATTTCCATGCCTGACCCGTTCAGCGTCGGAACAGGAGTGCTTGCGTTTACTACTTGGAATGATGGAGTTACGAGTGCCACGCGTACTTTCAATTTGGAAGGACGTATGATTTTGGTTGTAACTTACACTTTAATCAGCGGGTACGCTTCATGTCCATCCCTGTACATATGGAATGGCACAGGTTACTCCTACGTTACTGACGTTTCAAACCCTGGGTGGCTGGGATACATTGGCTACATAAACTCGGACGGCACGATTGTTAACAGCGGCGGAAACCCATGGGACTACGTGAAACTCGACAATAGCATAATAAAAACTAACAACGGCAACTTTGACATGACGCTTTCGCAGCAATGGGACGAACTTTACTATTTAGACTCGGCATACATGCTCGTGGTTGACCACCCAATTGGAACCGACGCGTACACATCCATGACTAACTACCTCAACAAAGGCTCAACGGGACAAATCTACACCGTAAGTAACGGCACACTTCTATCGCCAGTCAGCGCGATAAATGAAAAAGGACAAAACGTTCTGCCTCAAATCAGCCAAAAAGACGGCGTTTACACGCCTGGCATAAACGGCGTAGCCAGCACCCAATGGAATAACATATCTCTTAACAAGTTAACGCTGGACTTGGGCAATTTGTCCTCAGCGCCGCAGATAAAACTTGTAATAACGGGGATGGTTGATTGGGGTCCAGCCGATACTTACTACTCATGGATAAACATGTTTAAAGAAGCAGCTGCAAAAGGACTTGTACCCAACGGCACAGCGATAACGCCCGCGTCCACTATGGAAGTTAGGGATGCAAACGGACATTGGCTGCCAGTTTCACAGGACAAACAGATTCCGTTGCCCTCAGACTACAACGCCCGAACCTTCACTGTAAACATGACTGGGTTATTCCCAGCAAACGTGAGCGATTACCAAGTTAGATTCACAAACTTCTGGAACGTAACCTACGACTACATAGGAATAGACACAACAGCCCAGCAAACCACAAACATACAGAAGCTCACACCGTCATCAGCTACACTTAGCCAATTCTGGGATACAAAATCCACCTCTTCAGGAACCTTCACAAGGTACGGAGACGTCACACCACTACTGCAGAACGCGGATGACATGTTCGTGATAGGCCGACAGGGCGACCAAGTTAACATGCAGTTCTCAACCGCCAACCTCTCCGCGCCAGTAGCTGGAATGGAACGCGACTACTTCTTTGTGGTAGCCTGCTGGTTTAAAGATCCGCCGGGAGCATGGGGCTACGGATTCGGTTTCACCGTGAACCCGATGCCGTTCATGGCTATGAGTGGATTCCCGTATCCAACCTCAGAAAGCTACCCCTACGACGCAGCGCACTTAGCCTACATTGAACAATACAATACGCGGATAATTCCTCCGCCCTAAAATTTTTTCTTTTTTGGCTTCTGGTAAAACTTTTCAGTTGATGCACAGGGCAAAAGTTATGTAAGATTTAAATGGTTTCACCTCACTATTTGCTCTAATCAACACCCAACGAGATCTCCGCATGTCGTTGATACCTGAAATATCCAATCCGTATTTAGGAGCGTTTGCAGGCGGCTTGCTGTATGGACTGGTGGTTTGCACCGCATCATGCCTTCCAATCGTGACCAGCTACATTGCGGGTGTCGGCGCGGGTTTTGGCAGGGGCGTCAAGATAACGATGTTTTTTAATTCTGGAAGGGTGCTGGCTTACGCGTTGATTGGCGGCTTAATCGGTTTATTCAGCGGTTTGTTTAGGCTGTTTGTTTCGGACGCGGCTATTTCGCCGTTCCAAATTTATTCTTCAGTTGCCTTCGGGATAGTTACCATAATTATTGGCGTCAGTATCTTTCTGAAATCCAGAAAACCCTGCGACTGCAACATCCAAAACGCAAAGGACATGGCTGCGACGCATAAAACGGGCAGGTTCGGGTTCGATTTAGGTGCGTTCTCGCTTGGTTTAAGCAGGGGATTAATCGTGTGTCCACCTTTGATTGCGCTCCTGATTTATTCACTGCCCTTTGCCAGCCCATTGGGCAGCGTTGGAATAGCGGTGTTGTTTGGTTTAGGAACCACCCTCTCGCCGATTCTTCTTTTGGGCGGGGTTACTGGGTGGCTGCTGAACAAGGCGCCGCTGTTTCGCAAGTACATCGCCATAGCAGGGGGAACCGTGTTGATTGTGCTTGGATTAATCACGATGGTGAGTTCGTTAATTCAATTACCGAAATGACGTGAAAACATGGATTGGGGAATAGTCGGCGACATATTGCGGCTTACTGCGCTTGGAGGCCTTGGAGTAGCGGGAGTAATCGCTGTTCTAATCTGGAAAAAGAACCGCTCTACGCGAGTGACGTTTCTGCGGTTCGTTATTCAAGCTACCGCGTTAGCGGCAATATTCTACGTTCTCTCCTACACCGTTTCGCCTGCATCTGGCGGATTGCCCCCAATAATGTTTCTCTACGTTATGGTGGCTGTTTTTGCGATGACTATTGTTTTGGGAAGGGTTTTCTGCGGGTGGCTTTGCCCATTCGGCTTCATCATGGATTTAGAGAGCCAAATTAGAAGAGCCGCCAAAATCCGTTACCGAATCGTACCAGACAAATTCAACGTGGCACTGCATAAATCAAGGTACGTCATACTGCTGGTTTTCCTGCTTTTGCCCGTGGTGCTGTGGTTTTCGGATCCGCGGCCAATCATGGTTTCGCCACTGATGGCTCAGCTCTTAGCAGGGCACTATCGACCCTACAGTGTACTGCTTGACCCGTTAATTCCATTCATTGTCCCATGGAAAGGGCAGGTTATCGTTGACCAAGTTAACTTAACTTATCCCTACGCTTTAAGTATCATAACTTATGCGGGCACAAACATCGGGCAGATACTTGCCATCGCATTCGTGGGAACAACGTTGGCAGGTGCCTTCGCGGTTAGGCGTGTTTGGTGCCGTTTCTGCCCCACGGGCGCCTCGCTTGCGGTTGTGAACAGGTTTAAGGGTTTTAAGTGGGCACCCATTCTTCATATCAGCAAAGACGAAGAAAAATGCACCAAATGCGGCGTCTGCAAAAGAGTTTGCCCCGTGCAAGTTAACGAAGTTTACGAGCAGAAAAGCGGAAAAATCATAACTTCCCAATGCATGGTCTGCGCAAGATGCGTGGAAATGTGCCCATACGAAGACGTATTAATGGTAAAGTTGGGCAGCAAGACGTTGTTTAAGTCACGGAACTGGTTGGAACCATCAAGGAATGAATGAGGAAAACATGATGAATGAACCCGTTGAAAAAAGATACATGCCTGAAGTGTCCCGAAAAGAAATCGACGAACTCAAAACCACCATGAAAGCGGCTTCCCAAAAGGTAATGGCTGAAAACATTGAGCGCATGAAGAAAGCCGACCCCAAACGTCCAGAAGCCATGAAGTACTTTGACGAAATCTCAAATTTATTCGGTAAACGCCAAGAGGAAATTGCGGCGGAGAAAGCGAAGGGCAAGAAAGTTATTGGTTACATGTGCCTGTTCGCGCCAACAGAGTTGATTTTAGCAGCCGACGCCATTCCTGTGCGGGTAAACTCGGGTTGGTATGACACTTCGAAGCTGGGCGACAGGGTTGTTCCCGTTGAGGTTTGCCCAGTTATCCGCTCAACCATCGGCGCAAAAATGATTGAGCTCTCACCTTTCATGGAGCAAAGCGACGCACTCATATCCGTCTTGACATGTGACGGCATGACTAAACTTGGCGAAATCTTGAGCGATTACAAAACAATCTGGGGCATGAACGTGCCGCGCATAAAAGATTCCACTCAATCGCTGCGTTTCTGGAATGACGAAATAAAACAGATGAAAAACCAGATTGAAACCTTCACAGGCAACAAAATAACACGCAATAAACTCAAAGAAGCCATCGAACTGAGCCACAGAGCCACCAAAGCCTTCCGCCGACTCCAAGAACTACGCAAAGGCTCACCCGTCATAATGGGCAGGGACGCGATGCTGGTTAACCAAACGTTTCTGTGGGATGATAAACTGCGGTGGACACAGAAAACCGAGGCGTTATGTGATGAGCTTGAGAAACGTGCGCAGCGCAAAGATTGGGTTTGCTCCCCTGACACTCCACGTGTGATGATTACGGGCACACCGATGTTTTGGCCAGACAACTGGAAATTGCCAACGCTTGTCGAGGAATCTAACCCGCAGGGCATCATAGTTGCGGATGAACAGTGCAGTGGCGAACGCATCTTAAACGACCCCGTCGGCGTCGATGAATGGTCCATGGATGACATGTTAAACGCCATCGGCGAACGCTACCTGATGGCTTCCACATGTCCATGCTTCACCAGCAAAGACGGCAACGAAGACCGAATCAATTGGCTCCTAAACAAGGTTAAAGACTGGAAGGTTCAAGGCGTCGTCTACTACGTGGTCCGCGGCTGCATGCTCTACGCCATGGAGTACACCCGCGTCAAAAAAGCACTCGACAAAATCAATGTACCCGTCTACTACCTTGACACCGAATACACACGCGAAGACGTTGGACAGATGAAAACCCGAGTTGAAGCCTTCCTCGAAATGCTCACGGCAAGAGTGGACATGTAGAATGATAACCGTAGGAATGGACCTTGGCACCCAGCGGGTAAAAGCCGTTGTGTTAAAAGATGGAGCAGTTGCCTCGCGTGGACAGGCGCTCTCGAGTTTTGACCCCACAAAAGCCGCTGAACAAGCCGTGGAAGAAGCGCTCAAAGCAGCAGGCTTGAAACTCTCAGATGTGTCGTATTTTGCGGCGACGGGTTCAGCTATGGATATGGCGCCCTACGCCAACGGCACCGTAAGCATGATGGGTGCAGACGCAAAAGCAGGCGTCTATCTCTTCCCAAAAGCTCGAACAATCGTCGACGTGGGCGCGGAAGAAGCCAGAGCAGTGAAATGCAACGAAAAAGGCATCATGGTTGATTTCGTCGTTAACGAACGCTGCGCAGCTGGCGCGGGCGCATTCATCGAAGCCATGGCAAGAGCACTCGAAGTTAAACTGGAAGACTTGGGTCAATTGGCGCTTAAAGCCGAGCGGGCAAGCCCCATAAACGCTTCCTGCGTCATCTTCGGCGAATCCGACGTGGTCTCGCTTATCCACCGCCAAGAATCCAAGCCCGAGATTGCCAGGGCAGTTTTCGATGCGATGGCTGACCGAATCTCCTCTATGGTTCACAGGTTGGGCGTTAACCCCGATGTGGTTTTGGTCGGCGGAGTCGCTAAAGACGTAGGCTTCATTGATTCGTTGAACCGAAAGTTAGGTCTAACCGTATCAATTCCACAGTACCCTGATTATGCAGGCGCGTTGGGTGCAGCGTTAACGGCGGCATCAAGAGCTAAAGGAGCACAGAAATGACCGAGGCAGGCACTGTGAAAGGCCAAGAGTTCTGGCGCTGGCAAGAATACCACCGCATAATGCCCAAAAAATGGACAAACAAAGACCTAATCACCGCGGGCGTCGATGTGGGTTCAGTAGGCTCTAAAGCAGCCATCATGGTTAACGGCGAAGCCTATTCATGGGGAATCACCCGTACAGGCTCAAACAGCCCTGAAAGCGCCACAAAAGCCCTCTCCTACGCGCTTGAGGGAACAGGGCTTAAGGCAAGCGACATAAAATACATCGTCGGCACAGGCTACGGACGAGTCAACGTACCAATGGCAAACAAAGCCATAACTGAAATCGCCTGCCACGCCAAAGGCGCCAACTATATCTGGGGACCCACCGTCCGAACAGTACTCGATGTGGGCGGACAGGACATTAAAGCTATCCGCATCGACGAAACAGGCAGAGTCACCTCGTTTTTGATGAATGACAAATGCGCGGCTGGAACAGGCAGAGGCATGGAGGTCTTCGCGGACCTGTTGCAGATTCCAATCGAAGACATCGGTGGCATCTCCCTGAAAGTGGAGAAAGAGCCTGAACCAGTAAGCTGCACATGCGTTGCCTTCGCAAAGACCGAAGCCATGGGACTGCTGCGAAAAGGCTGGACTAAAGAGAAGGTTTTGGCGGCTTACACACGCGCGATGGCTGTTCGCATGGCTAACTTAATCAACAGGGTCGGCTTGGAGAAGGAACTCGTGGTTACGGGCGGGCAATCCAAGAACATCGGCATCGTGAGCAGAATCGAAGTAATCCTCGGCGTCAAGTGCCTACCCATGCCCAACTGGAGAGATGAAGGCAGCTTAGACCCCATGGTCGCAGGCGCATTAGGAGCAGCACTCTTCGCCAAAGCACTCTACGAAAAAGCACAAAAGGCGTAAGCAATGATTACGCACTACGGCTACATCGACGGCTCAGGCGAATACTACATCGTAGTGGACTCAGACAAATGCAGCGGCTGCGGCAAATGCGTACAAATCTGCCCCCAAAAGGCGGTTTTACTCGAAACCGAATTTATCGACTTGGAAGACAAAACCGTAGCGGCAATCGCCGAGGAGCACCGCAAAAAAATCCGCTACACCTGCGGCACCTGCAAACCCGAACAAAACCAAACACCATGCGTCTTAGCCTGCGACTCAAAAGCGATAAAATGCATCTGGAACCCCAAGTAAGAACCATTTAAAAAACCCCAAAAATGCCCAAAAAATGCAGAAAAACTCTATTTCCTGTTTCAACTGTCCCAGCAGAAGCCTTATCTGAGAATTAGATAGAAACTCACTATTTTATCCCTTTTTTGGCTTTAAAATTCTTTATTCTTGCTGGTCTGGCAAATACCTCATCTAGAAATTCACCTGTAAATTCCAGCACGTCAGTTGCATCGGAAGATGCAACTTCTTTCAGTGTGTCTTTTTGCGGATGAGCACCCCAGTTGCCAATCATCCTTATTGTATGTGCCATATCCTTTAGCGCAGGATTAATTATTCTTCGATTGTACAAATCATCTATTTGGTCAATCAGGTCAGCATTTGGGGCTCCATTTAAAGTACATGTATTTTGTAATGCTCTTCTACATTGCGTCACTACAGCTTTCGATGCCGAAACGCTTTGACATCTAATTGCTTCCAGATGGTCGTCAGCAACCTCTTTGGGGATTGCTTGATCTATAGAAGGCACATTTCGGGGGTAATAATCAACAACGTTTTGCCTATCTATTGGGATAGTCTGCTGATAATCATCAGGTATAACAAAAGTATCAGGTAGTTTGAAATAAACACCTTTTTCGCAACCATTACAGAACAAAACAAAATCGCGATTCATTCCTTTTCCAAAAAAAAGAACAATTTGTCTTGCAATACGGACACATAAAGGATTTAATGTATATTTTAGCCATTTCTTTATCCCTTATCAGCGATTGTTAGCTTATAGTAGAGCTTTTCTTAATGTCTTTTTTGGTATTGATATTCACTGCAAAAACAGAGTCCTTAGGTGAGAGGAGGGTGCCCTATAGGGAGGAGTACTCGCTACCTGAGGTGTCGATTGCCTGTAAGAACGCCTAAAGGAGTGTCTCTTACTCTCTTTTGTGTAGCTTGCGCTTTCTCACCATGAGCAGTAATCCGCGTTAAGTTTATCCTGCACTGGTTTATGCATTAATTTATAAATAGAAAACATGATAGAAGATAGGGACGCGGCATGAAAAATAAACTTGTCCCAGACAGTGTTCACGCAAGAAGCGATTACGCATTTACTCCAGCAATCACTACGGTGGCGTTTCCTTTGCTGTTGTTTGGGCGCGGAAAAAAAACAGGTGCCCCACAAGAAAAGCAGCCTAAACCTACTCGTAAAAAAAAGCCTAAAGGGCTTGCTGTTGCCAAATACGAGCTAACTGAGAATTCAGTAAAGTTTTTCGTTGCGAAAGGGGTCCCTAAAAAACGGTGGGTTATGCAAAAAGAAATACCGTTTGCAGAGATTACTAACGTTGAAAGTTTCGGCAATGAGTTAAGCTTAACTTGGAACAGTGCGGTTTACGAGTTTGCGCTTAAGAAGTCTGAGTCGTTTAATGTTCTGTGTGACCAGTTACGGGGCATACTTGACGACCAAAAGCATGAAACCCAAGAAAACACTGAAGCAGTAAAGCTGAGAAAGAGCGAGCTCGCAAGAGTAGTTAACGATTCAATAGACATCGTTGACTTGTCGTTCGACATTTTGATGGGGCTGCATGAAAAACGAGCCGACTGGATCCGCCTGAAAAAATGCGCCGCCGGGTTAGGGGGCGGCTGGAGTTTTTCTGGGCAGACGCTGGCGCCGCTGAGTCTGGACGTCACGGGGATTTTAGCCGCGGTCAAAAGACAGGCGCCTAAGGATACAGCTAAAGAAGCCTATGGCATCCTAAAGCAGGTTTACGTATACTTTGAAGGTTTAAAACCTAATGGCGACCAGAAGGAAAACGTCCGGAACTTTGAGAACGCGAAGGCTGCGGTACTGGCTTATTACACGCTGAATGATGTTTTGTTCGGCAAAATCGTGGGCGACGCCGATAACGATAGAGAAAATGCGGCTTTTGAGAGTGCTCTTATGCAGCTGGCTGACGATTCGAACGTTAAAGTTGACGCAGGGGAGCTTAAAGTCACCGTTGACAGGCTGGGATTGAGTGCGGATGGCGAGTTGGCGGTTGGGCAAGCAAGAGGGCTCTTAAGGGATCAGTTAAAGAATTTTTGAAGAGTTTTTGTTTCAGCCTCTAATCAAGGGTTTATTTGTTTTGGGCGAAAAAGTTTATGAGTATGACGCATGGCATAATATTTTACTGCAAGGCGAAAACAAACGAACAACAAAATCCTAACCACAATCATCCTTGCAACAGTCATCATATCCATGCTTCTCGCTCCAGTAGCAAAAGCACAAGACAACTCGCAATCCCTGAAAATAATTAACCTCTCAAACGCCACACTCGCGTTAAACTGCACTGAACTTCACGCAATGCCCAAAACCACCGTGAACGCGAATCTCTCCTGTTACGGCCTTCTGGTTGCAGATGGAGAGTGGGGTGGAATAAAACTATTGAGCCTTCTAAACCAGGCAGGATTAGACCCAACCGTTGCCTCAGTCTATTTTGTGGCTACTGACGGGTACGCAGTATCCATACCGATTGGAACGGCATTGCGGGATGACGTCATTGTGGCTTACGAGTTGAACGGTGAACCGCTGTCTGAAGGACTTCGATTAGTGATTCCAGACTCAAACGGAAACATCTGGATATCAATGATAACCTCAATCACCATGGACTTGGCGACGATAAACCAAGCCTCATCGCTCGACGCTCAGGTAACAATGCCAGAATACAAAACCTCCCCAAACCCAACAGAATCTCCAACCCAGCAGGCAACGCCTCAACCGACAGCGTCAACCAGCGCAGCCACCGTGGAGCCAACCGCAGCATCGACGAATGTTACCGAACGGCAGTCCAACCAAAAAGCCTCAATGCCTTCAACTGGACCCGTTTTCTTTGTGGCGGTTGGTTTGGTCGTAGCTATAGTCGCGGCAAGCTTTGTGCTTTATAGGTTCAAGAAAAGTCAAAGTTAGCTTTTTCCCACTATTTTTTTGGGGAACGGTGCTTGTTTGGTGGGTTTAAACCCACAATTCAATATAGAGTATTAATAATCAATACACCAACGCTGTTTTAACGATATTATTTAGCAATTCGCTAGGTTTATCTACCGATTGCGTCAATTGAGTTGTTCAGACAAGTGGGGTAGAAAACATTGGCAAAGAATCCGCAATCAAAAGACGACGCACTCGAAGCTTTAGACTTCATCGTCAACGTGCTAAAAGAACATGAAAAAGACTTAGACAGACTCATCAACGAGTTAGCCACAGTCACCGAGCAAATTGGCGACAACGGTGAATTAAGCGGCAAAGTCGAAAAAATAGAAGCAAAAATCGACACGCTCCAAAAAGAAGCAACGAACCTCATCGGTTACGTATCCGCAACTCCTAAAGAAGCACTGCCAGCGGCGCCTGCTAATCACCAACCAAACGAAGCAGCGCCCACAGCAGTCGCACCAGTCCAGGGCGGACCATCGGTGACTATGCGTTGCAAACAATGGGAAGACTTCCAGAATTTGGCTCAGAGGGCGCAAACACTGTCCTTCACCTACAAGGAAGAAGACAAAGTTTTCCAGGCAGACGCAATCAAAGGAAACCAGTTCATAACCTACAGCGGCGCACTCCCAAATTTCTCAAACATTCTGAAAATGTGGCTCTCAAAACAGCTGGATGTCCCCGACCGCAACATCGTCGAGGGCGTTATAGCTGTAGGTTAAATCCATATTTTTAATTTAGATTTTGTTTTCATAAATCATATAATCCTTTTTGACGCATCTTCATCATGTTAGTGATTGGAGGGAATGGTTAGGGTTGAAGGCTAAACCAATTTGCCAAACAAAGTTTCCGTTTTCGAAGCCTTCTCCTTTCTCCTCGATACGGATGGCTATTGGACGCCAACACACGTAACCACCCCTCCAAGAAACACTAACAAAAAATTCTCGACAAACCCATTTTCAGCGAAAAGAGATATAAAAAAAAGCCGCTGCCCTCGGCGATCTACCACTCTTTATTTAAAAGGAAAATCAAAAAGGGATGAAATGTTTTGTGGCTATGCTTTCAGCTGTTGCTTAACTGCTTCCTCAGCCGCCGCCACCGCATCCTTGAGTTTCTCGGGTTTCGTGCCACCGCCCTGCGCAAAACTCGGTCTTCCGCCGCCGCCTCCGCCAAAAATCGGAGCCGCCTCCTTAACTATGAGGCCTGCGTTTACGCCTTTTTGCACCGCGGTTTCTCCAGCCATTACCATGAGTTTGCAGCTTTTGCTGTCTGAACCGTAGAACAACGTGACAATTGCTTCGTTTTTCTTTGTGATTTCAGTGGCTGTTCGCAGCATGCGGTCTACGTCTACTTCTTCGCCGAAATCCCGTTTAACGATGGATATGCCTGCGATTTCGACTGCTGCTTCAGAGACGTCTGCTTGTCCGACTACACTTTCTTTCGCCGCCAACTCTTTGATTAACTTGCGTTTCTCGACGTTGGCTTCTTTAAGTTCCTTCACGACTTTCTCTGCAGTCTTGTCCAGTTTGTCGGTTGGCGCCGTTAAAACTTCGGAAACTTTCCAGAGCAAACTCTCCTGATCCTGCACTGCTTTGAGCGCTTTCAAACCGACTGCGTAACCCAAACGCTCAACGCCATCCTGCACTCGTTCCGTGTAAACGATTTTGACAAAGCCCACTTCTCCAGTGTGCCCCAAATGTGTCCCAGCGCATGCTTCAACATCCCAATCGCCCGTTTTCACGACGCGGATATCTTTACCTGGAACCGCTCCGCCCTGATAGAGCCTGAAACCGTAGCGGGATTCTGCTTCGTTGCGTGGGTACCATGTGGTTTCGACTTTCATGTTGGCGGCGATGGCTTGGTTTGCTAATGTTTCGATTTGGTGGATTTCCTCTGGGGTTAGCCGTCGGTAATGGGAGATGTCGAGGCGTGAGGTTTCAAGACTTTTTTGTGTGCCCGACTGCCAAACGTGCTCGCCAAGAACCCGTCTTGCCGCGCCGTTAATTAGGTGGGTGACGGTGTGAGCTTTCATGAGTGAATAACGTCTGTCCCAATCAACTATGCCGTGGACAATGCTGCCTTCTTGGAATGTTGCAGGCGTCTTGAGTTTGTGAACGATTACTTTGCCAATTTTCTGGACATCAACAACATCGAATTTCGCGCCGTCGCTAACAAGCCAGCCTTGGTCCGTTGGTTGTCCGCCGCCCTCAGGATACAGGCAGGTTTTATCCAGCACCACGTAGGTTCCGCCAATGATTTTTTGGACTTTAGCATCGAACTCTTTCATGTAAACATCCGCGTAGTAGAGTTGCTCGGTTGCGGGCAGTTGCTCAGCTACTTTTGCCAATGTCTGCTCAGCCTGTGCTTCTTCCTCTTCCACGGGTTTTGGCGCCTGCATGTGGCGGTTAGCGATTAACGCGTAAAAGTTTTCGGGAACCTCAACTTCGACACCTTCTTTCTCGGCGGCTTGCTTAACGATTTCGGGGGGGAGTCCATGGGAATCGTAGAGTTCCGCTAGCATATCGTTGGAAAGTTTGGTTGTGCCTTTGGTTTTGAGGTCCGCCGCGATTCGTTTCACCATGCCTTCGCCGCGTTTGAGGGTTTCCACGAACTTTTCTTCTTCAACCTTTAGCATTTCAACGATTTCTTTTTGCATTTCTTTGATGCGGGGGAAATCTTTGCCCCAGTAATCAGCTTGCAGCTCGATGATATCGTAGAGTTTAGATGATTCGATGTTGAGTGTGCGCATTAAACGGTAGACCCGTCGATATAGCAGCCTTGCCAAGTAGCCTTCTTGGATGTTGGATGGCACGACGCCTTCGCTGAGCATGAAGCTCAATGTTTTGGTGTGGTCGGTGACTGCCCAAGCGTTCTCGATTGGAACCAGAACCTTCTCGAGTGTCGGCAAGTCGATGCCTGTGAGTTCGGACACCCGTTTCCTCGCGACCATTCGGTTTGCGCGTTTATCCACGCTAACAAGCCCGCTGTACTTGGCGACGCGTGCTAAGAAGTCTTGGTCAATGTTAGTTATGCCCGCCATCGACATTACCTTATCGAGGAGGTTACCATAAATTGCTTGGAACAGGCTGGGTACGCCCTGGCTTATCCATGTAAAACGGTCAATCCCATATCCAGTATCTACCGTTCGTATAGGCAATTCGATAAAGTCGTCGCCAACCACTTTATACTGCATGAAAACAAGCGTCCCAACTTCTAAGCCGCCCACAATACATTCCACAGCTGGACCAGCGTTACCTCCACCAACCCAAACACTCTCTTTGTAGGTGACTGCGTCGGAGGGTATGCCCAAGACTTCGGTGCAGAAACGCTGGTGGAAGCGAACGGTGTCATCTTTCCAATAGATTTCTTTGTCAGGATAGTTGAATGCGTGGGCTCCGCCCATTTCAAATATGGTTAAGTGACGCCCAAAAGTGGGGCCAGTGTTAGAGATGTCTGTTAACCTAATGGATGGCTGCGAAATCACCAGTGGATTCGCCGGCGGAGGAGAAATGCCTTCGGTTACGTAGGGTTGGAAGTCGATGATGCTGGCGTGGGTGAGGTAGATGTCTTTTCGCCAACGCGCCACAACAGGATAAGGCTTAATGCGCGTATGACCGTTTTTCTCGAAGAACGATAGGAATGCTTCCCGCATCTGGGGGAGCGTAAACTTCTTTGTGGTAGGTGGGTTACCAAGGAAACTGTAGCATCCGCACTCATCGGATCCGGATTCGCCACAGGTTTCCTGCTGGGTGTTTTGGGTCCAGTAGTATTCTCCGCATTTTGGACAATGCTTCCTAACGAAGCCTTCCTGCTTGAAGAATGGAAGACTGTAATCTGCTTCGGTAAATGTCTTAGTCAAGGGTTTCAGGACTCCACTGTTGCGTTTAATGGGTTACGAGAATCATGCATTTAAATTGTTGGCTGAACAGTGGACACGTCACCCGCACAATCCCCCTTTTTTCTTTTTTTGGAGGTTTCTCTAATCGTTAACGCTTTGATGTTAAAGCGTAAGCTGGCTTCTTTGCTTGTTAATGAAGAAAGCTGTAGCAGCTGGAATAAAGAAGGCTGGAACGCTTACAAACGTACTTCTTATCGACTAGATAAATTTAGGAAAAAGCACCCAGAGAAATTCTACACTATAACTAACAAACTTATCTCAGATTTAACAGAGCTAGAAAAGGCTTGTAATTCTTGCGAATCTTAGAGTTTTTCGGATTATAATTAAATGCTGTTCTTTAACGTACTTCTATTTCTTGTATTTTCAACGAAGGTGAAAAAATAATGACTAAATCTGCAAAAAAAGAACCGCGTTCAATCTTCAAAACTGGCCATGAATACTGCTGGGGAGAAGAACCAACTAAAAAGAGGAAAAATTGAATGTTTTACCTCGTAGTCGTTGCCGGAACTTTTACGGCCTTAATGGTTTTTTGCGTTTTGGGTAGAGTGTTTTTTAACCACAAACAGAGGCTAAACCATGAAAATTAGGTTCTGGAAAAAAGACAGCCCAGCATGGGAAAGAGAATATTCTGAAATAGCTTGGCTTTTGGAGCAAAGACGAGATAAGGAGGCTTATGTGGTTTGACGGAAAAGGAAAATAGACAAGTCCCGATTTACCGCAAAAACACCAATACTTACCACTTCGCGATCATGCAAAAAAATAAGATAAATCGCGGCAATGTTCGGCGACCTCCAATTTGTAAAAGGTGCGGATTAAAAATTGAGAAAGGAGGCGAACCTAGGGAAAAAGGAAAACCCTATCATCAACGATGTTTTCGCGCAACACAGATTATTTCTAGGGATGACTAAAAATGTCTTTTGAAATGGACAAGGAAATTGCAGAGTTTGAACGCCAATTTACAGAGTTATCTAAGCAGTTTGGCGCGCTAAGAGTCGCATACAACAAACTAAAAGTTCAAGACTTAAACCGGAAACGTACCTTACAAGCCGAAAAAGACCGACAGCTCCAATCTGCTTACATGAACATTCAGAGGTAAAAAAATGTCTGAAGATTGCCAATGGTTCGACCCATGCGAGTATATTTTTACAAGTGAACTTATTTTCACAAATTCTTTTCCAGTTGAAAAGAAGAAGCGAAAAATAACTAAAAGACAGTGACTAAATGACTAACCGCCAAAACCAGTGGAAAAAAAGAGCAATCGTAGAAGTTAAACGAGATCTTGGAGGCAAATGTAGCCACCGAGGATGCGGCGAACATAGGCTAAGTTATCTAGAGTTCGCGCACACAAGGCAGACCCCCCTTTCAAGGAGTGGACCCAGAGAAATGAAATCAAAAATAGCAGATGTCCGAGCCCACCCAAACGCTTACACCCTAAAATGCGAAAGACACCACGACACCGACAAAGCCACACGAGAACACGACCAACGCATGAGGCGCTTAGGACATAGATGATAAATAGTAAACAATTAGTTTTAGTGTGCTTATGCGGCTTGTTAATTGGTTGCGGCGCAGGATTAATGTTAAATAATTCCTTAGTGGCAAACAAAAATAATCCAGCAATGCCTACTCTTACACCTACCCCAACTTTAAAAATCAATCATAACAACAGCACTTACATCCTAACCGTAACATTACCCCCAAATACACCGGACAAACTGGTAGGCTTCTATTGTAATGATAACTTTGTTAATTCTGTAAATAGCATAAATGGCACAGCAACCCTAGCACTGGTTCTAAATGATGCTTCAATCCCTGATACTGCTTGGAGCTATTTTGTTTAGGGAAACAATGCCTTAGGATTATAATCCGTCGGCTTTTAAGTAGTGAATCAAGACTTTTTTTATATTGGAGGATTAGTAACACATGAGTTTAAGTAAAGAAAAAATTGAAGAATTATCTGGGAAAAAAGTTTTAACAGAAAAAGAAGTCGCGTTATTGGGCGGAGCAAGAGCAGCACTTCCGGCTTGCGGACTAGAACCTATTGTTGTCTTATCGGTTCGAGTACCTAACCAATTGTACCAAAATATGACCGTAGAATGCGAATACGCCGGCTTCAATTCCATAGCAGAATTTCTAAAACAATCCGCAAGAGAAAAACTTGAACGCGACGAAAGAACACGAGCAGATCTAGATTTGAAACGCAGTGAGGCACGAAGATGAGCCAAACAAAAGTATTCGTTGATAAGAAAGACAAAGAGTTTGCGATGGAAAAAGCCCCCATAATTAACTTAATCAACTCGGTTCTAAAAACAATGGAATTGATACAGTGGCATCTCTCCACACCACCCGTTGAAGGCGGCAGGCACATCATCGCTGAAAACTTACTTGGAATTGTTCAAAACCGCGTAAAAATCCCAGGCACAGAAACACAATTATTAGCAGACCGCGAACTGCTCAGGAAAAGAGTAAGTGGTGGCCCCAGCTGTTACATGAGCGCAGCCATGTTCCACGACATGGTAAACCGATTTAACCTGTATTTGTTAAGTGACCTTTTCGCGGAGCAGCATGGAATCACTTTCCAGAACCAAAAGCCAAAGCACATAGGCGAATAATTTTGTTAAGCGAACCCGAACAGCCAAAGATAGAGCCTAAGCCCGAACCAAAGAAAAACTACAACACAGACACCCGATTGCTAACAGACACCTACGATTCGGTGCTGTCAGACGACTTCAATTTCCTAATATTTTGGGGGCCCGCTAGGTATAGTAAAACAACTCTAAGCGGCTGGGTTTTGCACAATTTATACAACAACGACTGGAACAAAGTATTACAAGCAATCACATTCAACTTAGACCAAACAATAGATAAAATAGAGAACGGATTGCCAGAAAGAGT
>Ga0209083_1001858_pt1 | contig 21980 bp, 44 predicted proteins | sample AM7aDNAmetaG_FD_184132 | JGI IMG/M metagenome (GOLD analysis project Ga0209083, IMG submission 184132) | Freshwater microbial communities from Finland to study Microbial Dark Matter (Phase II) - AM7a DNA metaG (SPAdes) (version 3) | ecosystem: Environmental > Aquatic > Freshwater > Lake ...
ACACTTGGTGGTTCATGTGTAATAACTAATTGTTATCTTGGAGCTCAATGGGTAAGTGCAACGCAAGACTTAACTGATACTCCAGTTGCTTGGAACTTATTTGATGCTTCTTATTCTTCTTTAAGCCAAACATGCACATTTGAAATGGATACGAGTGTAGATGGCACAACTTGGGATGGTTATGAGACTCTTTTAGTTGGAGCTGTGCCTACAAACCCTTATAGAAGATATATTAGATACAGAATTACATTAGAAACAACTGACTATACTGCTCTTCCACAGGTAACAAGTTTAACATTAGACTATACATTAAATACAGCAAGTACTACATTGGTTCAATTAACTGGATGGGGTGGTACAGGTTATAATACATATTTTGGCGTATTAAACAATTTATTAGTGATAAGTGATGGGACTACATCTCCAATGACTTGGAGTGGTACAGGAACAGCGTTTACAGCTATGACTGGTGCTCCAAGTGGTATGTTCCCTGAAGTTCATTGTAATAGATACTTTTTAGCATACAGTCCTGCATACCCTTCAAGAATATGGTGGAGTGCAGCTGATGACCCAACAACTTGGGATCTTGCAACTCAATTTATAGATGTAAACCCAGACGATGGAGATCAAATAACAGGTATTAAGTCATATGCAGGTGTATTATATGTGTTTAAACATAGACATGCTTATATTATACAAGGTAATGACTTTAACCCTACATTTGGTAACTTTTCAGTACAACCTATGCAGCAAGTGCCTGGTTGTGAAAGTCATAACTCTATAGTTATTGCTGGTGATGGCAATATGTACTGGTACAGTAATAAAGGGCTTGTACAATGTAGTGGCTCATATACGCCTAAATTTATAGGTAGAGGGTTTATTGACCAAACAGTATTAACTGCGGGGTTTAAACAAAACCTAACAACATATAATAAGATATCAGCTGTAGACTTCACTAAATACAATGAATTATGGATATCTTTTGGTCATACAATTTATACATATAATTATGCCATAGAAAGATGGAGTAGAATATTCTTTGATAACAATGATACAGGAAATACAGTATTTTCATTGGTTCAGTATAATGACCCTTATACTAACAATATAATGAGCTTTACTGGACAAAATGTAATTGAACAATGGAATGATGCTCCAACATTCTACATTAACTCTTATCCAGCTCCACATACTACAGCAATAGCAAGCTATTATACCACAGATGCTTTAGATAAAGACTGGTATACAAGTAAAGTGAACTATAAAGCTCTTTTGAGCATCAGACCTTTAACTGCTACTGAAATATACCTTAATAATTATATGGACTTTTCTACAACTTCTGTAGCAAGCACAATATCTATAGTTTGTCCAACAAGTACATCTCCAAACCAATATATGAGAGTTGACTTGCCTGCAGTTAATGGTAGAAGGTTGCAGATAAAGATAAGTTGTAATGCTTTACAGTTTGGCTTATCAGATATGGTTATACAGACAGAAACAGCAGATGGAGGTCGTTTATAATGGGAATGAAGTTTATTTGGCCTCAAGTGCCTACATCATTTAAGACTTTAGATGACGCTAATAAATACTTAAAGACTTTTATTGACCAATTAAGTATTTATGAGAACTTCTTATCAGCCCATATACATAAAGGCACTCCAGGTGACTTTGGTGTAGTTGCTTCTAATGGTACAGAATTATTTAAAGTAGTTTATGTAAGTACCTCTGTAACTGCAGGACAAAGTGCTACTTATCTTTGTGACGCTACTGCTGGCAATATAACTATTACTCTACCTACTGCAACACCTGCAATATCAGGTAGACTTTATAATATTAAGAAAGTAGATGCTTCGGCTAATACTGTTATTATAGCACCTACCACATCTACAATAGACGGACTTGCTTCCAAGACTATTACTGTGCAGTGGAATAACATTTGCGTTGTAACAGATGGAAACCAATGGTATATTGTATAGAGGGAGAATTAAGCGATGGTAAGTAAGTATAAATTTGATCCTAAAAATATAGCAAGATGTGCAAAGCACTATAAACAGCATCCAGAAACTTTTGCTCAATATCGTAAAGAGAATAAAGAACATATAGACCAGTATAATGTGTAGATCATAACCATACTACAGGAAAAGACAACATTGTTAAGAGCCATTGAGTATCTTAACAAGTGGAGGATATAAAAATTAGTTATCAAGTAAATGATACAGAAGCAGCACATTGGAATGCAGCTTATGCAGCAATGCATAATAGAAGCCATTTGTTATTGGCTACAGCAGATCATAGTAATATTGCAACTTATATAGATCAACCATTATTAACTGCAAGTGATGTAGTTCATAAAAGTTTAAAGATACAGATGGTCAATAGACTCGTGTTTGACCACCACAATTAGAAATAAGGGAGAGGGAGAGAAATGAGAATATCAACTTGTGATGTTGTACTCACCGACGCATGCAATTTACGGTGTGCCTTCTGTTATGTAGGACAATATGCACATAAAGTAGTTCTACCAGAAGAGGAAATAAAGAGAAATATAGATACATGCAATTGGATAGTAAAGCAATACAGAGACCAAAGTAAAGACTTGAGAGATGCTCGTATTAATTTGAACCTTTATGGAGGTGAACCAACAGTTGCTTGGGATAGTGTAAAAGCCCTTGTTGCTTGGAGAGATAGTATCAAAGATATCCAAGTTCAAATGGGTTTAGTAACTAATATGGTTCTTATGGACGAGCAAAAGATAGACTGGTGTATAGCTAATAAAGTAGGAATACACCCAAGTATAGATGGTTGTAAAGAGGTAGAAGATACATTTAGACTAACTGCAGATAAAAAGACTGTATCAGATAAAGTCTTTGCAAATGCAAGAATATTAGTCAAGAAATTGCCTTATAGAAGTTGTAGAAGTACAATATGTCCAGAAACAGTTAAGTATGCATTTGAAAGTGTAAGGTTCTTAACTGAAGATATAGGGTTTACTACAGTTAACCAAGTAATGGCTGGTGGTGTTAATTGGACAGACGAGTCGATAGAAACACTAAAAGAAGAGTTGACAAAGACCACAGACTGGTGGTTAGAGAATATGCGTAAAGGAAAGCACTACTCTATCTACTACTTAAGGAATATGTTTACAGGTATTTGGAACCCAATGAGAAATAGAGGGCTATGTAGTAGTGGGTGCTCTCACGCAGCAATAGATACAGATGGCAACATCTGGCCTTGTCACAGGTTTGCAAATAAGAATACTCCATTAAGTTATAAGATGGGGAATATAAACGAAGATGGAGTGGTTAATAAAGAACAAGAAGATAAGTTAAGAGCATTTGACTTAGCAAGTTTTCATAAAGATAAGTGTAGCAAATGTATAGCAGTAAATAGTTGTATGGCTCTATGCTTACATGAGATGATGTTAGCAGGAAATGGAATGTTTGAACCTTGCGAACACTATTGTAAAATATGGCCTTTCTATTACTCAGAGGCTATGAGGGCTCATGCTACCCTTGACGCTGAACGAAACCAGTTATATTATAATACTTATAGACCAAGACCACAAGTACCACAGAATAACATTCAGGTTCAATTGAACCAAGTTCAGAGTTTGCTGAACAACATACAAACTCAAATAAGGAAGTAAAAAAGATGGGAAAATGTTCACAGTGTGATCAAGGAGTTTGTTCATCAGGAGATAAAGGTCCATGTACTTCATGCGACCAAGGTAACTGTACTCATGGTGATCATGGTAGATATTACAGCAATTACAATGACTGCAGGAAGTCATACACTAAAGATCGTTGCAGAACAAAAGAATACAAGTTCTACAGGTTGGTATGTAGCATTTAGCCACTTAGCTTTAATAAAGACAGGTACTTAAATATTGTACGGAGTTTTGACAAGGGTACAGATAGTGTAACTAGTGACCACTCCCTTAAAGTGGTAGGAAACTACAATGCTTGAACAAAAGGATATCAATATGGCAAACGAAGAATTAGAAGAATATAAAGTAAAACAAACTCAAGATAATATTCAAGAAATTAAAACAGATGTTAAGTCTTTGAGTTCAATGTTTCAAACTTTCATAGTAAAGTGGGAAAAGCACGAAGTAGAAGCGAAAGATAGAGATATTGAAATAGCAAAACTTAAGTCTTGTGTTGGTTCTAATGGTGGTGAGAATAAAGGAATAATTGGTAGAATAATAGCTTTAGAAGGATGGCTTAAGATAATGTATGGTTTTATCATATGTGCAGGGCTTGTATCTGGTTTTGTTGCGTGGATAATACCATTAATAAAGAAATGAGGAGTAATAATGTTTATTAACGATATATGGAAAGAAATTAAGTTAGATGTATTATGGTTATTGAAAGAATTACGCTCAATTAAGAGTCTCTGCTTAATTGCTATCTTTGCTGTATTCTTTAAGATGGTATATCTCAAAGAAGATCTCGCAGTTATAGGAATTATAATGTCGATAATTTTGCCAGTAGTTTTCTACATTAGGAAGACAGATAGAGCAGAGGATAAGAAAAACATAGTATTATAAAAGAAAAAGGGTAGAAGCCCTTCCTAGAACTTCCACCCTAATTTTCCTATTGACTCTCAGCGGTATCCCTAACGCTATAATACTATACTAATGGAGTTTTATGAATACAACTAATATTTTAAAACAAATAAGTGGAAGAGGACTATATGTAATTATAGGAGCGTTGGCTCTAATGTTCTTTTCAGGAAATATATCTAAAGTCTTTGAATATGAAGCCGCTTATAAGCATCCTGCAATAAATAGTCATAGCACTACTTCTTCACATACACAAATTAAAGAAAAAGAAAAAATGAGATGGTTTGCTTTTGGTCATGTTAAGTTAAATTGGAAAGACAATGGAGACTTCTCACTTGAAGCAGATAAAGTGTCTTTTAATGATGATACAGCTTCTTCTTCTAATACTTCTGCTGTGTCTAATTCTATTACAAGTTCTACACCTATATTACCTATTACCAATAGAGGTGCTATTTTTGCTCTTTACGACCCACTTGCTTTAAGACTATATCCTACTATTCTTGGTGCTTCTTATCCTATTCTTGGTCCAATAGATATTGTTGCTCAATATAACATAGATGTTAAGAGTCTATATGTGGGACCGAAGTTGGGGTTCTAATTGCTCTTTTCATTTTAAAGTATGCTCTATTGAGTAACTGTCTTACTCTTTCGTGAGACATTTTGTATTCTTTTGATAATTCAATAAGGTTCTTTGCCACAATACCATTTAACCCATAGTAGTTCTCAATTATGTATCTCTCTCTTTTATCCAATTTAACTAATAATGAATTAACCTTATTAACATCTAAAAATTGTGTAGGGTCATCTTTATGTCTTAATGAGTGATAATGAGTACCATCAAGACCTCCAACAGTCATAAGCTCTGCTTGTTTAGATGTTTTAGGTGTAGAAGGTTGAAATATGTCTGTAGGTCTTGTAATTGATAGTTTATACGCATTAGCATATTCTCTCATCTTACGCTGAATAGCAGTATAAGCATATGTAGTAAAAGATGCTTTTTTTCTTTTATAAACATTCTTTTTACTCCAATATGACTTATAAGAGTTCATAAGAGCCATATACCCTTCTTGAATAAGGTCTCTTGAAAAGTCTATATTATATGTAGAGTGATACCAAGCCAATTTTATAACCATACCTTTATACTTTTGACATAGTTCTGTATCATTCAGTATCACTCTCTTTATCTTTTTCTTCAACTTCATCTTCAGGTTCCTCCCTGAATAGCACTATATAACTATCATCTCCCGTTTCTGGTTCAGATGGTCTTTTGTTGTTCATACACACTCCTTACTTTCTTTAACGCTGTATTCAACAATTGTCTTATTCTTTCTGGGCTCACTTTAAGTTCTCTCCCCATTTTTTTTCTTGTCATTGGCTTACACATTAAACCAAATGAATTAGTTATTATATATCTATCTCGTTCAGGTAAAGTGCTTATTATTACTAATGCTTTTTCAGTTTGTAATTGCTGTCCTATATCTTCTTCAAGGTCTTGTTCGGCTTGTAACTGTGCCGCAGCATCCAAAGAATATATCATAGACGCAGTATTGATGTTTTCTACTGCTTTTTTAGAAGTATTCTTCTTTAAGATACTATAGGTATTTTGTGGTCTATTAACAACATACTGATATTGTTGGACATACTTATTAATAGCCCTTTTAATAAAAGGGGTACTATAAGTTATCAGTTTTGACTTCTTTTTGTTCCAAGTCTTCATAGCCTTTAGTAGTCCGATATTACCTTCCGCAATTAAGTCTTTAAGTTCCATTCCAGGTTTAAATGCTTTCTGTGCTAATAAAATTACCCATAATGAATGAACTCTTAACAATTGCGTTCTTCTTGCTTGTGACATTCTTGTATGAAATTTACTTACTCTCATACTTATCCCTTAACAAGTCATTAATTATTGCCGTTAGAACCCTCTCTGCTCGCTCTTTTGTTACTTGTTTTTTGCTTTTTTTATTCGTTTTCATAATTTTTATCTCCTTATTTATCAAGTGTTTTTGGTATCAACTGTGTTCAAAACGCCAAAATACACGGTTTTGGGATGTAAAAGCACTCATAACACCAAAAATGAGTGATAAAAGCCCTGATAGATACAGGGGTTTATTTTCAATTTTCGTCGCTCACGACCAAATTTTGTGTTCTAAAAGATACTTCATCACGAATTCGTCTTACTGTTTCGTTTTCTACACCTTTACATCTTAATAAATATCTTACCAATAACCAAGTATCTATATTCTTCATAACATACGGACAATGAACCATATGCTCAAATACATATACTTCTTTATCAGTTATTTTCATATTTCTCCTTTAGTCTTTTGGTAACATCTAATAATTGTTGCGTAGTATCTATTTCCCAAATAATTGGTGCTAATTCTTCTGCTTCTTTTATTGGTAGAATAAACCCATAAGCAGTATTATTCTCTTCTGTCTTGCCAAACCTCCATCTTTCAGTATTCTTAAACTCTTCTGGCATTGGGAACTTACTTACATACTCTTGTAAAATTACTTTAAGAAATACATAAATACAACTGAAATTGCCTTGTACATAGTATTCGGCTTTAGACTTTGCCAGAATGCCTGACTTTACATAGCCAATTGCTCCTGGCTGCTTTTCGTAACATTCTATGAATAAATTACCTGTATTAGCCATTCGCATATCATACTTACATTCAATTAATTCTTTGAAGTCACCAAAGTTTATCTGGTCATTCTTCGTTATACAGGGTGTAAGTACTGTATGTTTATTACTTCTTTGCTGAAACTCTTTTGCGAAGAGTCTCTCAAATTTTGAACCCTCTATACACTTTAACCGTCTATATTCACTCACTCAACTCTCCCTTTACTCAAAATTTTCGCAACAGGCTTGGAACTTGGTAAAAACTAACAATTAGTCTAATTGCCTGTTTTTCTTTATCTTTTCTATCTTTACTGTAGTAGTTACAGGAACTGCTTTTTGTTCCTGTATATTACTTTTATATATGTTAGTATCTTTATAAGTATTACTATTCTTTATATATCTTATTAGATACTCACTTTCACGGACTGGTAAAACCGGTACCGGTTTCCCGGGACCGGTAAGAAGTCCTTTGTCTCGCAGGCTTTCGTAAATAGTGTAATGAACACTGAATTTACCACCACTTCTCATTGCTGTCTCTGTAACATATCCTGCTTGTTCTAATTCTTTAAAAGTATTACTTACAATTGTGTAACTGTCTTTAAAGTGTTTAGCAACTTCTTTCTTTGAAACTTGCCATTCAGGCGGCAAACTCATTAAATAAGCAAATAAGCCTTTTGCCCTTAAAGATAATTGACTATCTTTAAGACAAACATTATCTATTTGACTGAAATTACTAACTTTCTCTGTTCGTATTATTGAGTTCATACACTTCCTCCAATTGTTTTACATTCCACATTGAGTTATCTTTTATTAATTGTTCAAAATGATGTGCTGTATATACTATTGGCAATAAAGGCTCTGACTTATACCATTTTGGTATATCGCAGCACATCATTAAGTTGTCTAAAGTAAAATAATAAATAGACTTTTCTGGTCCATATATACCAAAAGTCGTAAGATATGCTAATTGACGACTATTATAAATAGTTGCTGAACTTAAAGAACTATTACACTCTTTACATAGAAATGCTCTAAACTCTCCTGTTTCGTGGTTATGGTCTTTACATTCTATTTTCATATGGTTAGAGCATATCATACAACGGTGCCCCGACTGCCGTTTTAATATTACTGACCAATTTAAATTTGTTTCCATCTTAATATCTTTATTTTGTTTAGTAAATAAACTTAATTGTCTCATCTTTACTTCTCCTTATTGGATAGTATTTTCAGTCCTGTTCTTAATTTTCTTAAGTCTTCTCTCATTTCCTCTATATGTCTTGTACATTCTGCTATTTTAGCGATAGAATACTTCATATCCTCTAACATAGCATCTATTAAAACTTCTGTTCTTATTTCCTCTCTTACTTCTGGTGGTATTATTGGTTTATCCATTTGACTATCCTCCTCTTATTTTTTCTCTCAATTGTTTTGCTAATTCAATGTCCAATTTAGTTTTAATAGTCATTGATATTAATTTTTTAACCATTTGTGGTTTATTATACTTTTGTATCAATTTTTCTACTAACTTCGTCCATTCATTCATTACTCTTCCCATTTTGGGCTTTTCTTTTGATATTAATAGATAACTCTATATATCTACAATTATCAAAAGTGTAATTGTCTTTTTCGTTAATTCTATCAATTGATGGTTTTTCCATCATATATGCTTTATCTCTAAACCACAATTCCTTTAATTCGTTTTTACTAATAAGTCGTTTAATTTTACTATAAGTTGGGTGCTTACCATCGTGTATTCTATTGTAGATGTACTTATAGGTTTTCACCCAAGGTCTATTATCATAAAGGCTCCAAGTGTATCCAGGATGCTTTTTTAACCACTTTCTCATTGTTACTTTACGCTTTTTTCTATTCTCCGCTTTTGTAAAATACTTTTTATTGTAGTCAGCAAACATTTGCTTATTTGCTCTATAATATATTTGTGCTCTACTTAACATTTTGCTTCCCCTTTTAAATAAGATATTATATCATACATATCATCTTCTGTTCCAGGTTCAACTGTATGTTTGTCTAATTTTACTACTATCTTTTTATTAAGTTTTTCTAACTCTTTTTTCTTTTTCTTCACATCTCTAATTAATTGTTGTAGTTCCTTTAAATTATTCATCTACTTGTCCTCTCTAATTGCGGTCTCAACCACGCTGCGAACTCGTTTAAATGCGTCTGCGTATTTTTTCAAATACTCTTCAATGTTCTCAATTGCTACTTCAAAACTCTCTTCAGCCATATATCTTTTTGTCTCATATGGTCTTGTTTGAACTACCCTTTCATACTTTACTCCAATTGTTTTCATCATACTCCCTCCAGTGGTTTATATAATATATATCTAATATCAATAGATATTATCCTTTAGGCACAATATTTATCAAAATATTTTTAGCCGGTTGTAACTCCTGTAAATGTCCGCATTTTCTACACTTATGTGTCCATTCATTAAACTTTTCTTTTCTTGTTAGTTTGTGCCAATTGTTACTATCACACCTTTCGCACTTCATACTAACTTTTTCCATTGGTTTTCTTCCTTGCTTCGTCTCTTAATTTACGAAACTCGGCTGCTTGCTTTAGTGCGTGATACCTTCTCGCACAAACATTACTACAAAACTTTTCCCTATCTGGCAAAAGTATTTCTCCACCACATTTCATACATACTAACATAACTCCTCCTCTATTCTGCTAAAATGAAAAATGTTACAATTACTATTACTAAAACTGCTATTGTTATCATAACTCTCACCTCCATTATTATTATACTTATCTTTTTCATTCCTATCAACTACACATATATGCGAACCAACATATTACTATTATTAAAACTATAACAAACATACCAATGCCTCCTTTTCTTTAGTTTCAATTGCTTCTGTAAGCCAGTTTAATATATCTCTCTTATCTTCTTCTTTGTTGTTAATGCTTAATTTAACTTGTTTAACTCTCTCTTCTCTCAATTGCTCAATTGTCATCTTACTAAATTCTTCTCTTGTGCTTACTTCATCAATAACGCCATAGTCTCCATCTACGCCATCATCTACTACTTCAAATTCCCAGTCTCCTTGGTCAATACTGTATTCATCAGTATCTACGCTATTATCCCAGTTTTCTTCTGTAAAAGGCTGCTCCATCCCTTTATCATCTACATTTGCCCCTCTCTTATCAAATATTGCCTGTGCCTCTTCTAAAGTATCTGCTTTAATTCTAACATATACTCTTTGTGCCTGTATTTCCGTTATTGTGTAATACATTTTTATTCCCCCTTTAACGCACATTTTTTACATTTTACATCAAAGCAATTGAATTCATCGCCTAAACTGCCATCTACGCTACTAACATAAACTTTACCAGTAATTGTATTACTACATACATCACATACTACTACATCAATTTCTCTTGCTTCTTTCACTTCTTTGTTACTCACTATTTTTCTCATTGTCTTTTCCTCCTATATGCCTTTCTGCCGCCTTTGCCCGGGCGGCTTCGGGTTCCATAAACTAAACTTTTGTCTCACTAACATTGTCATTGACTAAATATCTATCATCTCTACGGGCTCTCGCCTGCTTTGCTTTAACCGCTGTTCTCTTTGCTTTTATCATTGCTTTAAAAGCCTTTAAAAACTTTTCATCATTTTCTTTATAAATGCCTCTTTTCCTCCATTCTGCCGCAACTACTGCCTCTACTTCTTCTACTGTCATCTTTGCTACTTCGGTCTCTGTCATCTTCTTATCCTCCTGAAGGGTTTGTGGTATCCTTTCCCTACATTATAACTATACTATCAATAGAAAAAGAATACAACTATAAAAATAAATTTTCGCAAATAAATTTAATAAATAAAAAGTCTCGTTTAATACGGTTTAAACGAACGAACTCGTGTTCAACCACTCTAAATACTATACAAACTATGTTTCCCGTTAAACTAAAGATAAGGCATAAATAACTGCGTTCTATTTCATATTCTAACCGCTTTTGGTTGCTAAACTATTATTATACCGTTGTTAATAAAAATATTTTGTGCTATAATAAGTCAGAGGTGACAACTATGCCCATTTGTAACTTTTGTGGAGACCAATTTATCAAAGAACCTCGTTTTATTCTATTTGACTATAAAAAGGTTAGGACGCTTATCTTATGTGATGAATGTATGATGAACCTATTAGAAGTAAAGAAGCAGGTCGTTGCCACTATATCAACTCTCCGAAAAGCAGAAGTAGAGGCGGTTATCCTTAAAGTTAATGAAAGACTTAAAGAAAAGAAGGTTATAATTGTTAATGAAGAAGATATGAAGAAGAAAGGTACAAAAGTGCGTAGGTTAAAGAAAGAAGAGTTGTAATTATACTCATTACTGTAAATTATTACTATATAATGGAATTAAAAGGTTTTTTACTGATAAACAAAGCGTTTAAATTAGACACTGAAGAGGTTCTTATGGCTAAAGACTATCCTTGGAACGAAGTAAAGAATGAATATATTGTTCTTACTTCCGAGGGAAAGACGAAAGTTCTTGATATATTAGCAGAAAAGCACAATATTCCTTATAATACTCTTAACGCTCGCGTTCAAAGAGATGGTTGGCGTGAATATGCGAATAAGTTAGAGGCAAAGAGTGCTGATAAACTCATAGATAAAGTGACTGCTGCGAAGTTGAAGCACATTCAAATAGGTAATGAACTCATTGATATTGGTATGAAAACGCTTCGTAACGCAGGCGAACTGAAGAATGGTGACGCTGTAGATGCGGTTAGGCTCGGCTCAACTATGATAAAAGATGTGCTAATGCCAGCGAATGCGGTGTCTCAAGCACCTATTACTGTGGTATTCCAAGCATATAAAGATGGGCTCATCTCACGCCCTAAAGAAGTTAATGTAATAGATATTACAGAGGTGTCTGCGTCCCCGGTGTCGCAGGAGGTGTCTAATTCCACTATCCAAGATAGTTTGACCGGGAAATTCCCTCCTGAAGTGGCTCCTGATAATTACAGTCCTTTTGATACTCAAAATGTAGTAATTAACGAGATGCCCAAAAATAAGAATGCTGATACAATAAGCGAAATTAGTGTTTCTATCGGTGTTCCAAATAAACCATTAACATTAGAAGAGATAGAGGCTCAAGAGTTAAAGAAGTTAGGACATACTCATTTTAATGGTAAAGGGGCTAAAGATAAGCCTAACTATTTAGACTTCCTAACTGACCTCCCAAGACCAAAGGACTCCAATGGCTAAAGTTATTCCGTTCGCAAATGAAGATATAGACTCATTACTTCGTAGGTTCAAGAAGAAGGTAGAAGATGAAGGTATCCTTATTGATGTACAAAGGCACGCTTACTTTGAAAAGCCAAGCATTATAAGGCGTAGAGATAAAGAGTACAATACTCGTAGATGTATCAAAGAGAGAAGAAAGAATGAACGCTAATTATGTTGCTGGTAGGGCTAAAGAGTATCAAGTGAAGCATCAATTAGAGAAGGCTGGTTATACTGTCTTTAGAATGGCTGGTTCTCACGGCGTTTGTGACTTAATAGCAATAGATGCTAACCAAGTGCTTTTAATACAAGTAAAGCGTAGTAGTGGCTCTTATAAGATAAGTGATGAAGATAAAATAACATTCAAAGGTGTTGCCGTCCCCTCTTCTGTTATTAAAGAGATATGGACCTATACAAAAGGTGTAAAGAACCCTTTTATAGAGAGAATATGACTGATACAAGCATAACATACATACCATCTGCCAAGCAGAATGCGTTCCATGGTGCTAATGAGTTTGAGACGCTTATGATAGGTGCTCGTGGTGCTGCGAAGACCTATGCTGGTGTAATGGAGTGTTATATGTTAGCGTTAGAGTATCCTGGTAATGTAGGGTTAATGGTTAGAAAGCAGATGACTAACTTACTTACTACAACATTGGCTACTTGGAAGAAGATAATACCACCTAACTTATATACTATCAATGAGCAGAAGCACATTATTACTGTATTCACTGGGAAGAAAGAGAATAGTATTATACACTATGCTGGGTTAGATGATCAAGAAAGCATTCGTAAGTACAGAGGTATGGAAATAGGCTATGTGCTCTTTGATCAAGCAGAAGAATGCGATCCTGCTGATATTACTGAACTTATACCTGCTATAAGACATAGGCTTCCTAATGGTAAGAGCCCACATTATAGAGTGATGTATCTTGCTAACCCACAACAAAGTTATATATTAACTCGTTTTACACAACATAAGACTGATAAGATGAAACTTATACAAGTATCTGTATTTGATAACCCTTATAGAGAGGCAGGGTATGTAGAGAGACTAACTGATAACTATAAGTTTGATAAGAAGATGTATGATGCAATGGTGCTTGGAAGCATTGAAATTGCTGATGTTCCTAATAGTATTATATCATATAGCAAGATAAATGAGGCTATGAAGAGAAGAACTAATGTTGCTTTCTTTGATAAGAAGGTTGTTTCTGTAGATGTAGCAAGAGAAGGTGATGATAATACTTGCATAATTGGCTGGCAAGGATGTAAAGTCGTTAATAAAGAAGTGTATGGAAAGAAAGACTTGGATGTTACTGCAGCAAGAGCAGTTGCTATGCAGAAGAAAATAGGTGCTAATTGTATTATTTGGGACGCAGATGGAATAGGGGGAGGTCTATTATCACATCTAAAGGGGTTAGTGGAGGAGGGAACCTCGTTAATGGAGTTTCATGGCAGTGGGACAAGCTCTGATACGAGGTATTTAAACCAAAGAGCGTGTGCTTGGTTTGAAGCTGCAGAGTTATTTAATAATGATATCCCTGCTTTTGAGCATGATGAGCCTATTTTAAGGGATCAATTAGCTTCTTTGAGATATGAACCAGTATTAGGTGGGAAATTAAAGGTTGAAGATAAGAAATTACTTAAGAAAAGAAGTGGAAAGAGCCCTGATGAAGCAGATGCTTATGTTTATGGTATCTATGCACTTAAAAGAGCCCCATCTTTATATTCGCAGCCAGTTATTAGAAAGAATACTATGGCTGAACTCATACAGACAATTGAAGATGAACAGGAAGATGCAGTATTAAGCACAAAGGAACACATTGGGAACCATAATTGCGATAAGTGGTAGATAGACCGTTGTTATCAGTCTAAAAATATGGTATAATATACATAGTCAGTGGAGGTTTTAAATGTCTAAAACATCACAAGAACTCTATACGAAATGGCAGGGTGTTATTAAAGCCTGTGTTCAATACCGCAATAAGATCATATCAGATGAAGACTTCAAAACCTTTAGTAATTACTATAAGGGTCGTTTTAATAAGGATAAGAAAGAAGCAGACAGAGTAGAAGTTAATTTAGTTTATTCTACTACTAATGTTCTTATGAGTGCTTTGGCTAGTAAGGATCCTTGGGTAGCATTTAAAGCTCGTAAAGACGAATATAAGTCTAGAGAAACTATTTGTGAAGAGAGTTTAAATAATACATTTTCAGATATTGGCTTTAAACATACTTTACAAGAAGTCATTAGAGATGCACAATTGTATGGCTATGGTGTAGGTAAAACTGGCTATACTTTTGAAGCAGACGAAGAAAAGACAGAGAAGAAAAAGAAAGACATTAAAGACGAGCAAGCAGAGCAACCACAGTATCATATGCATATTAAAAAAGATACTGTTTATTTTAATTTAATAGACCCTAAAAAGATATTGTTAGATCCTACCTCACTACAAGGCATTAAAGATAGCAAATTCGTAATAGAAGTACTCACACAAAATAAGACATTCCTTTCAGAAAAATACAATATAGACCTTTCAAAGATAACTGTTGGTATTCCTGCGTTTTTAAAAGATAAATTTGATGACCTAGATAAAGAGTCACAGAAAGTATTTGATATGTGTATCTTTTATGAAATTTGGGATATCATTAAAAGAAAGAGATACATAATGATAGAGGGTTATACAGAGAAAGTATTTGAGTATGAATGGCCAGAATACTGTGAAGACTATCCTTATGAAGTATTGATATTTAACCATGCACCTAATGAGCCATATGGTATTTCAGATGTTTCACTATACAGAACACAACAAGAAGAGTTAAATGTATTAAGATCAACAGAAGCAGATCATGTAAAGAAGAATAACTCTCGTTGGCAAGCTAAAGCAGAGGGTGCAGATCTCAAAGAAATTAAAAAGTTTATGGCTAATGAAGTGGGTACAGTTGTTGGTGTTAAAGAGATAAATGCAATAGCACCTATACAACCTCATCAGTTTAGCACAGACTTTACAACATACGAAGCAAGAATTCAAAATGATGTTAAAGAAACAATGGGTGTATCTGACTTTATGAGAGGTGGAAGTACTGGTAAGAAAACAGCTACTGAAGCTTATGCTACAAGTCAATATGCACAATTAAGAGTAGGACAAAGACAAAATGAAGTTGATAACTTTGTTCTTAATGTAGCAATGAAATTATTTAATATAATGCAAAAAGAATATGATACTCCAAAGTTTGTTCAGATGGCTGGTGAAGAAGGAAAATACATAGCTAAAGAATATACTAAAAAAGACATTGAGGGTGAATATGATCTAGTTGTTCAGCAAGGAACAGGAGCTAAAGCTTATCAGATACAAACAATAGGGGCAGGGTTAAAGATGCTTAATGGTAACCCTTTAATTAACCCTAAAGAATTTACAGAGATAATTGTTGATACATTCCTAGAGGGTGTTGACACATCTAAACTTGTAATACCTAATGCAGAACAAATAGCTAATGATCCAATAGAAAGAGAAAAGTGGAGACAGATAATGTTAGTTATACAGCAGCAAGGAGCTTTAAAACAAGCTACATCTGCATTAGAGCAACCTAAACAGCAACCTGGTGCTCCTAAAACACTTCCAGGTGGGTCGCCAATGCCTGGACAACCAGAAGGACAACCTCAAATGCCAGCACAGGCACCACAACAGCCTGTACAAGGAGCATAAGGAATGTTGTATGAATACTACTGTAATAAGTGTGGTGTTAAGAAAATTGAAGAGGTTGGGTTCCTTTGTGCTTGTGGAGGTGAGTTTAAATTAGCACAAGGACTAAATGGCTTTGATCCTTTTACTCCATATGTTTCAGAGAATATGGGGAAGACGCCAATATGGATAGAGAGTAGAAGTCACAGAGAGCAGTTGCTTAAAGAGAAAAAACTTGCTATATTACCTTATAGGAAGACAGAAAGTGAAGGGTATAGACCAATTGGTAAAGACGGCCGCAAAATGACTGCTCATCAATATGAAGTAGCTCAAAAGCGTGGGCTAATAATGCCCAAGAGATAAGGAGAATTATTATGCCATTTAAAAGTCGTTCGCAAGTAAAGTTTATGTTTGCAACTCATCCAAAGATAGCTAAAGAGTTTGCTAAACACACAAAGAGTATGAAGAAATTACCTGAACATATATTTGATAAAGCCAATAAGGCATTTAAGAAAAAGAAAGAAAAACTGGAGGAATAATACAATGGATAATGTTTTGAAGAAAGCAATAACTGATACAAGTGCAGTTAAGGAAGAAGCACCTGTAGAAGAGCCAAAAGAACCTACTACTGAAGAGGATGGCACTGTTACTATCCCTCATGGTATTCTTCCAGAAGAAACAAAAGAGGGAGACATAGTGCAGTTTGAATATGTCACTTCCACTGACGAAGGCTGTGTTCTTAAACCTGTAGAAAGTAGAATTAAACAAGAAGGAGCAGGTGCAGAAGATGTTAAGGCTGCAGGAACAGATAATAGTTCTGCTAAAGAAGTAGTTGGTGAAGCAGTAAATAAATATAAGAAAAATGCAGCAACTTTTTAATACTTTAGAATAGACTAACTTAAAGTCTTTCTAATTGGAGGGTTTATATATGAGTGATGAAATTGTAACACAAGCAGCAAGTGAACCTGCTACTACAGATACCGCAAGTTCTGCAGCAGCACCTATAACTTCTGAAGAAGTTACAACAGTTGGAACAGGTGATACATCTACACCTGTAACAACACCAGAACCAGATACTTTTGAAACGAAGTTAGATGTTAAAAGTTTACAAGGTGAGCAGTTGAGAATTTATAAGAAACTGCAAGCTGACTATACCAGAGCTCGTCAGGCTGATAAAGTGAAATTTGAAGCGTTACAGCAACAAGTTTCTTCTTTTCAACCATTACTAAATGACCCTGATATTAAAGCTAAAGCTCACTACCTACAGTATGGAAGATATCCAGAAGGATATACTCCAACACCAGTAGGAGTACCTCAACAACCTCAAACACAAGAAGAGCAGGTCAATATAGATGAAATTAATGACCCAGTTGTCAGAAAATTATATCTAGATAACCAAAAACTTCTACAAGAAAGTCAAAGCCGAGCACAAGAGAAGCAAGCCCAAATGGTAGAGAATACCAATAAGGGTGTAAAAGCTTTTGTTGACGCTTTAACTCCAACACATAAGAAATTATGGCAAGAGAACTTGAAAGAGATCTCTGAAAATGCTGTAGTTTATGCTAAAGAGGGAGTTCCTGTAGATAAGGCTTTAAAAAGAGCCTTTAATGCTGCTTGTGCTGATAAATTGTATGAACAAGGTAAACTTGATGCAATGACTAGCATGAAACAAAAAGTAGCTACGGTAAGACCTGAAAGTGGAGTTAATGTTGCTGATGGCATTGTTAAAGGTGAATATAAAACACCTCAAGATGCAGTTAGAGCAGCCATAGATAGTCTTAACCGATAGACTTTAATGGAGGAATTTTATTATGTCATATCCAAATGGAGCACCAAAGACCTTTACTTATGGGCCTTCCGCAATTGATGAAATACTTGCTACTACAATTTCTAACTACAAGAAAACTCTTGCAGACAACATCTATGTAGCTATTCCAACTCTGGACTTCTTAAGGAAGAAAGGAAAGAAAAGCTCAAAGATCGTCTCTGGAGTATCACTTGTAGTACCTATTGTATACAAGAAAAATACTACCGCAAAAATGTATAGTGCGGATGACGAACTAGATATCACAGGTCAGAATAACTATACAGCTGCACAGTTCTTATGGAAACAAGGATCTGTTGCAGTTAAAGTAAACGGACTTGAAGCAGCTATTAATAGTGGTGAACAGGCTCTTATAGACCTTATCACTTCTAGACTAAAAGATGCTGAAAGATCTGGACAGGAAATGTTATCAACAGAAGTATTCTTGGCTTCTCCAACTTCCAAGGATCTTATCTCACTTCCAACACTAGTAGACGCTTCAAGCAATATCGGTGATATTGACTCTAGCTCTTACTCTTGGTGGCAGGCAAATGTCACAAGCTCTGGCTCTTTCGCAGCACAGGGTTTGAGTGACATGAGAGCGTTGTATAATACTCTTTCCCAGTATGATGCCAACGATATTCCTGATGCAATAGTAACTACACAGTCTATTCATCAGTACTATGAAGGTGTTCTACAACCTCAAGAAAGGTTCATGAATACTGATAAAGCTGATGCTGGTTTCATGAAGCTGATGTTTAAAGGTATGCCTATAGTTTGGGACCCTAAAGCTACTTCTGGCGTTCTCTATATGTTAAATACTAACCATGTAGAGTTAGCAGTAAGTTCTTCAAGGGACTTTGAACCTAGCAAGTGGATAGAACCTGATAACCAAGACTCTAGAGTATGCAAATTACTATGGATGGGTTGCTTGTATTCAGATGCTCGTAGATACAATGGCAAAATGACAAGCGTAACCGCTTAAGGAGGATCCAATTTTATGGCTACAACAATTACTTTAAAAAATAGCACAGTATTTGGTGATAAAAGAGTTCTATTTTACACCTATACTAATACTGACGCTACAGCAGCAACCATAACATTGCCTCAAGATCCTATTTGTGCTATAGGCCAAAGTTACACAGCTTATGGGCTAGCAATAGCCTCATCTAGCGGAACAGTAACTGTAACACCTAATAGTTCAGATCGTGGTGGTTATATTATGTTAGTTTTAGCAAGTAGTTAATAAAACGAGCTGGGGTATCTCATTAAACTACCCCATTTTTACGAGTCAAGATGGTAAATGTGCTATTTGTGGTTTAACTTTTGATCTTGAAATATGTGGCCACTCAAAAGGGAATAGACCTAAAGTAGACCATAACCATGAGACAGGTAAAGTAAGACAGTTACTCTGTAGCAATTGTAATTTAACTCTAGGACTTATAAAAGAAAATATACAAACTATAGAGAACATTAAGACTTACTTGATCAGATGGACATAGGAGGATACTCAATTGTTTTCCATACAAAGACAGTCAGGACAAATTGGTGCAGATAATAGAATTCTTGCTAGCGTTTATAATGCTACAGGTTCTACTCTTGCCAGAGGTGCTGTTGTACAGTACTTAACAGATGCAGCAGGTGTTGGTGCTGATGGTTTCAGTGTAACCACACCTACTACAAACTTTTTAGACTTGGTAGCTGGTGTTGTAGCAGATAGCACACAGTCAGGTCCAGGAACTACAGGTATCCCAACAGCAACAGCTGGTTTCATAGTTACTTATGGTGTAACTCCATATGCAACATTGTATTCAGCAGCCTCAAATGCTCCAGCAGTTGGTGATAAGCTTGTACCAGTTGCAGGTCAGACATATCTTCAATATGCAGCTGCAGGTGATGGTAGAGATGGACATTTCTGTTGCTTATCAAGCTATGCTTCTTCAACAGGAACAACATCTAGAAACATTTCAGTTTTTGTGAGAGCAATGTAAACAAATTTTATTTAGCTGTGGAGCGTAGTTATAATAGCTACGCTCCATGGACTAAAGGGAGAGGGGAAAGATGTTAAAGTGGCTCAAAGAACTTGACATAGCAACTGATACTTGGTTGCAGAGTAAGGCTAAAAAGAAAGGGCTTATTGGTTATGGTGGTCCTTGGACTATGTATCGTTGTAGAAAATGCAGAAAAGCAATTTTTGAAGGCGATATTATAGGTCCTCATAAGAAAGGTGTGTGCCCAATATGTAAAAATAATAATTGGGAGGCTGCTTACTTAAGTTTTGGTGAGAATTTCAAAGCAGTATTGAGGATATTGTTTGGTAAGGGGTTATAATATGGGTAAAATACCTTATATTATTATGACTCCTGACTACAGACACAATAGTGCTGGCATAAGAGTTCTACATTTACTTTGCACTATGCTTAATAAACAAGGTTATGAAGCTTATATTACAGCTGAAAAAAGCACTAAAGGGAATAAGAGTATAGAATTAAACTCTGATAAACTTAAACAACTCATTTTAGATGGTAGCATAGTAGTTTATCCAGATAAGTACCAGAAGAATATACTACATAGTTGGAACCCAGTAGGTTGGGAGCTAAATACAGTAGAGTTTGCATTTGAAAGAGAAGGGTTAATATTTACCTATGATCTTAAATATGGCAACCATGAGTTATTTACCATAATAGATACAGAAGAATTTTTTAATAATGATAAGAAATATGAGCGTAAAGGTAATTTAGTATATGTTGGTAAAGGAACTATAGATGCAAGAGTGAACGAAATACCTGAACTCACGATAATAAATTCAACAGAGCCAGATACAAGAAAAAAATTAGCAGAGTTGTTAAAGCGATCAAAGATGTTGTATACTTATGATAGCAGAACAATGATAACAACAGAGGCAATATTGTGTGGTTGTCCAGTGACTCTACTTGAAAATGGAAGGAATACACTGGAAGACTTTAGTAAAAATAGTATTCCATCTCCAGACAATAATGAAGCACAATTAATTAACTTCATTAAGAAGACACAAGAGTGGGCTTTACAAAGAAATGAGGAACGAAAACATCTATAAAACGGGAGCAAAACGATGAAAACAGGATATGTCAAGATGACAGGAACAGGAAATGCTACTACAACTGAAGGATGCTTATACGGTTGGTGTCTAAAGTCTAATGGTAGTGGAGCAGGAACAGTGACAATTGCTGATGGAACAACTGAAATTCTATATGATACAACTTCAGCTGCAACTACATCACATATTGTTTTCTTAAAAGAACCTCTCCAATTTGATACAAATATAGCTATTTCAGCTGCAACTAACCTTTCCTACATAACATTATTCATTATACTTGCTTAAAAGGGAGACTTTCATATGAAAATGTCATACAAACACATGGAAGCAAGTGGTGATATAACATCTACCGAAGGTTGTTTATTTGGTTGGTGCTTAAAATGTGAGTCTAATACAGCTACTGTTATTATTAAAGATGGTAACACTGAAATACTCTTTGATACTTTAACTGGAGCAGATACTTCTAATATCGTTAACCTTGATGTTCCTATTCAATTCAAAAATAAAATAAGTGTTACTATTAGTATTACATAGGGAGTTTATATGACAGACAAAGAATTACAAACATTATTAGATGTTTTAAAAGGTGCTAAAGATAAGTGGCCTACTATTCCTAAAGAACAATTAGACTTACTTAACACAAGAATTGCTAAAGTAGAAGCCTTGTTACCTAAAGGGGATAAATAAATGTGTACAAAATGTGATGAAGGACAATGTAAGGTTTGTGATGATAGTCAATGTCTGCTTTATGATACTTCTGGTTGGCCTTGTAAGTCTTGTGATCAAGGTCAATGTAAAAAGGCCGACTTAGCCAACTGTGCTAATTGTGATGAAGGCACTTGTACAAGTGGTGATAATGGTAAATGTTCCAACTGTGATCAAAATAGTTGCCCAAGTTATGATAACTGTCATGTTTGTGACCAAGGCCCTTGTCATTCAACAGATAGTGGTCCTTGTAACCATAATGATGCCGGTGC
>Ga0209083_1001859_pt1 | contig 21973 bp, 24 predicted proteins | sample AM7aDNAmetaG_FD_184132 | JGI IMG/M metagenome (GOLD analysis project Ga0209083, IMG submission 184132) | Freshwater microbial communities from Finland to study Microbial Dark Matter (Phase II) - AM7a DNA metaG (SPAdes) (version 3) | ecosystem: Environmental > Aquatic > Freshwater > Lake ...
AAGCGGAAGTCAAAGCGGAAGTTTCTGCCAAGAAAGCGGAAGTCAAAGCGGAAGTTTCTGCCAAGAAAGCGGAAGTCAAAGCGGAAGTTTCTGCCAAGAAAGCGGAAGTCAAAGCGGAAGTTTCTGCACCTGCTGAGATTTTGAGAAAGGGAATGTACGGAGTTTCTGAGCTGGCGAGCATCCTTGCCAGCCTGTCGTGGATTACCAGCGATGCGGAATGGGAAAGCCAGATGGAAGGGGATGCCTCGCCCATCCCGCAGGCCTTACGTGAGTGGCTGCAAGAGGGCTGCTCTATCCTTGCTGGAATGGTTGCAGAGGAAACTGCCGAAATGATTGCCAGTCTGCAATCCATGGTGCCAACCCCTGAGCCTGAGCCTATGCAGATGGCAGAAGGAAGCGGAGACCTGGAGAAGAAAGGGGCGACCCTTTCGACAGCCACAAAGGAAAAACTTTCTGTCATCAAGGAAACGATTCAGGCGGCAATGGGATACCTTGACGAGCTGATGACGGTCAAGGATTCAACCGACGATGATAAGGAAAACGCGGACGCTGTCGCGGATCTGCAGAAGTCGGCCCAGGTGTCGGCGGATGCTCTGTTGAAAGTCGAGGGAGAAAACGCGGCCCTGAAAAAGCGCGTTGCCGCACTGGAGGCGGTCCCGGCCCCTTCCAAAGTTATCACCAAAACGACCGTCGTCAGTAAGGACGAGGACGCGAAAGCGGAAGCCCTGACGAAAGCTGAGGCGGAAGAGTTCGAGAAGATGAGCCCGGAGCAGAAAGCGGAATCCATGCTGAAGAAGATGTTTAAGAGGCAAACCCGGACTTAAAACCCCCGGCTTTTAAAAGGCCCTGTCTGACTTCCACGTCATTCAGGGCCTTTTTTTTTGAGATGTTCCAAGGCCGCTGAAAGGCGAGCAAATTCATTCTTTCAAGGAGTTAAACAATGGACGTTACACAGAAAACGCTTGACCTTTTCAAAGGGGCTCTTGGTAATCCTGCTGACGATATCGCAAAGACGATTTCGACTGCAACCGGCTTGGTGGCGTATGACCTCCAGGCCCCGGCCAAGAACCTCGTGCCGATCAATACCCCTATCAGGAACAGCTTGCCGCGTGTCGGTGGTGGCCTTGGTCTTGCTACCAACTGGAACGTAATCCAGGCGCTTGTCGGTTCAGGCTTTGACGCGATGGGGTGGGCTCAGGAGGGCCAGCGGGTCGGGCGGATGTCTTATACCGTAATCCCGAAAAGTGCCAGCTATTGCACGATTGGAGAAGAGGACCAGGCCACTTTTGAGGCGATCAATGCGGGCCGGACTTACGAGGATATCCGGGCCACAGGGACAATGCGTGTCCTGCAAAAAATGATGCTGAAAGAGGAAAACGCCCTCCTGTTCGGCAATCGGTCCCTTTCCCTTGGCACCCCCACGACCCCGACCCTGTCGGCGGGCGGTTCAGGAAATACCCTGCCCGCCTTGACGTATTCTGTCATCGTCGTTGCCCTGACGGGTGAAGGCTTCCGTGGCGCGTCGGTGGCTGGCGGCATTCCCCTTTCCACCACCTTCACCGGGGCTGATGGAAACACCTATACCTTGAACGGCGGGTCAAGCATGAAGTCGGCGGCTGCGACCCAGGCCATTACGCTTGGTCAGTTGCTCTCTTGCAGCACCCCGGCAATCCAGGGCGCGGCGGGATATGCGTGGTTTACTGGCGCGTCAGGCGCGGAGAAGCTGGAGCAGATCACCACCGTGAATAGCGCGACATTCGGGGCGCCGTTGATCGGCGGAACCCAGCAGGCGGCAACCACGGTCACGGCGGACAAGTCGGCAAACTCTGTCATGGCTTTTGATGGTCTGTTGACTGCGGCCCTGAAGTCAGGCTCTGGCGCTTATGTCCAGATGCTCGCCACTGGAACCCCTGGAACGGGGACCAAGTTGACCGCGTCCGGGCGTGGGACAGTGACCGAAATTGACCAGATGCTCTACACCATGTGGAACAATTACCAGGTTTCCCCGACTGTTCTCTGGATGAATGCCCAGCAGTTGAACGACGTTTCTACTAAGTGCTTGACCGGAGCGGCTTCGGCCCCGCTTCTTCAGATCGTCACGCCTCCAGGTGAAGGATACGCGGGCCTTATGGCTGGCGGTGTAATCGGCTTTTACTTCAACCCGTTCGCGATGAATGGCGGGATTAAGATCCCCGTCATGATTCACCCGAACCTTCCGCCTGGCGTTATTCTCGGTTGGTGTGAGGATTTACCCATGCAGTACAAATCGAACAACGTCCCGAACGTCGCAGAGGTAAAGGTCCGAAAAGATTATTACCAAATTGATTGGCCTCTCAGGACTAGGGCGCAAGAGTTCGGGGTGTACGCTGAGGAAGTCCTCGCGATTTATGCCCCGTTTGCGATGGGAGTCATTAGCAATATTGCCCCCGGCTGATAAATAGCCAGGCTGTTTAAACGACCTAGTTACTCAAGGGGCCAACCCTTTCCGGTTGGCCCCTTTTCTATTTCTGGAGAGGAAAAAAATGAATGCAAAAATGAAGGCCCCGGAAGGTTGCACTGGCTGCTCTTGTGGCGGTGAATCGTTCGACGTTGTCGAGGGCTTTGTCACTGTTCCCTTGAGTTCTGCCAGCGAGTTGATGGGACACGGTTTTATTGTCGCGGATTACGAGCCCACAGAGGCGGATATTGCGGCCCAGGCAGCGAAGGCCCAGGCGGATGAAGAAGAAGCGGCCAAGGCCAAGGAGGCCGAGGAGGTGGCTGCAGCCGCAAAAAAGTTGCTGGACGAGAAGAAGGCCCCGGCTGTCCTGATGGCAGAGGAAGAGGTCGAAAAGGCAAAAAGCGCGTTGTTTGATGCTGAAAACATAGACGACAAGCCGGGCCTTGCTCAGATCCTTGACCAGAAGATTGCCGCGCTGGACGCGCTGAAAAATGGCTGATCTGACAACCCTTGTCAACGTCAAGCAATGGCTGGGTGTGACGGGGACGGCTGACGACTCTCTGCTTGCCCGCCTGATTTCCGCGTCGTCTGATTATATCACCATGTGGCTAGGCCGTGACATCACGTTGCAGGCTTATATCTCGTACCGGGACGGCAGCGACGGGCGCGTAATGATCTTGAGAAATTACCCGGTTGTCTCTGTCTCTCTGCTTTCCGTGGACGGTGTCCCTATCCCGGCGGCTGTTTATTCTGCCCCCGGCGCTTTGCCGTCCCCTGGCTTCCTGTTTGATCAATACTCGGTTTCGCTTGTGGGCGGTGTCTATTCCTTCACTCGCGGGATTGCCAACGTTTATGCGGCATATCAAGCCGGGTTTGCGACCGTCCCGACGGAGATCGAGCAGGCGGCAATTGAGCTTATTTCCCTGCGGTACAAAGAGCGGGACCGGATAGGGCAAATAAGCAAGAGCATCGGCGGGGAGGTCGTTTCCTACAGTCAGAAAGACATTTCCGATTCTATCGAAACAACCCTATCAAACTATAAGCGGGTGATGCAACCATGATAAGCGCGTGGCTTGAGGGCGACCAGGAAACCATTGCCCGGTTTACGCTTTTCGGCGCGAACCTCAGAACCCAGCTAGAAAAGAAGGTCCGGAGCTTGACCATGGACCTTGTGAAAAAGGTCAAGGCGGAAAAGCTGTCTGGCCAGGTCTTAGGGCGGAAAACGGGGCGGCTGTCTCGAAGTGTTACCCCGTCTTTTGAGATCGATTCAACCCAGGTTGTGGGCGTCGTGGGGACCAATGTTTCATATGGCCGCGACTGGGAGCTTGGTTTTGACCGAAAGGTCGGAGCCGGTGCGCGGGGTGGCCCCCGGCAGATGTTGGAGAAGGCGCGGGCCTTGTATTTCGCGAAACATCCGCCGGGCGTTCGTCATTACGGCCCCCGGTCGTTCCTTGGTTCGGCTCTTGAGGAGATGGCCCCGACCGTCCGGGCAGAGATTGAGCAAACCGTCAGAGAGACGACAACGGGAGCCTTCAAGATATGACCAGAGAGACGATTTATGCGGCCCTGTTTGCAAAACTGTCGGCTGCAGATGGCTTCGTAACGGTTTCCAGGAAGGTCCGGCACTGGGACGATGTACCCCAGTCAGAGCAACCGGCACTATTCCAGAGCCAAAAAAAGGAGGTGCCGACGAATTCAACCGCCGGGCTTGATCCTGTATGGAATTTCACCCTCGACGTTTTCCTTTACGTCCACACTCAGGGGGACAAAACCATTGTTCCTTCCACCATCTTAAACGGGCTTGTCGATGCGGTCCTCGTATCCATTGCCCCGGAGCCTGTCAGTAACAAGCAAACGCTTGGCGGCCTGGTTCAACACGTTTGGATTGACGGCGCGATAGTCACAGATGAGGGCGTCCTCGGAGATCAGGCCGTTGCAATTATCCCTATCACAATCAAAGTAGTTTAAGGAGTTTTCTAATGTCTCAATACTCGTTCGGCGCGGGGAATATGTTTGCAACCCCGCTACAAGATGCCTGGGGAAACGCGATTGTAAACCCCACCCCTATCCCCCTTATGGTTTTGCAGGAAGGCAGCGTGGATCTGTCCGGCGACCTCAAGGAGCTTTTTGGACAGAATCAATTCCCCGTTGCTGTTGGTCGGGGCAAGGTAAAAATGGGAATCAAGGTTAAGCCAGCGCGGATCTTTGCGGCTGCCTGGAATGCTCTCTTTTTCGGGCAAACTCTGACCCCTGGAATTTTTGCGAACTATTCGGACACGGTGGGCGATGTGATACCCCCGGCGGCGGTTGGCGGCGTGACCGGTATTGTCCTGACTGCTGGCGGAACGGGTTACGTGACCGGCGACATTATCCTGGTGAATCTTGGAACCGCAACGGTAAAGGCTCAAGGCGTCGTCACGGCCCCGGCTGGAATCGTGACCGCTGTGCAGGTGCTTAACTCTGGAGCCTACACGGTGGCCCCTACGGCGGCGGGCGCGACAACTGCCGTCACCGGGATAGGGACCGGGCTTCAAGTTACCTGCACCTGCACCGCTTCCGGGTCCGTTGCCTTTCCCACATCTCAGGGATCAGCCGGACTTGGTGCGGTGTTTGTCGCGGATCTTGGCTGTATTTATGCGGCCACGGGTATGTTGCTTAAACGTGTCGCTTCGGCCCCTGCTGTGGGTCAATACGCGGTTAATACTACGACCGGCATTTATACCTTTTCGACGGCTGACGCGGGCTTGACGGTCTTGCAGAGCTTCCAGTATACAAACGCCCTCTTCACGGGTGCGTCAAAACAGACTGTCTTAAATTTGCCGATGGGATACGCGCCGACTCTGCGTTTTGATTTGACGGTTGCCTACCTTGGCAAAATGACCACGTTTTCTTTCCCGATGGCGGTGCCTCAAAAAATGTCTATCGGGTTCAAGAATGAAGACTTTTCCGTGCCTGAATTCGACCTGGAGGCCTTCGACCCTGGCAACGGGCAGGTAATGACATGGAGTGTTAGCGAGTAAAGTTGTCTCGTCGTTATTCTGCGCCCTGCTTGGCTTTCAGGCCTTTCAGGGCGTTTCTTTTTGACACCTTTCACCACTAGGAATTTCCACACATGAAAGAAGGAATAGAAATAAAAATAGGGGATGATCTGCTGATCGTTCCATCGTTGTCGTTAAAACAGGTCCGGCTTTCATTGCCGAAAATTAAAACACTGAAAATGGGATCGTTCGCCCCTGCAGATATGGCGGTATGCGTGGAGATCGTACACGCGGCCCTTACCCGGAATTACCCGGAAATGACCAAGGACCAAGTCGAGGACGGCATCGACATGAGGAACATGGCCAAAGTCTTAAATGCAGTCATGGCGGTTTCCGGCATGGAGGTAGCACAGCCGGGGGAAATCCAGGCGGCGAAATAAAGTGGGGGCTCTTGTATACCTACCTCTTGACCTGCTTTCCTGGCTGGACGTGGGAGTACATAGACGACTTTATGACCTTGCCGCGGCTGAAGGACATTTTTTCCTTTCATGACGAAAACCCGCCACAACATCGAATTCTAAACGCCCTAGCAAAGTATTACGGGATCGAGCAGAAGGGCGGCGGCGGCGCGTTGCCTGCTGATGGATTGGATGAAAACGGCGGAAGTCTTTTTGACGCTTTACCTCAAGGATAAAGTAAATGGCAGATGATATCAGCGTAAGAATCGGGGGCAGTTCGTCTGATGCGCAAAAGGCGATTACCGATGTCACCCAGGCTTTAAAAGACGGCGCGGCCCAGATGACAAGCCACCTGGGCCTGATTACGGCGGGCTTCGATAAGTTCAAGGGCGTCCTGATCGGTGCCACTGCTATTCTGGCTGGCGGAGCCATGTTTAAAGCGGCAATGGGTGCCGCGAACGATTGGGATTCAAAAGTAGCCCAACTCTCGAAATCAATGGGGATTGCCACCGAAAAGGCTTCGGTGATGGCGGTGGCAATAAACCATGTCGGGCTTACCTCTGACCAGGTTTCAACTGCATCCATGATGCTTTCCCGACAGATGAACAGCAACGCTAACGCGTTCAAAGTTTTGGGAGTCGAGACAAAAAACACAGAGACAGGAGCATTGCGCCCAATTAGCGACGTGATGCTTGATGTTAACACAAAACTAAGGGGGATTAAAAACACTACAGAGCAAAACGTAGCCGGAATGCAGGTTTATGGACGCTCTTGGAGCAGTATTCGGAGCATTCTTCTTTTGACAAATGACCTGTTTGATCAATCTGAAGAGACGGCGAAACGATTGCATTTAATTATTGGCCCGGAAGGAATCGCACAAAATAAGGCATATCAAGCATCACAAAGAGATGTAGCTCTCATCGCCAAGTCCCTTGAAATCCAGGTTGGAAATGCGCTTTTACCAGTCATGTCTAAATTGGGAAAATGGATGGGCGAAGAAGGGCCGCAGATGACGAAGGTGTTTACCCACGTTCTTCATGGCTTGGTCGCTACAGCAGAAACAATTTACTATACATTTTTAGAGGTCGGAAACACTCTGGGAGGGGTAGCGGCGGCGGCGGTAGAGCTCGCTCATGGTCATCTTTCGCGTTCCAAGGAAATCCTGGGCGAGATCACGTCAACGAATGAGGTCACAGCCAAGAAGGTAAGTGAAATTTGGGAACACGCCTTCGATGCAGAAAAGCTCCCGCCTCTCCCTCAAGCCCCCCCTGGTGATGATAAGCCGCTGGACTTCTCCAAGGGGAAAGACGCAAAAGGGCCGGCAGAGAAAGACACCCGCCTGCAAGAATGGAAGAACGAGCTGGAGCAGATGAAGGAGGCTGAAAAGGACTACTTTAAGGACTCTAAGGCGTCTGACGAACAATATTGGATTGCAAAGCTGGCCCTTGTCCAGGGCGGCGGCGCGAAAGAGGCGGCGCTCAGACGGCAGATTGAGCACGAGCTGTTCAATATCCACAAACAGATGGCCCAGGAACAAAGGGCGCTTGATGATGAAGCGGACGCAGCAAAGAAGGCAGCCGGGCAAAATCTTCTTGATATCAAAAAGGCGCAGCTCCAGCAAGAGTTGGCTATGGGCAGGATAAATGAAGGGCAAGAAATAGCCGGGGAACAGTCTATTCTGCAACAGAAATACCAGATAGACCTGCAAGAGCTTGATTCAAAACTTCAGAGGTACGCGGATGACAAGCTGGCATATGCCAAGCTCCAAGAGGATAAACTTGCCTTAACGCGGAAATACCTAGCCGACACGCAGCAGCTCACGGACAAAATGGCGATAGACAACAAAAAGGCTATCGAGTCGATGCTTTCTGGGATCACTAGCGCCTTTGGCTCTGCAATAACCGGGCTGATTCAAAAAACAACGACGTTTAAACAGGCATTCCAACAGATCATGAGCTCTATCCTTTCTACCTTTATCGGGGCCATCATGAAAATGGTGGGCGAATGGGCGGCGGGAGAACTGGCAAAGACGGCGCTTGCGCAGAAAGGTAGCCTTTTTCGGACCATGCTGGAGAAGGTCGGGCTTGTCCAGACGGCGGCGGCTGAAACCACGGCTTCCGCCACGACTGTTGCAGCAAAGACTGCAGAAGCGGCGGCGGTTATCCCTGGGGAGGCGGCGGTTGCTGCTGGTGGCGCGGCCTCTGCCGTTGCGTCGGTTCCTTACGTTGGGCCTGCGATGGCGGAGGAGGCTTATGCTGAAACATACGCAATGGTCATGTCCGGCATGGCGGGTTTTGCGGTCGGCTCCTGGAACGTCCCCGGCGATATGTTTACCAAGATCCACAAAGGGGAAATGATCGTACCCGAACAGTTCGCCTCAAGCGTCCGAGACGGCGGCGGGCTCGGTGGTGGTGGGGACGTTCACCTACACGTTAATGCTGTTGATTCTGACAGTGTTAAGCGGCTTTTTCGCGACAATGCGGCGGCACTCTCTGAGGTCTTGCGGCGTCAGGTTCGGAACTTTGCGCCGGTGAGGGCATAACAAATGAGCAATGCAATCTTTCCTACACTTCCAGGCCTGGCTTGGAATGTGGTTATCACTCCCACCTTTTCGACTGCGATCAAAAGGGCGGTTTCTGGGCGGGAATTGCGGGCGGCTTATGCAGCCTACCCGCTATGGAAAATTAGCCTTTCATATGAGTTTCTGAGGGACGGAAACCGGGGCGTGGATCTTGACACCCTGGTCGGGCTATTCCTGCAGGTCAAAGGGCAGTGGGATTCATTCCTTTATACCGTCCCTTCTGACAATGTGGCAACGGCCAAGGTGTTCGGGGCGGGGGACGGATCCACCAAAATATTTCAGCTCGTCCGGACGTTCGGGGCGGGCGGGTTCGGGTTCGTTGAGCCGGTTCAAAATCTTAACGGCAACCCGCTTATTTATGTCAACGGCGTCCTGAAAAGCACCCCGGCAGATTACACGATTGATGCAAGCGGGATCGTTACGTTCACCGCTGCCCCTGGTAATGGACTGCCTGTGTCCTGGTCTGGCTCGTATTTCTACCGTTGCAGGTTCCTGCAGGATTACGCCGACTTTTCTGCCTTTATGCTGGATCTTTGGGAACTCAAAAAGCTGGAATTCATCGGAGCCCCTGGAAATCGCGTATGAAAACAATTTCCGGTCCCCTGCTTGCCCACATGCAGAACAATAGGATTTTCACCCTGGCGGACCTGTACACCATCACCCTTGTCGGCGGGGCGGTGTTGCGGTTCACCGACTTCGATGTCGATTTGCCCTTTGGCGGGAACGTTTTTTCTTCTTCCGGGCCTGTCTTCAAACGCGGGAAAACGCGGGTAGTAATTGGCCTTGAGGTTGACACCCTAGATGTGGAAATCTACCCGAAACAGACAGACCTTGTTAACGGGTTGCCCATGCTTGCGGCGGCGGCGGCGGGCTCTTTTGACGGGGCGTCCTTGAAACTTGAGCGGGCTTATATTGGCCCGGTCCCCGTTGTGGTCGGTGCGATCAACCTATTTTCGGGGATTTTTGCGGATGTTTCAGCTGCAAGGGCAGGGATAAAGGCGCGGATCAATTCGGACGTTGCACAGTTCAATATTTCATTGCCCCGGAACCTGTATCAAGCAGCGTGTTTAAACGCTCTGTATTCGACTGATTGCGGGCTATCCAGGGCGGCGGCTGCTGTAACCGGGATCGATTCCGGGGGCTCTACTGTCTCGCTGATCAAGTGTACCTCACTCCAGCAGGCGACGGGCTTTTTCAATACGGGCTATGCGACCTGGACAAGCGGCGCTTTATCGGGATTGACGCGGACCATAAAGGGGTTCGCCCCCGGCTCGTTCTCTGTCTATCTCCCTCTACCGAATGCCCCGGCGAACGGCGACCCTTTTACGATTTACCCCGGATGTGACAAGGCCCTTTCTACCTGCATTTCCAAGGGGAATAAATCACATTTTCGGGGATGTCCTTTCATTCCAGTACCGGAGACGGCTGTATGATAACCCCCGAAATGATCATAGAAGAGGCCTTGACGTGGTTAAACACCCCGTTCCATCATAAGGCGATGTTGAAGGGCGTGGGCGTTGATTGTGCGCATTTCTGCAAGGGTGTTTTCGTCAACCTCGGCATGGTTGAGCGGTTCGATGTTGCAGACTACCCACCAGACTGGCACCTACACCATGGAGGTGAACGGCTGCTTGAATATGTTCGGGCCTATTGCGACCAGGTCCCGGACCCACAGGCCGGAGACATTGCCCTTTTCCGGTTCGGGCGGTGCGAATCTCACGCGGCCATTGTTCTTGAATGGCCGCGAGTTATTCACGCATATTTCAATCAGGGCGTTGTCTATGCGTCTGCGAATGACGCGGAGCTGATCGGCCGGCACCATTCTTTTTGGAGGGTCCGGCAATGAGTGGATTATTCGGCGGCGCTGCCAGTATTGTTTCCCCGGCTGCAACTGCTATTCAGGTGCAATCGAGTTGTAACGGTGTCCCGATTGCAATTATTTACGGGCGAACTCGGTTTGCTGGAAATATCACATGGTATGGTGATTTCCTGCCCATTGCGCAAAAAACATCCAGTGGCGGAAAGGGCGGCGGCGCGACACAAACCACCTGGACATATACATGCTCTTTTTCAATGGCTCTTTGCGAGGGGCCGATTGCTGCCGTCCCTTCGATGTGGCAAAACGGGACAAAGACAACTCCTGTTGACCCCACTATTTTTACTCTGCATACGGGGAGTTATTCACAGCCGACATGGGCATACATGGACAGCCTACACGCTGCCCAAAGCCTCAACTATCCGGGGCTCGCTTATCAGTCTGCAGCTAATTACAACCTCAGCACTTCGGCTTCTTTGCCTGCCTTGAGTTGGGAAATACAGGGCTTTTTTGCAAATGTGGCTTTCAATTATGCGGGAGCAAACCCGAAAGATATCATTTTCGATCTGGTCACGAATCCGCATTACGGGGCCGCTTTTGCGTCTTCAAAGATTGCTGACCTGACGGCGTATCAAAACTATTGCGGCGCAATGGGGTTGTTTCTTTCCCCGTGCTACGATAGCCAGGCCCCTCTTGCGCAAATGCTAACGGACCTTGTCCAACTCACGAATACGGGGATTTACTTCTCGGAAGGGCTTTTAAAACTCGTGCCTTACGGGGACACGGCAGAAACCGGGTTTGGCTATACATTCACGCCCCCAACCTCAACCCTGATCAACCTGGGGGAAGATGATTTTATCGTCGATTCCCCAGATGATGACCCTGTCCAGGTGTTGAGAAATGCGATACCGACCACGGCGAACACGTCCGCTGATGCGTTTAACCAGGTCACTCTTGAGTATCTGAATAATCTGAATGGGTACAACCCGGAGCTTTGTCCTTTGCAGGACCAGGCCAGCGTTGACCAGTTCGGGCTGATCCCGATGGATACGATTACGGCCCACCAGATCACGGATCCGACGGCGGCAAATACTGCTTGCTCGTTAATCCTGCAACGAGCGGTTTATATCCGGAACCAGTACATTTTCCGGCTCGGTTGGAACTATGCGTTCCTTGAGCCAACCGATATCGTGACTATTACCGATTCCACACTTGGTCTGATTCTAAAACCCGTCCGACTTTTGATTGTGGAAGAGGACGAAGCCGGAACCTTGACGATCACGGCGGAAGATGCCCCCCCCGGCGCGGCTTCTCGCGTTGTGGCAACCCCGGCGACTGGTGCGGGCTATTCTGTCAACGGGGCCATTGCACCGGGGAACACCTTTCCACCGGCATTTTTTGAACCTCCTGTACAGAATGTTTCCGGGACAAGCGGCGTCTCTGTCTGGCTGGGTGCAACTGGAGTTCCAGGGGCGACGAGTTGGGGCGGCGCGAATGTGTGGGCCTCCAATGATGGCAACTCTTACAGCCAAATAGGGACAGTCACAACCCCCGGCAGGGTCGGCCATTTGACGGCGGCGATTACGAGCGGGGCAACGTCCGGGCTCGCCATCCAGCTTGACGGGCTGGGCGGCACGATTGTTTCAGGATCGGCGGCGGATGCTGCGAACATGACAACCCTCCTTTGTATCCTGGGCGCAAATCCTGAATTTATCGCTTATCAGGGCGCCACCCTGACGGGGGCAAACGCTTATACTTTGGGCGGTCTTGTTCGGGGTTGCTATAGCTCTACTGTTGCGGCGCATAATATCGGAGACGTGGTGGTGAGGGTTGACGGCGCAATCCTTCAAGGTGCGGCCCTGGACACGTCCATGATCGGGAAAACGCTATACTTCAAGTTCTGTTCGTTCAACATTTTCGGGGCTGCAACTCAAAACCTCGCGGATGTCCCGGAGTATCAATACACTGTAACGGGATCGGCTCTCAAGGCCCCGCTTGGAAACGTCACCGGGGTTTCTTCTTTCTTCCGGTCAAACAACCTTGTCCTCTCCTGGCAAAAAGTAACGGACCCCGTGCGGACGGTTGACTATGAGGTCCGGGTCGGCGCGACATGGCCCACGGCCTTAGTTCTCGGTAAGACAAACAACCCGGAATTCAATTGCCAAGGCGGCGGCACTTATTGGATTGCGGCCCATTCCGCTTTTGCCTATTCCGCGGCCCCTGTTGCGGTGGTGATTGCGGGCTCTACTCTGGTCAAAAACGTTGTCGCGACCTGGGACGAGCAGGCGACCAGCTGGGCGGGCTCGGTATCCGGCGGGGCGATTGTCCGGGCTGGAAGCGTTGTGCTTACTGGCGGGGCTTTGTCCGGCGAGTACGCGATACCTTCCGGACATGAGGTTGATATCGGGACAGTGCAAGCCTGTAACTGCTCGATTGCCTATGTTGCGAGGGCGGATAACCCGAACGCGCTCTTTTCGGCGGTTCCTCTGGTTTCGGCTTTGCCTTCCTTGAGGGGTAATTATGCGGGCCTGGCTGGTGTTCAAATTCAGATAGCAACGTCAGACCTATCCGGGACATACGGCGCGTGGTCTAACTTTTTTCCCGGCCAATATGTGGGGCGAAAATTCAAATTCAAGGCGATTTTGACAAGCACGGTTTCGTCAATTATCGCGGCCCTTGATGCGTTTGCCTTTACGGTCGATATGCCGGACAGGGTGGACAAGGGGACGAATCTTTCTGTCGTTGCTGGCGGCCAGGCGGTCGCCTACGGAACGGCTTTCCAGGTAGCCCCTAACGTCCAAGTCACGATCATAAACGCGACGGCGGGGGATGATATCGTTTTGACCGCCCAGGCAACGGGGGGCTTCACGATACAGGTAAAAAATGGCGGGGTGGGTGTTGCCCGCGTAATAAATTGGCTCGCACAGGGCTATTAAAGGGGGATTATGTCACAAGGGACAACGGTAATCGCGGACGGCTCCGGCGCGGTTGTTTTGAACGAGTTAAACGCGGCCTTCCTGGCGCTTTTGACAAATAACAGCGGGGCGGCGGCACCGGCAACCCCGTCGGCTTTCCAGTTCTGGGCGGATACCGGAAACGGCGTCCTGAAGATGAGGGACGCGGGGAATACATTCTGGGTGGTTGTTGGCCCCCTGGCGGGAATCGTGCAACAACTCAGGGGAATCAGTGCGACCCCTGGCGGCTCTGCTCTTACGGTGGCGCTTGGTGCCTGCTCGGTAGATTTCAGATCTGCGACCCTGGCAAGCGGGGCGGTTTCAAGCGTTCCTGTCCCGGCTGCAATCTCTTTGGTTGTCCCTTCCGGCGCGACCCTTGGCACCACGTCCGGAGTTGCGGCCCGGCTTGTTGTCCTGGCGATCAATAACGCGGGAACTGTTGAGCTGGCCGTCGTCAATGTTTCCGGTGGGGCGTCGCTGGATGAAACCACGCTTATCAGCACCACGGTTTTAAATGCGTCGGCGCTTACTGCTGGCGTGATTTATTCCACCATTGACAGGGCCAGCGTTGCCTTCCGGGTGATGGGATATTTTGACATAACCCAGGCGACGGCGGGGGCCTGGGTGAGTGCGCCGACTGTCTCGCAAGGGCAGGGCGGCCAGGTCACTGTCGGCGCTGTCAGTGTCGCGAATGCAACCCAGATCGGAATGCAACAAAACCTTTACGAGTCGGCAGCGGCGGCGGGATCTTCGGATATTCTCACGGCGGCGTTTACCCCGGAGATCACGTCAACGACTCTTGCAAGCGGCAATGTTCAATTGTGGGTGCGGGCCACTCTGGCGAACACGACGGCGACCCCGACATTTACCCCCAACTCTGGGGTTGTAACGGCCTACACTATCGTAAAGGGTAACAACTTGCCCCTCTTCGCTGGCGATATTGCGGGCGCGGGACATTGGATGGTTTTGACCTGGGACTCGACCTTGACAAAATGGGTGCTGTTGAATCCGGCGACCGGCGTCGGACCTGTGGTCACTTCTTCGGCAATCCCCCGATATTCAAACTGGAAGGCCGCGGCTATAGGGGTAAATAATAACAGTGTCGTTATTTCTGCGGACCTGGCGGACCTGACCACGTCCACCGGGAAAATTTACACGGCGGTGGCGGTATTGAAAACGATCAACTCTGCTGGAACGGTCGGCGCACCTCTTTCGATCATGTCGGCGAAGGTCGCTAGTACCTTTTATTACATCTGGCTTTGGTACAATACTACCAACGGTTTGACGGCGACCCTGGATATAAGCAGGACGGCCCCTACGGCCCCGACTGGTTATGTCTCGACCGATTATAGGGCCAGGATGCCGGGGGCGGTTTTGACGGATGCCAGCGGCAGCAAATATTTGATGCAGGTCAGGACGGCAGGAAACTTGACGACATACGTCGTGGCATTATCTGGCAACGTCCTTTCTCTGCCGTCCTTGGCGTCGGGGTCGAGTATTGGTAGTGTTACGATCCCGACATGGGTCGCTGTGTCAGTCTCGGCGTATGTCCCCACAAATGTTGCCTCCTCAATACTTGTCAACTTGACTTCTGCGAATGGCGGACAGGCTATTGCCGCCCCCAATGCTGCGTATGGGGCCAACGGGTCAACTACCAATCCGCCATTCCTGGGCACGTCGGGGTATGGACTGGCGTCAGTAATGGGCGAAATGTTGCTTGAATCTACAAATATTTACTGGGCGGTTGTCAATTCGGTGGCAACAATATCCTGTTACGGATGGAGGGATAATATATGATAGGCTATGCGATTAGTGAAGACGGCACAAGTTGGCGGATGACGGACGATAAATCAGAAATGTTGCCCGGTGAAACATGGTCGGAGATCGAGCCGGTCATTCAACCATCCCCCAAAGATATCATCACCAAGTATGAGGATGCAGTCGAGGCGGCAATGGACACAGTCTTTCAGGGGTGGGGATACAAGGACACCGAAAGATGTATCGGCTATGCTGCCAGCGCCAATCCTCAATGGAGTGCAGAAGCGGCAAAGGCCCTAGAGTACAGGGACAAGGTGTGGATGTGGTCACAGCAGCAGCAGACGGCGATTATGGCCAACCCTGCCTTGCTTCCCGCCACCACTGAGCTTTTTGTCGCAATGATGCCAGCACCACCGGCACGACCAAAGGTCTAAGGAGGCCCAGCCCATGCAAGACACGAAAATTTATTATCAGAAGTTCGGGGACGGATGTTTTCAACTTGTCCGCCCCTATCACTATGAGTCGGGAATAAAAACCGGCTTCCCCTGCAGCCTTCCGTTTCTGACCTATGACGGAAAGGGGCAATTTGTCTTCCTTCCCGGCTTTTGTTGGGACGGAGCAAGCGTACCCGGCCAGCTGTCGGCCCAGACAATAGCGGAAATCATGTTGTCTTTGCCGCATGATGGAAAATTCCGGATGTTCAGGGCGGGCCTGATTGACCCGCTGGTATGGCTGGAAACAGCAAATAAAGAGATGAGGGCAGACGCGATCAAGGCGGGGATGCCTTTTGCAGAATCAGAAATTTTCTTTGTGGCGGTTCGGGATTTTGGATCCAAAAACGCTTTTGGCGGCAACCCTATTTTGGAGGCAGCATGAAAACATTAACAACTCAGTTTTACCTTGTGGCCCTGGTCTTTCTTATCGTCATCGCCCTTTGTATTCCGGCGGTCCCGGAAGAGACGAAGGCCCAGCTTAGACCGTGGCTTTATCCTCTTCTAATTATGATCAACCCGAAACAGGGGACGGGTGCGGATATTTTCCCAGCTCAAAAAATCGATATTCCAAAGGAGGTAACGGCTACGGTGAAAAGCCTGGTCCTTGTCTTTCTCTTCTGTCTCTTCACCCTGCCTCTTGCCGGGTGTGGGTCCATGAACGAGGGCAGCGGCGCGGTATTGAATTACGCGGCCCAGAATTACGCGGGCGCCAAACAGAATGTCCAGAGCGCGGATGATATGCGGCTCGTTGCTTGGTCGGATCAGGCTTGCGCGATGAATGTTGGAGCCCTGGCCAGAAACGCAACCGGCAACCCGAACATTGTAAAGGCCGTCCTGGAGGCCTGCCCTGTCCCTTCCGTTGGGGTGATAAGCATGGGGGCGGGAAGTATCAATATTCAAACGGTGGCGGTCCCTGCCGTACTGACGAAGCCCTACGGCGTTACGGGCCCATAAAGTTTGATCCTGTAGTCAACTCTTCAATCTTCTTTTCTATGAGGTTTTAAAAATGCGAAATGTAATTGTGAATGTTGGAACGACCCCGACCGACCCGCAGACTTTCCCCGGCCAGGTGTGGGCGGGCATCGACATCGGCCTTGGCGATTTCCCAAAGCAGCGCGTGACTGCAGCCACCTATTCCGCCACCTTCCTTGGTGTCCCTGCTGGCTCTTATGTAATGACGGCCCAAGCGGTTGATACAGAAGGCCAGCCCATGGGGCCGGAGCTAACTGGACAGGCTGACGTTGTGGACGTTGACGTGCCGCGTCCGCTTGTTGATATCCCGGCGGGGCTATCCTTCACCCTGGCTTAATCCTTTTCTAAACCGATCACCCGGGTCAGGATGTTTTAAAAACATCCTGACCTTTTTTTTTGAAGGGGAAAAATGCCTAATGTTTCAATCACCGGGTCCGAGCTTGTCCGGTATGTCTTATGGATGTTGACTTGTATCGTCGGCTACCTGTTGACACGGTCGCTGAATAAAATCGATGCAACTATCTTAATCATTTTCGAGAAAATAAAAGAACTGGGCGACGGTCAACAGGCCCAGGAAATAAAATTGACGGAGCAGGTCACAACCTGCGAGGTCTGCAGGTTGTCCTGTCCGCAAAGGGTGAAAAAGAAATGAAAAAAATCTGCTCTTACTGCCAACACGAATATATCCAGGGCTCTCATTGCCCATTATGCGGGATGCCCTGCGACGATTGAGGGAAAACAAAACGGCTGGAGGTTCCAGCGAAAAGGAAGAAAAAATGATCCCCACAAATAGAAAAGCGTTCCTTGACATGATAGCCTGGTCGGAAATCGGCCCGGAGCTGCTGGCGGCTTCCGATAACGGGTACAATGTTATCGTCGGGTCAACCCCCGGCCATCCTGTCCTGTTCAACTCGTATGCGGATCACCCCCGGCAACTTGTCCATTTCGAAAACGGCACCCCGGACAGTACGGCGGCGGGACGGTATCAAATCAAGGTTCGCATTTTCGATTTCTATACTAAACAGCTCAAACTTGACGGGACGTTTTCACCTGCGAATCAGGACGCTATTGCCCTGCAGCTTATTAAGGAGTGCCACGCTTTGCCCCTGATTGAAGCGGGCAATATCGTTGCGGCTATTCCCCTGTGTTCGTCCCGGTGGGCTTCCTTGCCCGGCAATACATATGGGCAGCGAATGAATAAACTCTCAGCCCTGACCGGCGCGTATAAAAACGCGGGCGGTCAGGTTGTTTAAACGACCCCGGAGAGCAGCGCACCTATCTTTCAAGATTTTTGCGTTGCTTTTTGCCTATTTTTAACAGTAGAAAAGCCCTTATTCGGCATCACCCAGGACCGTCACAAACAGACCTCGCCTTCACCATTAAGATAGGAGGTGTCGTTGTGTGGGAGGTCAACCGTTCGTTGAAATTCGACATCTTCGCAAAAAGTAAGGCGTTGTCAGGCGGTATGAAATCATTGAGGAATTCGTAATTGACAATTTGTTAGGCATTTGAGGTGTCGTGCCATGGTAGCCCTTTAGAGTCAACGGCTTTCTTTTTGTGGGCGTCTGCTATGTGGGTGTATTTCATGGTCATGGAAATATTTTTGTGGCCCAGGATATCGGCAACGGTTCGGAGGTCGACCCCGGCCATTATAAGGTAAGTGGCGGCGCAATGGCGCAAGGTGTAAAGAGTAACCCGGTTCGCGTCCCTTCCTTCCTGGTTCGCTTTTTTTGTATCTCTTTTAGTCGGCGCGTTTATCCCGGCCCTGATACAGGCGAGTTCAAACGACCGGCGGAAAAATGTAACAGGCTTGTCTTTCCTGGCTGTCTGTTCAGAAATAAAAACCAGGCTGGCGGGGTCGTCTGTCCCTGGAAGTGTCCCCAGCATTTCGACACAGGGGATGGACAAGGGAACCCGGCGCGGGTCCGTCTTTGTCTTGGTCAGGTCAAGAAAGCCCCCGTCCAGGTTCACGGCTTTCCACCGAAGCAATACCGCTTCTTCCGGCCGCATTCCTGTATTGATCAGTAGAAAAATTAAAGGGTAAAGCATCCGGTTTTTGCTTGCCCGGCAGGCATCGAGCAAAAGGGGAAACTGGCTTTCCTGCAGGATGGTCTTTCTTTCCGGCGGCGGGGCTGGCCGCTTTATGTCTTTCCCTGGATACTCCAGGCCCTCGATCCGCCACGTTATGCGGGCGGTTTCGTAGAGCCTGGAGAGCATTGATAAGTCCAGGCGGACGGATGACGGGCCAACCTCTTGCAAGCGGGCGTCCTTATATTCTTCTATGTCCTCTTTTTTTAAGGTCCGGAGAGTCAGGCCCCCAAAATGTGCAATCAATCGCTTGCCGGTGTCCCTGTCAGAAAGGATGGTGTGGCGAGATCGGCGCAAGTCCTTTTCTTTTATAGCCAGGTAGTCCACAACGGCGGCAAGGATCGTCTTGTCATCGGCGGGGATGTCCTGGCCTGGAAGCAAGAGCCCTTTCAGCAGGGCGTGTTCCACGTCTTCAGCCCAGCGCACGGCGTCAGACTTGCGGTCAAAGGTGGCGTCCTGGTGTGGTAATCCTGCCAGCCGAACCTTGACCCGGTAGACGGTGCCGCGTTTCTGTTTTCTCTCTTCGATGGTCGCCATTTTATCACCTGCTATTTCCTAGGGACACTTTCAGGGACACTTTCAGGGACAATCTAGCCAATATCGGCCCCCGCTGTCAACTGCTGTCAACTGCTGTCACTATAGACAGAAGAGGGAAAAAGGCATAAAAAAAGGGCTTAACAGCTTTTTTTGACTGTTAAACCCTTTGTATTCAAGTGGTGGAGCTAGTCGGGATCGAACCGACGACCTCTTGACTGCCAGTCAGGGAAAACAGTAATCTTTCTAGTATGTTCCATGATATAGGGGCAATTCTAGGGACAAAACCCTTGGCCCCTGACAAATAATAATATGTTTTCACAGCTGCCGCTTGCTGTCCTCGGTGTCTTTCAATTCTGCATTGCTTGCGGAGCATCAATTTTGGTTCCATCCTTAAAAATTATCGTAGAGACTTCAAAGGAGGATTTTAACTTGTCAAAGTCGGTGTCCCAAAGTTTCTGATCTTCCCGCTTGAATTGATTGATATCTGCCCCGTGATCAACCTCGATTGCTTTTTGTTTAGCGTTTATTCCCTTATCATAAGACCAAGCAAGGCTTTTGATTTTGTCGCCGAATATGTCGGTTATTGTCAAAACGCCCTTTATCCCCTGAACGTCTTTATTACTTTTATTTTCAAAAGCCATTTCTAAATATACAAATTTCTGTCCATATTCGTGTGATTTGTTCTTTTTTGCAATAAGGGCAACGGAAACCAAGCCTGAAATTTCCTCCAGTTTTGCCTTGCGCTCTGCTTCAGCTTTCTCCTTCATTGCATCCGCCTGTTTCTTTAATTCTATAGCTTCAGCATCTGCTTTTTTCTTTAACTCGACTGCGTGCGCTTCTTCAATAGCTTGTTTTGCGAGCCATTCATCTTGATCTTTGATAGCTTGCCCGACAGTGGTGTCATCGGGTGGGTTGTTGCCCATCATTACATTACGAATCATCCACCCTGCAATTTTGGCTTGTCCATCAGTCCCGAGCTTCTGGACAATTTCCTTTTTTTGGTTTTCCGTGAGGCTCTTTACCTTGTATTCTTTCGGGTCTGAACACCCGAACATGGAAGCAGCCAGCAGGCAAGACATTGCCAGCATGAGTATGGTTCTTTTCATTGGATTCCTCTTTGCTTTTTAAGTAGGTAGTTAAATGGATATTCCGCATTGGCTACAAAAAAGACCATGCTTGCCTCCTACGCGAGCATTTAAGGCACGATTAATAAGGGCGCAGGGCAACGTGATAAGCCCTATTCCTCCTAAAAATATTAAAGCGATATGCATCACCCAGTTGATGATGTTTTTGTTCCCTTGAAAAATGACGTTCTTATTGCACGAAGGGCAGAACCTTAATTCTTGATGTATTCTTTTCATCCTTTTACCCCTCAGTATTTTTTAACCTTCTGAATAACTCGCTCAATTGCATTTATTGACACGTTACTACTCTGTGCCGTTGATGTTTCCGTGCTTTTAGCCGATACGATCAAGCGTAGTCCCAACTTATTCATTCGCTTGACGGTCTCTGAGGTTGGGGGAATTATGAGCTAATTAGCTTATATTGGACCATAACCTCCATAGCTATCTCCTCATTTTTTCTATTCACCAGTCCAGCCACACGGAAGACATCCAAAAACCACCACATGCCAAGCCCGCCGAGGGTAAGCCAGAAAGCAATTTGCGCCGCCCATTGCTTCAGATACAGATAATGAAACCCCAAGAAGAACCACGCAAGGTACGCTGTGCCAGTAGATTTCTCTCGGTTCCCATAATCACGCATAGCCAACAACTGTACATCTTCTGGGAGCTTCGAGAGAACTGCAAACATTGTCACCGGAAACGCCATTGAATCACCTCTTGTAAATTTTTAACTTCCGAAAGACCGAATAATCACCCCCCCCCGACAATGTAGTATTGACGGAAACGTGAACGGATGGCAATATCCCCCGGCCCACGACCAATCTTAAATTATGCAGCCTTGTCTCTTTTTTGAGCTTCAGGAACTTCTTCTTTTTCGCTCCGCTCTAATAGTATTTTCATCATACCTTCAATCGAATCAATTTTCTTCTTCATCATTTCAAGCTCGTCTTCCTTTTCTAACGCAGTATGCCCGGAGACTATCGAGAACGATAGCGCTTGCCCGTGAACTGATCCAGACTCCAACACCCGGCTTGCCATTGTGATCAGCCTAGGGGCTGGCGGTAGCTCTTGTTTTGGCTCTTCCAGCTTTGCGCTTCCTGGCCTTGGCCTCCACCCCATGGCCGTTACTGGTTCCTCCGGGGTAGATAGCATCGGGCCTTCTCCGGTCAACAGCCAACATTCGTTGATTTCCCCCCTGCACCGATTGATGATCTTGTCGTAAACGTCTGAATTCCTTTGTTTCCACGCCGATATTGTTGCGGAGTCTTCCCCTAGGTAATTAGCCACCTCCCTGTATTTACTGAATCTTTTAGCCTGCATTATTCTTTTCAACAATTCGTCAACGGTTGGTGAATTATTTATTGACACGTCAACACCTGTAGGTTATTGTTCAAATGTAGACAACATATAACTACATTCGTACATCAATAGTCAACAAAAGGCAAGAATAATGAATGAGATTTGCAGAAAAATTTGGGACAGAGACCTAACAGTCGGAAAGTGGGCATCCCTGAACGGATTCCACCCGCGATATGTGCAGGCGGTCATCACTGGCAAAAGGGGAGCGTGGGGAGCAGGGAAGGCGAAAAAGATATTTGCCGCCCTGGTCTCTCAGGGACTTATGAGCGCCGAAGAGGCGAAAAGGAGGGTGAAGGTATGAGTAAAAAATTCCACTATCAGCAGCAAGTAACATTAATTAACGAGATGATAGACGAGTACGACCGCCTCAAGGGAAGGATAGAACCGCTTGAATCCGCACTACGCAAGATCAAGGAC
>Ga0209083_1001861_pt1 | contig 21953 bp, 20 predicted proteins | sample AM7aDNAmetaG_FD_184132 | JGI IMG/M metagenome (GOLD analysis project Ga0209083, IMG submission 184132) | Freshwater microbial communities from Finland to study Microbial Dark Matter (Phase II) - AM7a DNA metaG (SPAdes) (version 3) | ecosystem: Environmental > Aquatic > Freshwater > Lake ...
CATTTGCACACGCCACTTTGCAAACACGCGACCGGGCCGATGGAGGACTACGTCGAACGCGCGATCGAACTCGGTCTGCCGGAGATCGGTTTTTCGGACCACAACCCCCTGCCCCACGGCTACGGCGCCAATGTCCGCATGGCGGAAAGTGAACTGGACTACTACGTTCAGCGGGTGCTGGATTTACGGGTGCAATACCATGGGAAAATTGAAATCCGCCTCGCTCTGGAAATGGATTTCGTCCCCGGCCTTGAAACGTATCTACAGGATCAAACGACCCGTTATCCATGGGATTACATCATTGGCGCCGTGCATTACCTCGATCCGGAATGTCGCTTGGGCGCCTGGAGCCCGGAATGTCCCTTCCCGGTTGACGAACAATATGCCCGATACTTTACCGGGGTGCGCCAGCTCGCGGAAAGCGGACTCTGTGATATCATCGCCCATTTCGATGTTGTCAAACGCTCCGGGCGGCAACCTTCCGCGCGCGGGCTGGCGGAGATTCCAATCACGCTCGCCGCGGTCGCCAAAGCCGGGGTGTGTTTAGAAATCAATACGTCGGGCTACCGTCACACTGAATTACCAGAACCGCAGCCGTATCCGACCTTGCCGGTGGCGGCCGAAGCGGGCCGGTTAGGAATTCCTCTGGTGGTCAATTCGGATAGCCACGCGCCCGCGCATGTCGGCGGACAATTTGTGAAGGTTGCCGAGTTTTTGCACCGGCACGGTTGCCACGAACTGGCACGGTTTGAGCGCCGGCAGCGAGTTTTTTACAAGTTCTGAAACTCCCCACTGCCGACTCTCCGCCCACAATTAATTTTTTGCCGTTCACTGGACCTCAATCACTCTGAACTGCGTACTCACCGGAACCCCCCGGAAATTTTCGATGTATCGTTCTGAGATCCGCGCGAGGCAACCGGTATCCAGCGGCAATCCCATGGTCACCAGGTCATGGACCGCTTTTACATAGAACTTTTCACTCAGCACGATCCGGTTGTCAACGCACTTGGACATCAGCCGGGCCGTCAGGTCAATATCGCTGCCGTAATAATCGTTGGCGCCCTCAAAAAAGGTGATGTTGTAAACCTCCGTGCAATAATGAATGGCCACCTTGCAATTGAGGTAGAGCGTTTGGTCGGGATGGTTTTTAATCAGGAACAGCGATGCATAGATGTCTTCGAGCAGGGCAAAACATGTATTATTCGAGGATCGCGCCCGTAATACTTCATCGGGAATAAAAAGCATCATCTCATCGCCAATGCCCTTCACCATGTGCCGCTGAAAATGATTGGCATATAAAAGATTGTTGAACGTATTGTTCAACTTCCGCCCCCAATCTTTCAGTCCGCCCTGGTATTTCATGTCGGTCGAGCGGTTGATGTCGATGAAAAAGCAGACACCAGGATTGCAGGGAATTTGTTTTAGCGTCTCCAACATTTCTGCGGAATTCGGATCCGTATAGTGGATGTACTTGGCCATCAGAACACCCGTAAGGCATCGGCGCGTGAGGAATAAACCTCAAAGATGTTTGTAAAACCGGAAACTTCAAAAATTTCCCGGATATTTCTTTGCAGACCACACAGCACGAATTTCCCCTTCATCAACGTGATTTTTTTCAGCGCCAGCAGCAGGACCCGGAGGCCACTGCTGCTCACGTAATCCAAGGCGGAACACTCCACCAGAATTTTATCCTGTGAGCTTTCGATCAGCTCCATGAGTTTATTTTCCAACCGACTGTAATTTGTGGTATCCAGCCGGCCCGAAATACCGATGATGACGCAGCGGTCGGTCTTTTCTTCAGTGATTTCCATAGTGAATACTTGTGTTTGAGAAAGTCCCAGCTAAGAACTCGATGGCTGACGGTGTTCGTCGTGCCAGGTGACGACCAGATAGATGCCGACCCCGACGCAAATCGCACTGTCCGCCACATTAAAGGCGGGCCAGTGGTGGCCGCGAAATGCGAAGTCGAGAAAATCCACGACGTGCCCATAGCGGAACCGGTCCACCACATTGCCAAGGATGCCGCCGGCGATCAACCCGAGCGCGATCTTGTTGACCAGTCGATGAATTTGGAACAAGCGATGAAAGATGGCAATCACGACCAGCGTGATCACCGAGATGGTGGCGAGAATCAGATTTGAATTTGGAAACAGCCCCCACGCCGCCCCTGAATTCGCCCAGTTCACGAGCCAGAAGTACCCATCGACCACTGGCACAGGAAGATCGGGATCAAGCCAGCGGAGCACCCACATCTTGGTCAACTGGTCGAGCAGCGCAATCAGAACGGCGATGGGAACAATCCGCCTCAACTCTTCTCTTCCGTCTCCTCGCCATCGCCCTCTTCGTCTGCAGTCTCGCTGAAAACCGCCGTCGTTTGCTGTGGATGCCGCCGGTCTTTTTCGACACTGGACTGACACTGAATGCAGAAGCGCGCAAACGGCACAGCCTCCAAGCGTTCTTTCCGGATCACCTTGTCGCACATTTCGCAAACACCGTAGGTGTTTTCTTCAAGCCGTTTCAGGGATTCCTCGATCTCGTACAGGGCTTCCTGCTCGTTGGAAACCAGGCTCAAGGCAAACTCGCGGTCGAATGTATCCGTTCCCGCATCGGCCATGTGCAGACTATAGCCGCTCAACTCGCCGGAGGCATCGCGCGAGGAGCGTTTCAAATTCTCGTTCGCCAAAAAGCTGACACCATCGATCAAATGGTCACGCAACTCCACCAGTAAGCGCTTGTATCGCGCCGCGACCTCCTTGGGAAGTTTCAGCGTCTTCGCCGGTAATTCAGCCGTCGGTTTGCTGGGCGCTTTCACTGCCACCGGTGCCACGACCGCGGCTTTTTTGACTTCGGCCTTGGGGCTGGTCTTCGGCTTGGTGACCTTGGCCGATTTCTTGAGGCTGGCTTTGATTTTTACTTTGGCTTTCTTTTTCATCGCGTTTGAAATTCCTTATTGTTTCTGCGTCACAACTTCCGCACATCGCCCGCACAATTCCGCATGTGCAGTCGTACTGCCCACATCCGTCGTCCAGCGCCAGCAGCGGACACATTTCTGGCCCGTCGCCCGTGCGACTGTCACCCGTAAATCTCCGCCGGTCAACTGCCCGATTTGCACCTGCGAAACAATCAACACGGTCTCCAACAGCGGCCCCAACTCCGTCAGCAACTGGTGCGACGCCGCATCGGCAGGCTGAATCGTCACCTGCGCTTCGAGCGATTTCCCGATCGTGCCGGTCTGCCGGGCTTTTTCCAGTTCGAGTGCCACCACCCGCCGGATCTCCAGCAACTTCAACCAGCGTCCTTCGAGTGCCTCGTCGCGTCCCCCCGCTTTGGGGAACGCCGCCAAATGCACGGATTCCCCGGTGGCGCCCGGCAACACGGTCCAAACTTCTTCCGCCGTAAACGGCATTACCGGCGCGAGCAGTGTTGCCAACGTTGCCACGACCTGGTGCATCGCCGTCTGAGCCGACCGCCGGGCCGGCGCATGCGGCGCGAATGTGTACATGAGGTCCTTGGTAACGTCAACGTAAAAACTGGATAATTCTGCGGCACAAAATGCGTTCACGGCATGGTAGATCCGCCGGAATTCAAATCGCTCATAGGCCTCCGTCAATTCCGTGATGAGTGCCTGGAGCCGCGACAACAGCCACCGGTCCAATTCACTCAGTTCCGCAGCCGGGACGGCGTGTTGGGCCGGGTTAAAATCATATAGGTTTGCCAGCAAAATCCGGATCGTGTTCCGAATCTTCCGGTAGGTCTCGCTGACCCCGTCGAAAATCTCGTCCGACAACGGAATGTCGCCCTGGTAATCCTCGGAAGCGATCCAGAGTCGCAAGACATCGCCGCCGTACTTGTTGATATAGTCTTCGGCATTGGCGGGTTTGCCGGCCGATTTGGAAACCTTTTGTTTCTTACCGGTCTCCGCAACCTGCACCACCAAAAAGCCGTGTGTGACAACCGTCTTGAACGGCGCGTGTTTGTCCGTCGCCATCGCGGTCAACAGGGATGATTGGAACCAGCCGCGATGCTGGTCGCTGCCTTCCAGGTACACATCGGCGGGGCGACGGAGTTCCGGACGTTGTTGCAGCACCGCCCGGTGGCTGACGCCCGACTCGAACCAGACATCCACGATGTCAGGGCTCTTCGCTAGCTTTGCCGATCCACACTGCGGGCATTTCACGTCCCCAAACAATTCCGCAACACTCCGCTCAAACCAAATATCGACGCCATCCTTGACGACCTGTTCCCGGAATTTCAGGATCAGCGCGCGGGTCACGAGAGCGTGGCCACAATCGTCACAGCCCAGAAATGGCAGGGGCACACCCCACGCGCGCTGGCGGGAGATGCACCAATCCGGGCGTTGCTGGACTGTACCGGTAATCCGGTTGGCGCCCCACGTCGGCACCCAATGAACCTTGGGGACTTCGGCCAGGGCAGCTTGCCGTAGTCCTTGGTGGTCGAGCGCGATGAACCATTGTTCGACAGCGCGGAAAATAATCGGCTGTTTGCAGCGCCAGCAATGCGGGTACGAATGTTTTACATCGCCCTGCCCCGCCAGCGCGCCCAGGCTGCGGATGTGTTCGACAATCGGCTTGTTTGCCTTGAATACATACTGGCCGACGAATTGGCCGGCTTCCTCGGTAAATAGGCCCCCATCGTCCACGGGTGCCAATGTCGGGAGCCCGTACTTCTGGCCAATCTCATAATCTTCCGCCCCGTGACCGGGCGCGGTATGAACCAGGCCGGTGCCCTGCTCCAGCGTCACGTACGGCGACAATACGAACGGCGAGTCGCGGTCGATAAATGGATGCCGGGCCACCACGCCTTCCAGATCCCGACCGGTCAGCTTCTCCAGTACGCGCAACTCCAGGCCACACGCTGTGGCAACGGACTCCACCAAACCTTCCGCCAAAATCCAAACCTCAGCCCCCGCTTGAACGCGGGCGTAGGCTAAATCGGGTTTGACCGCAATCGCCAGGTTCGCCGGCAATGTCCACGGGGTCGTCGTCCAAATCACTGCAAATTCCTGCGGGCGCCCGGTGATCGGGAACTTTACAAAAACCGCAGGCGAAACATGGTCGGCATATTCGACTTCCGCTTCGGCGAGCGCGGTCCGGCAGGTGGCACACCAGTGGACCGGTTTCTTGCCGCGATAAACATACCCGGCGCCAACCATGTCCGCGAGCGTGCCGATGATCTCCGACTCGTATTCCGGACTCATGGTCAGGTACGGATGCGCCCAATCGGCGAAGACGCCGCACCGTTTAAATTGTTTCCGCTGGATGTCGATGTACTTGGCAGCGTACGCTCGGCAAAGCTTCCGCAAATCCGTTTGGGAAATCGTTTTGGCCTGGTCGCCGAGCTCCTTCTTAACCTTGAACTCGATCGGCTGCCCGTGGCAGTCCCAGCCGGGCACGTACGGCGCCCGGAACCCCTGCATCGTCTTATATTTGACGATGATGTCCTTGAGGATTTTGTTGAGCGCGGTCCCGACATGAACATCGCCATTGGCGAACGGCGGGCCATCATGGAGGACGAATAACGGTGCCGCGTGCCGGGCGGCCTGAATCTTCTCGTAGAGCTGGCTGGCTTCCCATTGGGCGAGCATGACCGGCTCGCGTTGCGGCAGGCTCGCCTTCATCGGGAAAGCGGTCTGCGGCAGATTCAACGTGTCTTTGTAATTTAGATCGCCCATCTCAAGGGCGGCGAAAGTAGCACGCACCCCCGGCTCTGTCAACGCACAGAACACACACAGAACAGCTTTGCCAAACTGCCGGCGCAGCCGGCGCTCGACACCTGGATTGGCACTGCTATGATTGGCCCGTGCCGCAACTGGAAAAAAGTTGGTACTGATGAACGGACAACAACGCTACACGGCAATGGTGCGTGGTACCCCGGTCGATTTTGTCCCGCGCATCCCCATTCTCATGCAATTCATCGCCGAGTATAGCGGGGTGAAGTATGGTGCATTTTGCAGCGACTATCGGGTCAAGGTTGCGGGCAACCTCCGGTGTGCCGCGGCATTTGGAGTCGACGTTGTCAGTGTCATGTCTGACCCGTATTCCGAGACCCAAGGCTACGGTGCGGAGATCCTGTTTCTCGATCAAGGCGTTCCCCAATGTCCTCACCCGCCGCTCGAAAACTCCACCGACCTGGCCGGCCTGCCGAAGCCCGATCCACTCCAATTTCCGCGCATGTTGAATACGGTTCGCGCAGTGGAAGCGTACCGGGCGCAAGCCGGTGCCGCCTACTCGGTGTTAGGTTGGGTCGAAGGTCCCGCCGCCGAGGCGGCTGATTTGCGCGGCGTGAACCAATTCCTCCTCGATCTGTGGGATGACCCGGCTTGGTGCGGCGAATTGATGGACCGGTGTGTGGATGTGGCGATTTCGTATGCGCAGGCGCAAGTCCGAGCCGGTGCCGACACCATTGGCATTGGCGATGCCATTGCTTCGCAGGTTTCCCGCGCCATGTACGAACCGATCATCCTCCCGCGCGAACAGCGGCTGGTCGGCGCAATCAAAGCCATGGGCGTGTTTGTTCGGCTTCATATTTGCGGCAACATCACTCATCTGCTCCCCGGGATTGCGACGCTTGGGATTGATATCCTTGACGTGGATCATCTGGTCGATCTGGCAACAGTCCGGAAGACCGTCGGCTCGCGCATTGCGTTAGCCGGCAATACGGATCCAGTGGCGGGAATTTTACGCGGCACGCCGGCAGCGATTCGGGACCGGGTCCGGCGCGATTACGAATTAGTGGGGAATCCGTTTCTGGTCAATGCCGGCTGCGAGATCCCGCCCGGTACGCCCGCGGCGAACCTGCGAGCCTTGTGCGATCCCATTGCTTGGCAACGCTAAGCTTCCCGCCCCATCCCCACGTTGTCATGCTGAGCTTGTCGAAGCATCTCCGTCGCACAGCAATTCTGGTCGAGAACCCAGTCAATCCCGCGACAGGCTCAGGATCACACAGTCATGGAATTGCCGAATGTTTACCTAAAAGTGATGCACCCAGCGCAGGATGTAGCGTTCCCCTTCGGGGCGGTTTTCGGCGGCCAACTCAAAGTAGATGTTCGCGAAAATATGATCATTCTGTGAGAAGCTGTAAATCGCTCCCGGTCCCAAGCCGAGCACCTGCTCACGGCCGGTCACCGCCACTCCATTCATTGTGGAGGCACCGAGCTGTTTGAGATAGTAACCGTTGATGCCGGCCCGGAGCTGATGTGGGAGCAGTTCGTACGAACTGGCAAAGTTCAAGTGCACCGCATCCCCCGCTTGCGTCTTGTTGACTCCGTAGCCAACAAACGGCTGATCGTTTTCATCGTTCCAAAGATAGTGGACCCGCCAGGAGAGTTCGCATTTTGGCGTTGGGAACCAGGTCGCCGCCCAGTACGGATCAAACGAGAAAAAGTTGGCGCCGGGATTAAGCGCATCCGTCGCGCTGTAGCGGCCGGTCGGTGTAATACATTGCAATTCGATCCGGTGCACGAACACCGGCCCGTTCTTGCCCATGATCGGATCCCATTGAATGTACGGGCCCACCAGGAAATCGCCGATGCCAGTGCCGTTGTCACTCAACGGCGAACCGCCGGGCTTCAGATCAAAATTCGCCACCGGCAGGATGAAGTCCACGCCCCACTTGCCGCCCAGGAGGATCGGCTGATTCGATTGGTAAATCACCTGGGATAGGCTGGCGGACACAGCCACCTTTGGCGTGGCCGGCGCGAACGCCCCGCCGCCATGCGGACCGGCAAACTTATCGGCCGTGTAGAATTGCAGGTATTCCGTAAAATAGAACCCGGGCCCGGCCGGCGGCGCGCCGTCGAGGAAACTGGTGAAGCCAAGATTGACAGAAGGCAAATCATACGCCTGAACCGCGCCCGCCATGGCGACCGCAACTACAAGTGTGCTAATGAAACATTTCATCGGGTATCTCCTTATTATTATTCGTCTTTCAAGCTACCGGCCAAATACGCATCGTACGAACTCAGGTCGAGCATCCCGTGTCCGGACAGGTTGAACACGATGACCCGCTTCTTCCCATCCTGGCGCGCGGCGATCGCCTCATCCACAGCTGCCCGCACCGCATGCGACGATTCTGGAGCCGGAATGATGCCTTCCGTGCGCGCAAACATCACCGCCGCTTCGAAAACTTTCGATTGCGGATAGGCCACGGCATCAATCAACCCGAGGTCGTAGGCGTGGCTGACCATGGGCGCCATCCCGTGGTACCGCAGCCCGCCGGCGTGAATCGTCGGCGGAATGAAATCATGGCCGAGCGTGCACATCCACATCAGCGGCGTCATGCCCGCGGTATCGCCGAAGTCGTACCGGAGCTCCCCCTTGGTCATGGAAGCGCAGGAGCTGGGTTCCACCGCAACGACCCGGTATTTCTTTCCCTGCGTGATTTTCTGGTGCAGAAATGGGAACGCGATTCCCGCAAAATTACTGCCGCCGCCAACGCAGCCAATCACAACATCCGGCTCCTCACCGGCCAGTTCCATCTGTTTGATTGTTTCCTGGCCAATCACGCTTTGGTGGAGGCAAACGTGGTTGAGCACGCTGCCGAGAGCGTATTTCGTTCCCGGATGCTTGACGGTATCCTCCAACGCCTCACTGATGGCGATGCCGAGGCTGCCGGGACAATCCGGATCATCCTTCAGCATTTTTCGACCGAACTCCGTCCGGTCGCTTGGGCTGGCAAAGACTTCCCCGCCCCACGTTTGGATCATCATCTTCCGGTACGGTTTCTGGTTGTAGCTGACGCGCACCATATACACGGTGCACTCCAAACCAAATAACCCACACGCGAGCGCCAGCGACGACCCCCACTGTCCGGCGCCCGTCTCCGTGGCCAGCCGTTTCGTGCCGGCCTGTTTGTTGTAGTACGCCTGCGGGACGGCGGTATTGGGTTTATGACTGCCGGCCGGGCTCACGCCTTCGTATTTGTAATAGATGTGTGCGGGAGTCTGAAGTGCCTTTTCCAACCGGACTGCGCGCAACAATGGCGTTGGCCGCCAGAGCGCGTAGATGTCGCGGACCTCGTCGGGGATCTCCACCCACCGGTCCGGGCACGCTTCCTGGGCAACCAGGTTTTCAGGGAAAATGGCGGCGAGCAGATCCGGGGTGACCGGCTGCTTCGTGCCGGGATGCAACGGCGGAGGCATCGGCTTGGAGAAGTCGGCAAGCAGATTATACCAGTGCGTTGGGATCTGTTCCTGGGTCAATGTGAAATGGGTGCGGGTTGTCATGAGTCAGTTCTCCGTTGGTTGCAGCGGGAATAATTACAACGCCCACGCCGTCCGCGTCAAACCTGTTCGCAACCAATTTAGTCAGGTGTTACCGGCCGGTGATGTAATCCTGCAAGCTCTGGATGGTAATCGCCTGATCGGTGATGATGGCTTTGACGAGATCACCGATACTGATGATGCCGATCAATTTGCGATCACGGAGGACCGGCAGGTGCCGGACATGTTTGTCGGTCATCAGTGCCATACATTGCTCAACGGTCGCATCGGGACGAACGAAAAAGACTTTGGACGCCATCAATTCACCGACGGTCGTGGTCTTCGAGGCCCGACCTTTGAGAATCACCTTGCGGGCGTAGTCACGTTCGGAAAACATGCCAACAATCTTGCCGTTGTCCACCACCGGCAAAGCGCCCACTTCTTTCTGGGCCATGAGCTCCAAGGCTTCATAGACCGAGGCGGTGGACTGAATGGTCCAGGTGGCCGCGGGTTTGACATTCAAAAGTTGTTGGACGTTGGGCATGGTTGTCGCTCCCTGAGTTGTTGTTGTGACCTGATCCGACTTTAAATCAGAAAAGTCAGTCCCGCAAGTCCCCTACCCGCGCAGCTTCTCCCACATGGGCACGTAAATTTTGAGCAGCGCGCTCCGATGCGGCTCCGGCAACTCGAGAATTGTGTTCGTGATTTCTTCCGTGAGCGTCTGACATTGTTTGGCTCGTTCATCGGCCAACATCGTCCCCTTGGGGCGCTGCAATATCTCCATGAGCGCCTTGGTCTTCTCCGTGATCTGCCGCAGGCAGCGTTGCTCGTGTTGTTTCGTGACCACCTTGCGTGCCGCGACGTGCAGCTCGGATGGGAGTTTGCCGTATTCCCCGCCGAGAATATCTTCGGCCATCTCGGTAAAATACTTCTCATTGGCCGGGTCCGCCGCCAGCCATTGCTTAAATTCTTCCTCAGACATCGCCCCATCCGCCGCGGGATTCAATTCATCATCCATGTTCGTGCCGGTATCCTCTGTGGACAGATTTCGTGACTTTCGTCCGTTTCGTGGTTTCCGCCGTGTCCCACCTAAACAACCTGTCCCGGCCGGGCCCGCAGGTCGCGGAGCTGATCGCGCAGTTGGGCGGCCAGCTCGAAGGATTGCGATTCAATCGCTGTCCGGAGCTGCTTTTCCAGTTGCTCGACTTCGGAAAGCGGCCGGGATTTTTCCACCTGGGCAATCGTTTCCCGTAACGCTTGCACGGACCGGTCCCGCTCGGTATTGAACGTCTGATTGTCAATTTCCGTTAACGACTCGATCTGCTCAATGCCGTCCCGCAGGATCCGGAGCGCCCGGTCGTGGGCGTGCTCTTCGGCTTCCACCATCGCCCGGGCAATCGTGTGCATTCGGAGGATGTAAGGCCGCCATTGTTCCAGATGTTGCCGGTCTTCCTTCCGCTGGGCGTACCGATGCACAAAATCAAACACCTTGAGGTTGCGCGTCGTGTCGCGGACGGTCAACGTCCATTCCTTTAACTGGTACAGGTGGAGATACCGGAAATAGTACAGGACCCCTTCCTCGAACAGTTCGACGCACTCGTTGTGGTTCAGGCGAAATTCGTCAGCCTCGCCCGTGGTCTGCAACTTTTCCAGCCGGGCATGATAAAACGCAAAAGCTGATTCGGCGGCGTGTGGCCGCAACCCGTCCGGGCGGCCTTCCAGTTCGTATTGCTCAATCCCGACCGGCGTCCGGACCTGCAACACATCCCGCCCGTCCGCGCACGGCACGATGCGCACGGCATTGTCGGCGTCGTACGGCCACTCGACAAGGAGTTCGCGGATATCCGGTGAATTCTTCATTACAAATACCTTGCCAAGCCGTTGGCATCTTTGCAACTGTCTTTCGCCATGCTGTCAATTAACCGAATTGAAGCCGTGGTCGCAGGACATATCTGCCTCGACATCATTCCGGAGTTTCCGCCGCAGGGCGGGACACTCGAACCCGGCAAGCTGATCAAGATGGGGCCCGCCACAATTTCCACCGGCGGCGCCGTCAGCAATACCGGCCTGGCACTCCACCGGCTCGGCATTCCGACGCAATTGATGGGCAAGATCGGCGATGACCTGATCGGTCGTGCCATTCTCGATTTCATCGGCCCCACCCTTGCCGCCGGGATGATCGTCGCCCCGGGCGAGACCAGCTCCTATACCGTGGTGATCAACCCGCCCGGCGTCGACCGGACCTTCCTGCATTGCACCGGCGCGAACGACACCTTCACCGCGGCGGATATCGATGCGCAGAAGCTGACCGGCGCCCGGCTCTTTCACTTTGGGTATCCGACCCTGATGCAGCGGATTTACAACGATGGTGGACGGACGATGACGCAGATCTTCCAGCAAGCGCGGCAAGCCGGCCTGACCACTTCTCTGGACATGTCCTATCCCGACCCGAATTCCGCGGCTGGCCAGGTGGATTGGCCGGCCTGGCTTCAACGCGTGTTGCCGCACGTGGACATATTTTTGCCAAGCCTCGATGAGATGCAATTGATGCTGCACACCCAGGCTGCCGCACCGGCGATCGCCCGGCAACTCTGTGGCTGGGGCGCGAAGATTACCGGCCTGAAAATGGGCGCTAACGGCCTGTTTGTGCGCTGGCCGGATCGCGAACTCCATGCGCCCTGTTTCCGGGTGAACGTGGCCGGCACGACCGGGGCCGGCGATGCGACCATTGCCGGCTTTCTGGCCGGGTATCTGCGCGGATTAACTCCTGAAAAAACCATGACACTCGCCGCCGCAGTGGGCGCCTGCTGCTGTGAAGCGCCCGACGCCACGACCGGGATCCGGTCGTGGGACGAAACCTGGCAGCGCATTCAGTCCGGCTGGAAAACTTTATGACCACACTAAAACTGGCAAACCTATTCACTACCAATGCAATTCTCCAACGGGAGCGGCCCGTCCCGATCTGGGGCTGGAGCACTCCCGGTGAAACCGTAACAGTTAAATTCGCTCGGCAGAAAAAGACGGCCGTGGCCGGTCCGGACGGCAAATGGCTGATCTATCTGGATGCCCTGCCCGCTTCCACCAAATCCCGCGAGCTGACAGTGGCCAGCGGCCAGCAAGCCCCGGTCACCATCCAGAATGTGTTGGTCGGCGATGTGTGGCTGTGTTCCGGCCAGAGCAACATGCAAATGTCGGTTGCCGGCAGCAATAATGCCGAGAAAGAGATCGCGACGGCAAAGCATCCGCGGATTCGCTTGTTCACGGTTCCCAATCTGGCGGTGATGGAACCGCAAACGGATGTGAACGCGGCTTGGCAGGTCTGTTCGCCGGAGACCATCCCCCAGTTCTCTGCGGTGGGCTATTTCTTTGGCCGCGAATTGTTGAAGAAACTCACGGTGCCGATTGGCTTGATCAACTGTTCCTGGGGCGGGACGCGCGTCGAAGCTTGGACGAGCCGGGACGCCTTGCGCACCCACGCCATTGCCCGGAGTGAAATTGACACATTTGAGAAGTGGCGGCTGACCCCCGCCGGCCGGGCCGCTCAAGAGCAGCAACAAGTCGCAGTGACCGACCTGGAAGCCTGGGAGCACAGTCAGGGGAAAGCCGATCCCGGCAATTCCGGCCATGGCCAAGGTTGGGCGGCCCGTGATTTTGATGACAGTGCCTGGCCCGAGATGCAAATTCCTTCCGCCTGGCAGACGCACGGCCACAACTTCAGCGGTGTCTTTTGGTACCGCCGCACGGTCGAAGTGCCAGCCGACTGGGCCGGTCATGATCTCGTGTTGCACCTCGGCGCCGCCGATAAGACCGACACGACCTATTTTACAAAGTCCAGGTTGGCGCGATCGGATTCGAGACCAGAAGTTCCTGGAACACGCCGCGCGTTTATCGGATCCCCGGCAAGCTCGTCCAACCGGGCCGGAACGTGATTAGTGCCCGTGTTTATTCCAACATCTATCAGGGCGGCTTGATCGGCCCGGCTGAGACCATGCAATTGAAACGCGGCGAGGCGAGCATTCCGCTGGCTGGCGACTGGCGATATCAGATCGAGCACAACTTAGGCATTACCCAGCCCGGTGTGTTTTCGCCGGGCCCCGGCAATCCCAATACGACTTACATTTTGCACAACAGCATGATCACCCCGCTCGCCCCGGCGGCATTGCGCGGCGTGATTTGGTATCAGGGCGAGAGCAATGCCGGCCAGCCCCAACTGTATCGCGATTTGTTCCCACTGCTGATCACCGACTGGCGGCGAACCTTTGAACAGGCGCAACTCCCGTTCTTCTACGTGGAACTCGCCAACTATATGGCCGTGCAAAATACGCCGGTCGAGACCGGCTGGGCGGAATTGCGCGAAGCCCAGACGTTCGCATTGCACCTACCCGTCACCGGTCTGGCCTCGGCAATCGATGTCGGCGACGCCAACGATATTCATCCGAAAGATAAACAGACGGTCGGCCAGCGGCTGGCCACCGCAGCACTCGCGCAGGTCCACGGCCATCCGGTCGTCCCGGCCGGTCCGCGGTACAAGTCGCACCGGATTGAGGGCGATACCGTGTGGATCGAATTCGATCATGCGGCGGACGGTTTGCGCGCCAAAGGGCCGCTCAAAGGGTTTGCCGTGGCGGGTGCCGACAAGAAATTCGACTGGGCCGAAGCGCAGTTTGACGGGGCAACGGTGTTGGTCAAAGGCCGCGCACCGGTGGCGGTCCGGTATGCGTGGGCAAACAACCCCATTGGCAACCTTTATAATTCTGTCGGCCTACCGGCTACGCCATTCCGGACGGATCTGGAGTGAGGGCGGGTCAGGCGTCAGTGACGACTACTGGATCTCGTACGGACAGGCGAGACGCACTGTCCCACTAAATGGACTGCATGTTCCGGCTTTGTGCAACTACGAGCTTAGTTCGCGGCTCGCGCGGCTTGCGGATGGTGTAGTGGACGCCGCTTACCAAGCTCCGAGTACGGTTACTGGCGGCCTCCGGGTCATTCAACCACAAGCCGTCCGGGACGGGCGCCGTACTATCAAAGACCTACGGTCGTCAGCACGGCGGGGTCAGAGACCCACGCCGAACAAGCAGAATGGGATCGTCCGGCACGGACGTAACTACATCCTGCTGCGTCCGGGACGGACTCGACAAATTCATCTCGGCGATCCAGAAAATGCACAGCACCGTAAAGATCAGGGTTACCGGGCCGATTTCGGCGGGGCGTTTGTGCCGGGCTTCGGTGTTGGGAACGAGCCGCGCAACAGCCAGTGCTTCTTGAGACCTTGCACGAGGTTGTCCGTATCGATCACCAGCTTGGAGATGCCGGTCAGCATTTGATCGTTGGACCGGACTTGTGAACTCAGGCTGCCGGTGATGGCGGCGAGATTGAGGAGCGTGGTGTTCAATCCTTCGGTCAGGGTCACGAGGGAAGTGTTCAAATTGGTGTGTAGATCGACCGGCAAGACCCAGTCCCCAAGTGAACCGTGCGGGTCGCGCAGGTTGCCGGTAATGACAGTGGCATTGCTGATCACTGGCGCCAGTTGCGTAGCGGTCTGGTTTAGGTTGATCACAAGCGCAGTGCTATTGGTGAGGAGGACGTTGGTCTGATCGAGCACGCGATTGAGGCGGTTGGTAATGGCAAGAATATTAGGCAAGGCCACTTCGAGTTGGCCGAGTAACTTTTCGGCACGCGCGCTCAGGGTGGCGTCTTCGTCGGGCGGAAGGAAGACGCCCTTTTGCGCCTGGGCAATCGCCACCCGGTGGTTATCAACCCACAATTCGGCAATCTGGTTATGTTGTTCATACACCGTGGCCGAACCCGTCACGCCGGGAGTCACTTCCAAACGGCGTCCGCCGAGTAACCCCGAAGTGGCGACCCGGACTTTCGAGTCCGACCAGATATACCCGTAATATGGCTGGCGGATGGCGAAGCCGATAAAGACCCGGCTGTCGGAACCCGGCGGTTCGGCGGTGATGGTGGTGATTTCGCCGATGTTGAACCCCATCATGTTGATCGGGTCGCCGATGTTCAGTCCCTCGGCACTTTGGAGCAGGGTGAAATACGGAGCCTGCGGGAGCAGCCAGCCTTTGCGTTGCGCCGTGTGATAAAGGTGATAGCCAAAGCCGGCTACCAGCAACAATATCGCACCGACAACAAACAGTCCCACCCAGCGCTCGGCGCGCTGCGCTTTGACTTCTTCGCTGTTCAGTTGAGGTGCGTTCATCGAATCAAATATCCCAGCAAAAATACGGCGTCGATCAGCAGGCAGGCCCCGAGCCCTTCCACCACGGCCCGGGTCGTTGCCGCCGGCAACTCTTCAATCCGTAACATCCGTTCCAAGCCATGATAACAACTGACCACGGCAATCACCACGCCAAACAACGTGGCTTTCAATACAATCAGGACAAAATCCAGCCAGTGCAATGCGTCCGCCAATTGTCCGGCATAATCGGATACCCGTAACGGAACGCCATGCAAAAAAGCCATGACGTAGCCGGACACCAGCGCAATGGCAATTAAATAAATGGTCAGACAAAAGCCGGCCACAGCCAAGCCGATGACGCGAGGCGCCACCAACTGGCGGAGCGAAAAAGCGCGGACCCGGTCCACGGTCGCAGCGGGACCGGTAAATTGAAGCGACCCCAACTCCACCACAACTGCTGTGCCGGGGCGGGCCGCCACCAGGAACGCCGTCAGCAATGGCCCCAATTCGCGGAGGATCACCATGACCATGACGGTGCCCATGTATTTTTGCGCACTAACTTGTTGCAAGAGTGATACCGCTTGGCCAATCACCAGGATACCCAGGGCCAAACCGACAACCCCCACCATCGGGAGTTGCCGGATCCCGCTCTGCCACACCTGCCCCGCCGCTGCCGCGCGAACGGTCGCCCGCTCCGCCGGTGGAACACGGAAAGTTGCGGCGAGCGCAGCCCGGCCAAATCGCACCCGACTCCAAAACCCAGCCGGCGACCGCAGCGTGCGCTGCCCGACACTATCCAGCCATGAGGTTGAGTCGGGTGGGTTCATGGGTGCACAAATACTTTGGCCATTTCATTCAGGAACAACCGGCGAATGGCATCGTAGCCACGGTCATTTGGATCTTCGAGATTATCGAAGTACCAGTAATGCGGATCCGCTTTCCGGTAATGCGGATTCAACCAATTCGCACAATGAATTCCGTGCCCCAGAAACTCCGAGTAAAAGTCCACCAAATGCACATTTGGATAACTCCGGCAGGTCTCGGCAATGACCTGATTGAACAGCGGTAAGACTTTCATTCCATCCGGCCAGGCCGGCAATAAGAGATTGGCGTGTTCGATGTCGCCGACCGCATCCGTTGGGTCATAGATATTGGCCAGAAAGATATCGCACCCGCCGGGAAACTGAGCGATCACTCCGTCCAGGATGCTGCGCAAGCGCGTCCGGAAGTTCTCTTTCCAAACCACGGCCTGATCGTACCGGCAGCCATACAATGCTCCGTCACGGGCTGGGCTGCGGCCATAATCATGAATCAGATCATTGCCGCCGGTTGTGATCACGACAATGCCATGGACCGACTGCGGTTGCCGTTTCACGTGCGGCACCTGATCACGCCGATGTTCCGCTGAGACCGTGTACGACACTGCATAATTCCGGACGGTCAGATTGGGCAGCACATGCCGGAGATCGCAGCCTTTCAGTGTCGGATCCAGAAGGTCATCGTTGGTTTGCAGTAATTCGAAGTAGCTGTGATGGGGTGTCGCTCCATATCCCGCCGTTACGCTGTCGCCCAGTCCGATCAGGACAAATTGATTCGTCGACCACTGTTTTGCAAAAGCTCCGGTTACGACAGCTGGCCCCGCCGGACCGTGGCCACTGGCATGCTGGAATCTGCCAAACAAGAAATACCACGCACCCAAAAAAAGCACTCCGATGAAAACGCCGGTCTGCCACCGAAATGAATACCAACGTGGATTCTTCATGGCGCCCTCGTTACCATCCGCCGCCGCCTCCACCGCCACCGCCGCCGCCCGAACTCGACCCGGGTGCCGTGGCAGCCGAGGAAATCGCCGACGACATCGAGCTTCCCAGCGCTGTGGCAAAACCGGCCGCCCCCAATGAGTTCCAGTCATGGCCGCCGCTGTACCAGGCCGGCGCATACCCGCCCTTCCGACCGACGCCGGCCTGGGCTAAGACCTCCGTGAATTGTTCCGCCCATTGCTGTTCCACGTTTAACGCCAGCGCATAGGGCAGGAACATTTCAAAAAGCTGCGGAGTTTTGTTCGGGGGATTCTGATCGTTCAGCCGGTCCTTTTCAGCGACCGACAGGTAGAGGCGAAACCCGTCGATTTGATCCAATAGTTTCCGCCCCGCATCCGTGGGTGCTTTCAGGAGACGATAGAAAACACCGTTCAGCACCACACCAATCAGGAACAGGACCGGAACCCAGACCGAAGTGGACTGGGAAAGAATCCATAGCCCGAAACATTCCCCCGCCACAAACGGCACACAAAAGAACGTCATAAACAAGGCGGGCACCCATTGGCGACTGCGCCAGGCTGCGATCATCGCGTAGAGGAGAAACGTCACTCCCAGAGTCCAAAACGACAGCCAAACCAAGATGCCGGTGCTCTGTCCGCTGTTGGAATAAGTCAGCACCGAGATGGCCAATGGGATGAGCGAGAAAAGCAATCCCGCGAACCAATACCAGAAATTTGTCACAAAAAATTTCCGCTCCAGTTGCTGTGCAAGCGCATGCTTGAGATTCCCAATTGCCCCCTGAATCGTCGCATGGTTGTCTTGTTTCAACAGCAGGCTCTCCCGCGCATCCAGCAACTTGTCCCGGACCAATTGTTCATCGGGCAACAGAGTCACAGCGTTATTCTTCCGGTTGATCGTGTAATCCTTGGCGGGGTCCTGATGAATGGTAATCGCCCCTTTGACCGCCAAACTGATCAGGTTGGCGGCAAACGCCTTCTGGTCAAACCCCATTTCGACAAGGTTCCGGACCGCTGCCGGTGAGAAGCCCGCCGGCGGGGCGCAGAGTGGAATAATGGTCCCAGCCGCCGGGTCTTTCCCAACCGCCAACCAGACGATGAAGTAATAGCCTAACACGCACAGCAGTCCACCCACTGCGAACGCGAGGCCCAGATTATCACGCAGAAGGTTCAGCCAGCGATCCTGTGGCGTCATGGTCTGGACAAATCCCTTGGGCCAAGCAACCACGATCGTCAGCCCTTCCTGCGGCGACAGGGCGCGCGTGGTCGCAAAAACGACCGTGCCCGCGCCCGTTTTCCCGCTGGTGTAGTCGCGTCCCCGGGCTCCTTGCAAACCGGTATAAGCTTCCAGGGACAGCGCGGTTGCCCCGGGTGGAAGTGTGACTTCGGCGGTAACCTTGTTTATGGCGAAAGCCCAGCCATTGCCAGTGACGTTCCAGTACAGCTCGTCGTGATCCGTGAAGAAACCGAGCTGCCGGTCTGTTTGGTAGGTCAATTCATAGGTGTATTCACCAGGGGGGAGACTCACATTGCTCCGCCCGATATACACCCGTTGTCCGTTGGCGCGGGATTCGAGGTGAAACGGCTCGGGATGCCCGTTCCGTTGGACACTTAAAACCGTGAACCCGGTCCGCTGATTCAATCCCCAGCGCCCACGATAGAGTTGTGGAAAGTCCCGGTAGATTCCGCGCTTGATGGCCTGCCCCTCCGCGCGAACCCGGATGGTTTCGGTGACGACCAAGGACGCATCAGCGCGGATTTCGACCCGACTGTCAAAATTCAAAATCCGCTCGCCCTGAGCCCACGCCGATGCGGACAGCAGCAGCAGCGCAACGAATAGCATGGCCAATCGTCTCATAGTTTCACCTCCGGCACCTGCCGTTCCAGACTGGATTCAACTTCAAAATATGGTGGCGGTTGAAAGCCAAACAGTCGGGCCACGAATTGGCTGGGAAACGATTCTGCCAGGATGGAGTAATCGCGCACGGTTCCATTATAATAACGCCGCGCGTATTGGAGTTGATCTTCGGTCTCGATCAGGGCCGCGCTTAAATCCTGAAAGTTCCGGCCGGCTTTCAAGTCGGGATAAGCTTCGGCCACGCCCAGGAAAGTCCGCAAGGTCTGTGTGAGCCCCGTCTCCGCCTGGCTGGACGCCAATGCGCCAGTGGCGATCTGGGCTTGTGCCCGGGCCTGCGTCAGCTTTTCCAGCACGGACGCTTCGTAGCCCCGGTAGCCCTTCACGCATTCCACCAGCTGCGGAATGAGATCATGGCGCCGTTTGAGCTGCACGTCCACACCGCTCCAGGCTTCCCGGGCCAAATTGCGTTGTCGGACGAAACGGTTAAAAGTGAACCCGATCCAGACCACTAACACTGCGACAATCGAAATGCAGATGGTGACGCTATTACTCAGCATGGTTCCTCGGTAGCACGGGTGGCTTGGTAACGATCGGTCCGTGTGGTCATGATTGCTTGAGGAGCGCCCCATACCGGAGGTTGCGGATGCTGACGGTCAGCGCCGGTGCGCCGATCGCTTCCATGGCAAACAGCAACACCGCGCCACCCGCCACAATGATATCAGCACGGTCCCTCGGCAGGCCGGGAATTTTTTGACGTTCCGCCAGTGGCATTGCATTGAGTTGGGCCACCAACCCGCTGACCTCCGCAAAAGTCAGACTGGCGTGGTCAGCGGTACCGGTCGCCACGCGCCCCAATGTCGTCGTGGCCCCACCGGTGGCAATGAATTGACAGTCTGGATCAGCAAAGTCAGCCAACGCGGTTCGCAATGTTGTTCGCAAATGCGTCGCCAACTCCGCAAAGGAACGGTCGCGAAACTGCTCCGTCAGGCGCACTGCACCAAGGGGCAGGCTCGCCCATTTTTTAAGTTTTCCACCCTGCCCGCGAATGATTTCCGCGCTACCGCCGCCAATGTCCAGGACCACGAGCCGGCGGGTTGACCAGAGTGGATCAGACGCAACCCCCAAAAAAATCAGTTCGGCTTCCTCTTGACCGGAGAGCACGACGACATCGAGCCCGCATTGTTGCCGGATCGCCGCGAGGAATTCCTGCCGGTTCCGCGCGTCGCGGGCGGCGCTCGTGGTGAATGCGCTGACACTGCTGACCGCGTGCTCCCGGGTGTCGGCGACATAACCGTCAATCGCCGCGATCGTGCGGGCAATCGCGGCCGCGCTGAGTTGCCGCGTCGCAGCCACGCCTTCACCGAGCCGGGTGGTTTGGTCTTTGGAAACCACCGGAAAGATCTGCCCGTCGCGAACGTCAGCCACGAGCAGCTTGACGGTATTGGTTCCAATATCAATGACAGCACGGCGCATGCGCAACAGTTACCGGTTCAGCCCGCTGGGTTCAAGGTTATTGGAAGACCCGGTGCCGGGGACCGGCTCAGCGCATGTTTAAAAATAGTGGAACGGGCGTCTCGCCTGTCCTATTCCAATGACTGACAGGCGGGACGCCTGTCCTACTAATTAACGGGCGAGACGCCCGTTCCACTTTTTTCGCGTAAGACGTCGGAAGATGATTTTTCAACACGCCCTTAGTTCCGCTGCGGCTTGATCGTTGACCGATCAGCAACCGTGCCATTCACAAGGCGGAACTTGACTGGATACGTGAATCCCTCACGGGTGTAGAAATGCTGGCCACAGTTCAAACAGCGTTTGAGTCCTTCGGGAGCTGGCGCATTGGTCGGCATGAAATCAACTTTGGCGGCACAATGCGGGCAGTGAAGGTCGTGGCCGAGAACCAGGTTATCCTGTTGTTGCAGCGCCAGCCGGGCATTCGACTGCACAAATTTCCAGAGTTGGAGATGCGTCGAGACCCCACGGTGACGGATCGTCCGCCAGCGGCGCCACCGTGCCAGCACCCAGTAAACCAGTGCCACACCAACTCCGATAAAAATCCAGATCAGGCCGGGCTGTTGCATGGTCATCCACCACAACCAGACAATCCCCACCCCGGCCGCAACGCTCACCAAGCCAGCCGTAATCAATGCGGGAAACTCGAGCACCTTGTCGAGCTGGAGTTGTTCGTTGAGTTCGAGGATGGATTTATAATTTGCGGCGTAGGCAGTTCGGAAATGTTCCGGATCATGGTCCCCCCATTTGGCAACGCGCGGAACCGCCGGTGTGGCGTTCGACACCTCGACATCGAAGACTGTTTGGTCTGCGGCTGCGGCGGCGCTAGGAACTCCCGCTTGGGCTTCAACGGAAGAGGTCCGGCCACACTTCAAACAGTGCAATTTATCGGTGCTGTAGTCAAACGCCTGGCCACCGCATTTGGAACACTTCATCGTCGCGTTAATTTACCTTCCACCGGGTTCACCCGAAAAAGAATTGGCGGAAAGGGACCCTGCTGCACCCTTTTTGCCATCTCGTACTCCGAGCCGGAAGGGTGGATTCGCCACCCTGGGCAAAAATGCCCCAAACCCTCCCGGAATTGATTCGTAAGTATCGTCAACAGAAAAGACTAAGTCAAGCTGCATTGGGTGTCCCAAATCCTCGGCTAAGATTTATTTTCGGTGCGAACGGCGGGCTGGGGACAGCCCGCCCTACCGGGAAAATCCGAGGTAGGGAGCGGTGTCCCGCCTGCGTGGCCGTAGCCACTTCGGCGTGGCGAAGGCCCGACCGCGCCGTCTGGGCCGACCCGATCCACCGGGAGTTATCGATACACTGTAGTTCTGGCACAGAACGTGGGGGTCTTCGTTTTGTTGAGGAAATCAACCGGTTTGAAAAATTACCCGTGGATTTGGGG
>Ga0209083_1001865_pt1 | contig 21890 bp, 24 predicted proteins | sample AM7aDNAmetaG_FD_184132 | JGI IMG/M metagenome (GOLD analysis project Ga0209083, IMG submission 184132) | Freshwater microbial communities from Finland to study Microbial Dark Matter (Phase II) - AM7a DNA metaG (SPAdes) (version 3) | ecosystem: Environmental > Aquatic > Freshwater > Lake ...
CTGAAGGATGAAGCCGAGCCTCTCCCGGCGCAGTCGCGCCAGCGCGTCGCCCCTGAGGCGCGTGACGTCGTCACCGCCGACCATCACGTGCCCCGCGGTGACCCTGTCAATGGTCGAGATGCAGTTGAGCAGCGTCGTCTTGCCCGAGCCCGACGGCCCCATGATGCCGACAAAGTCGCCCTCGGCGACCTCGAAGCTCACGTCGTCGAGGGCGGTGGTGATGTTGGCGCGATTGCCGTAGATCTTCTCGACGTTGCGAAGTTCCAGCGCGTTAGCCATGCCCATGATCAGCGATCCTCGTTGGTCCAGGACAGGAGCACGTCGGTGCCCGCCATCATGATGAAGATCGCGAACGCCGCAAGACCGATGAGCCACTGCATGATCTACCCTTTCGTCGTGCCCACTGACGGTCACTCGTCAGGTACAGGTACCGATCCTGTACGGCTGACCGAGGGTCGAACCCGGCCGGCCTGGCGTCTGTTTCCATGGGAAGAGCGTAGCGGCCACAGCGGAGCGCAGCCATCGATTCCGGTTACACGCGCCTTACGATTCCGTAAGGGACGCAGAGGGCAGCGACTGTGCCATCACAGGGAACACGATGGTGACTGTGGTGCCCTCGCCCACGACGGAGGAGATAGAGGCTCCAAGCCCGATGCGGTCCGCAAGCTTGCGCACGAGATAGAGCCCGAGGCCGGTCGCGGCGACGTTGCGTCGTCCATTGCTGCCGGTGAAGCCCCTGTCGAAGACGCGCGACAACTCGCTCGCAAGGATGCCGCAGCCGTTGTCCGCGATGGTGAGCACCACTGATTGGCCGGCAGGCGAACCCAGGATACGTATCGACGCGTCTTCGGTGGGCGTGTACGCGATCGCGTTGGCAAGGACCTGCTGGACCACGAACGACGCCCACTTCGTGTCCGTGAAGACCTGCAGGTCGAGATCCTCGACCTCGAGGTGGATCCGCCGCTCGATGAACGCACGTGCATTGCGCCGGAGCGCCGGGTTGACGACGGCCGCCAGGCTGGTCTCCCGGACGAGGAAGTCCTGTGCGACGCTGTTGCTGCGCGCATAGAAGAGCGTCTGCTCCACGAGGTCCCCGATGCGCTCCACTTCGGCGAGCATCTTGTCGGTCGCGTCCGAGGGATAGTTGTTGGCGATGAGTATGGCCGAGGCTATCGGCGCCTTGATCTCATGCACCCACAGCTCGATGTACTCCCGATACTCCGTCTCGCGTTCCCCGTAGATCGCGATCTCCTCGAGCATCGCCTTGTTCGCGGTACGCAGGAGGTCGTGGGTGAACCGACCTTCTTCGAACCCGGGATCGGCGGTCACTTCCGCCATGTAGTTCTTCCGCTCGAGAGCCTCCACCGTCTCGATCAGCTCTCGATACTAGGCCCTTCTCGGGAGGTACTCGATGGCGAGCGCGACAGCGATCCCCGTGATCATGGTCGCGCCGATCAGGGTCGTGAGCGCTGCGTTGCGCGAGACCACCGCAGCGGCAGCACACGAGGCGACGGTCGCGCACAGCAGCACAGCGATGGGGATCCGCCGGTCCTTGAGGAATGCTGTGAGCGTCACGTGGTCACTCGCCGATCAGGTAGCCCTGTCCGCGGCGTGTCTCGATGAGCTCGGTGAGACCCACCTCGTCGAGTCTGCCGCGCAGCCGGTTTATGTTGACGGTAAGCGTGTTGTCGTCGACGAACACGTCGGTGTCCCACAAGGCCAGCATGAGGTCTTCCCGTGACACGATCTCACCGCGGCGTTCGCACAGGCGAGCGAGGATCCTCAGCTCGTTGCGGGTCAGCTCGATCTCCACCTCGTCGACGACGAGCGTGCTGCGGGCGTAGTTGAGGCTGAATCGTCCGCACGAGAGGCGCGCTCCGGTGACCGACGGGTCGCCTCTTCGAAGGATGGACCGGATGCGCGCAAGCAGGATCTGAGTGTTGTAGGGCTTGGTGACGAAGTCATCCGCCCCGAGGTTCATCCCGACGAGCTCGTCGATCTCCGTGTCACGGCTCGTGACGATGATGATAGGCACCTGCGACTGCTTGCGGATCTCCCGCGTGACATAGAAGCCGTCGAACACCGGGAGATTGATGTCGAGCAGCACGAGGTCTGTTGTGGGTGCGACCGCAATCGACACGACGTCGTCGAAGCGCTCTGGCGCCTCGATCTCGTACCCGTTGCGGCTGAGGAAGACCGACAACTCAGTGCGAATCGTCTCGTTGTCCTCGATGATCAAGATCCTGGTCATGCCGCGCTCCTCTGATCCGGTCGCTCGATTGTCGCATGTAACGCTATGCAGGCATACGTGGAGTCCGACCAGAGTCTGCGGCGAATCCGGCCAGTCCGATCCTGCAGGCCAAGCCGCTCGTCGTGTGCCCAACGCACTGCGGTCAGGCCGCTCTCGCGATGACGGCGCCGACCTCGCCGCGGAATGCCCCCAGGGCAAGCAGCGACTTGACCAGCAGATCGAGCGAGACGGAAGGATCAGCTACCTCCATCTTGGCCACCCGTGACTGGCTTGAGCCGAGCCGGCGCGCGATCTGCGCCTGCGTCCATGAGTTGTTCGTGCGCAGCTCGCGCAGGTATTCGGCGAGCGCCAGCTTGAGCTCGATAGACGCCGCCTCCTCTTCGGTCAACTCGAGGAAGTCGGCGGCGTCGCCGCTGCGCCAGCTGGCGGCTGCCAGACGGTCTTGCTTGGCCTTGTCCATCTCGCTCGCTCCTTCTCTCCTGGAGCCTATGCGGCCACGTCGCTGCGGGCGTCGCCCTGGCGGGGTCGATCAGGCGGTGCGACAAGGGCATCTTTCGCCGCCGCCGCACCCCGCAAGGGGCGGGGCGGCCTACCCCTGAAGTGGACGGTAGGGTGCGCGACGACGCCTAGAAATCCTTCGGTTTCACCAGCCGATGCCGTACGCACGGCGTGGGCACGGTCCAGGTCAGTCAACCTTCTGGCCGTCTGCTCGATCCCTTTGCTCGATGGGAGCTCCCGGGAGCGCTACGCCATGGAAACGACCACATGCCCCTTCTTGTGCCCCTGCTCGACATACCTGTGGGCCTCGACGATCTGCTCCAGCGGATAGCACCTGTCGATGACCGCCCGGATCTTCCCCAGCTCGATCAGATCTGTGAGGAACGCCAGATCGTCGGGACTTCCGCCACCGCCGGATCCCGAGTCCTTGTTGACGTTGAGGTAGACGCCGTTCTTCTTCAGAGCCTCCCTGCCCCGCGAGGACGTGAGCTTGCCCACCGCATCGAAGACGACGTCGTAGGACTCACCTTCGGCGAAGTCCTGCTCTGTGTAGTCGATCACGTGATCGGCGCCGAGCGACCTGACCAGCTCGACGTTGGCGGTGCTGCACACACCCGTGACCTCAGCCCCGAAGGACTGTGCGAGCTGCACCGCATAGGTGCCCACGCTTCCCGAGGCTCCATAGACCAGGACCTTCTGGCCGCGCTTGATATTCGCCTTCCGAAGGACCCTCAAGGCCGTGGCTCCGCCGGTGGCGACCCCGGCGGCGGCCTCCTGCAACGACATGTTGGCCGGACGCATGGCCAGCATCCCGTCCTTCGCGATCGACCTTCTCGGCTTCTCTCGGACACATGCGTACTCCGCGTACGCGCCAAGTCCCCACCCGGTGAACCCGAAGACCTCGTCACCCTTCTTGAACAGCGTCACGTCTCTGCCCACCCCCTCGACCACCCCGGCCAGCTCCATCCCCAGGATCGGGTTCTTGGGCCGGGTGAAGCCAAGCACGAGGCGAGCCATGAGCCGCTGCCCGCGGGGAACATCGAAGCTGCGGATCCGCACGTCCCCCCGGTGCGCGGTGGTCGCGCACACCCTGATGAGGACCTCGTCGTCCCCGGGAACAGGCCGCTCCACATCACGAAGCTGAAGGACGTCGGGGGGGCCGTAGGCTGTGCAAACCGCCGCCCTCATGCGGCACCTTCTCCGGTCGCCGCGACCGACGCAAGGGCGCGCGCGCCGAATCCTCTGACGATCAGCCATATCGCGAGGACGATCTCCGCCACCGCCAAGGGCAGCATCAGGATCCCGAAACCGTGGCCGAACAAGGCCAGCAGCGGCCAGGCCAGGTACAGGACGGCGCCGACGAGACCCCAGACCGACAGCCATCGGGGGATGAGTCGCGACTGGTAGAAGAGGTAGTAGAACATCAGTGAGCCCAGGCTGAAGACGATGGCGGTGAGGTACCCGGGAATCGGACCCGCGAGGAGCGCGCTGAGGGCCTGGAAGTGCGGAGCACCAGGGGACGCCGCTTCCGCGTGCTCCCGGCTGAGCTCGACGAGCAGCAGCCACGCGCCTGCACAAGCCATGTAGGCGACGGTCTCGAGGGCGCCCCGGAAGACGACACAGCCAAGCGCCAGGACTTCGTTGTACTTCTTGAAGACCGGGAACATCAGGACCGGGACCATCGCCAGCGCGAGGCCCATGACCAGCACCAGGAGCGCTCCCAACACGACGTGGTTCTGGCTTGCGGCGATCTTGGTGAGGGCATCGGGGCCGTCCAGCAGGCCTCCTGTCACGACGTAGCTCAATACGCCTGCGATGTCTCCGATGATGAACAGCACCCCCACGATGATCGCGGACTTTCTGTACGAGATCATGTCACTCTCCTTCGTCTGTCGCTTGTGGTGCCGGGCTGGGCGCAAGGCGATTGACCGAGACCAGCGGCACGCCGAGATCACGCACTCTCTTCAGGAGTCCGTGGAGCGCGGCCTGGTCGACGAGCACCCCGGTCAGGAGCGTGTTGCCGTCGTCTTCCAGCGTGATGGCCAGCCCTGCGAACCAGTGGGTCCAGGCGGGCCCGAGATGGCCTTCGATCCTGATTTGATAGATCGAGGGCCAAGCCGGGCCTGTTCCCTGGATTCGTTGCTCTGCCACTCTTGTCTCCGCTCTTCCGCCGCCGTTCGAGACGTCTGCAGTGCGCCTCCTCCATGAGCATGGGGGCGTACGGAGGCGCCGTCATCGGTCCGAAGGACTATTCGGTGGGACTAATCGCCGCGGGCCGCGGCTGGGTGCGGACGCTCAAAGGGACGCGAGATCAGTGCTGGGGCAGGACTCCCAGTTCCCTCGCCTTGGCTACAGCCTGCGTCCGGCTGTGGGCGTCGAGCTTGTCGTAGATGCTGCGCGCGTGGGCCTTGACCGTGTATACCGAGAGGAACAACCGCGCGGCGATCTCCCGGTTCGTGAGCCCCGCGGCGATGTGCCGGAGCACCTCTCGTTCGCGTTCGCTCAAGAGCTCGGCGCCTTCGGACGAGGCTCCGGAGGGGCCGGTGAGGCGCGGCCCGGCCGACGGGAAGGCCGCCAGCACGCGCCGCACGTCGTCCGGCGCCATCGCGCGGGAATCGGCTTCCTCGAGAAGGCGGGCCATCTGCGGGCCCCCATCCACGAAGACGCGGACGTAGCCCTCCGGTGCGGCCAGGCACAGGGCGCGCTCCAGCGCCGCGAGGGCCGCGGATGCGTCGCCGCGCGCCTGGTGAGCGAGCGCCTGCAACGCCAGGATCTCGATCATGCTGCCGATCCTGCCGCCTTCTTCCGCCGCATGCAGGAGGCGCTCCAGGAGTCTCACGGCGTCGTCGAGCGCGCCGGCCACCCGGTCGCTCTCATGCCGGGCGATGAGCACCCTCGCCAGTGTCAGGTGCTCGAATTCGCGCAGGTAGCTGAGGTCGTCGTCGACGGACAGGCCTCGTTCACGCGCCCACTCCGATGCTTCGGTCACCCTGCCCTGCCTGGCCCAGATCGCAGCCTTCAGGGCTGAAATGGGACGGATGACCGGCAAAGGCGTCCTGACGAACAAGCGTTCAGCCTCGTCCAGGAGGTTGAGAGCGCTCTCCAGATCGCCCTCCGTCTCGGCGAGCCGAGCCCGGGCGACACACCAGCGGTACGGCCATACCGGCGCCTCCGCTTGCTCGCCCAGTTCCTTGCTTCTCAGCAGATGTTGTTCGGCTGCAGCGAGGTCACCCCGTTCGAGGTCCAGTTCGCCCAGCCCGCGATACAGGTCAGTCGCGGCCGGAAGCAGGGGCTCGCCTTGGCCCACCACGAACTGCCGTAGCTGCTCGAGCGCGTCCACCGCTTCACGGGGACGGCCCAGCGCCAATGTGATGACGGGCAGGACAGATGCGGCGCTGATCGCGTCAGGGATGTTGCCGGCTGCACGTAGGCTCATGACGTAGTCGAAGAAGACCCGGGCGGCGGCTTCCAGGTCGCCGCTGGCCCAGTACGTCATCCCCATGAGCGCGGTCGCCTGTTGGCGCCTGACATGGTCTCCTTCGGGCAGGAGTTCTAGTACCCGCTGAGCGTGCTTCACGGTGCCGGGCACGTCCCCGACAGAATGGGCGTTGTAGGCACGGGCCACGGCTATGGTCGCCAGCAGAGACCGAAGCTGCTCTTCGTCCACGACGACCTTCGGCTCGCTCGGACCGGGCTCCAGCCAGCGCTCGGCGTCCCGCAGCCGTGCCTCGGCGGCCTCCAATTCGCCGCTGCCCAACAATGCCCAGGCAAACCAGACGCCGAGCACGGGCCGAGAGCGGATCAGCTCGTCCGGCAGCGCCCTCGCCCACATGAGCCATGTGACGCTCTGGGAGGTGTCCTCCGTCATGGGCCCCGCCAGCCCGATCAGCTCGGCCGCCCAGTCGAAGTCCTCGGCGCACAAGGCGTGACGGATCGCGTCGGGTCGCGAACCGTGCTCCTCGTACCACTCGCTCGCCCTCCGGTGCAGAGCGGGCATTTGATCGGGCTGCTCCTCGACCAGGTGCGCTTGCAGGACATCGGCGAAGAGGTGGTGATAGCGGTACCACTGACGTTCTTCATCGAGCGGAACGACGAAGAGGTTGTCGCGCTCCAGGCGCTCGAGCATCGCTTTGCCATTCTTCTGCCCGGTGACTGCATCGCACAGCGCACCGCACAACTTGTCGAGGATGGCGGTCTGCAGCAAGAAACTGCGCGTGCGTTCGGGCTGGCGCTGAAGAACCTCCTCGACCAGGTAGTCCAGCACGAAACGGTGGCTGCCGGTGAAGCGTTGAATGAAGCCGGCGGCGTCTGATCGCCCCCGTATGGAGAGCGCCGCCATCTGCAGGCCGGCGATCCAGCCTTCGGTGCGGGTCTCCAGGGCAGAGATGTCCTCTGCCGAGAGGTCGAGGCTCATCACCCGGTTGAGGAACTCGGCGGCTTCGGAGGGGGTGAAGCGCAGGTCGGCCGCGCGCAGTTCGGTCAGTTGGCCGCGAGCACGCCACCGGGCCAGGGGGAGATGTGGATCCTCCCGGGTGGCTATGACCAGGTGCAGCTGTGGTGGCAGATGCTCCAGCAGGAACGCGAGAGCTTGGTCCACCGGTTCGGAGTCGACGACGTGGTAGTCGTCGAGGACGAGGAGGACACTGTGCGGAAGAGTCGTGATCTCGTTGAGCAGGGCCGTCAGCACCGCTTCGGTCGGCGGCGGCTGGGGAGACTGGAGCATGCCGAGCGCCCCTTCCCCGACCTCCGCCGCGACCGTCCGCAGAGCGGCGATGAGGTAGGTCAGGAAGCGCGGCAGATCGCTGTCGCCTTCGTCCAGTGAAAGCCACGCGGGATGGACCTCCGGTTCAAGACGGCTGCAACCGGCCAACCACTGGCTGAGTATCGTGGTCTTACCGAAGCCGGCGGGGGCAGAGACGAGGATCAGCCTGCCCTGCAGACCCTCGTCCAGGCGTTCGATGAGGCAGGAACGAAGCACTACGTTGGGCCGAGACGGCGGGACAGAGAGCTTGGTGGCGAGGATCGGCGTGGACATCGTTCGATTGTAGTCCACACGTGCTCGGCGGGCTCCGCCCACTCTGTCGGCGGCCCGAAATCTGCGCGGTAAGGCGTCGGACTTCCTCTCGGAAGTCCGACGCCCTGTCGCGTTACGCCCGGCAGAAATGCCTGTTCAAGCGCGCCTCTTCTGTCGGCGCCGCCGAGTCCGCGCGGCACGAGCTCACAGCCGCAAACCACTTGGACCACTGGGTAGTGCCTGCTACGACTGCGGCACCGTACTCGTCTTGTCTGTCGTCAGTCTGGAGTTACAGTGTGCACACGGGGCGCGTCACGACCGGTTCCGCAACTGCAGATCCGTGTCGGACGAGGTGGCGGGATCCCCGGTGACATCACGACGCGGCGTGGCCCAGGAGGGTTGCCGCAGAGAGGAGGTCTTCAGATGTACATGACTCCGAGGAAGCCGCAGTGGCGGCGTACGCGAGGCTTGGTCATCGTCGGCCTGGTGATCTTGTGTGTGATGGTCGCAGCTCTCGGGGCGAGTGCGTCACCCAGTGCGGCTGCCACCAAGGCCACCCTCGCCAAGAACCTGACCGCGTACATGGCGGCCTGGAACGCCCACGATCCGGCCAAGGCCGCCACCTACATCGCCAAGAATGGGACCTTCCTGGACATGACGGTTGGCACGCCCGTCACGGGCCGGGACAACATTGAGAACCAGGTGATCGCGTACTTCATCAATGCCAACCCCGACTGCAAGTGGACGCGCAACAGGGCGCAGACGATCTTCGGGAAGGACAAGGTCTCCTACGTCTGGACGTACACGGGGACGAACACGCAGCCATGGGACGCCAGCACCCCGGCGACCAACAAGTCGTTCGAGTTCTCCGGTCAGACGTTCATACAGTTCACGGCCTCAGGGAAGATCCTGCACGAGTACGACTACTACGACGCCCTCGGCTTCTACAAGCAGCTCGGGTGGCTCTAGCGACAGCCACCTGCCCGCACCCGCTCTGAGCGGGCTGCGTGCCGCGGGGGCGGCAGGCGCCGCGTGCGCCTGCCGCCCCCGCGGCCGTCTGGACGCCTCTCCGGTGCCTCGGCAGCGCTCTGTGTGGGCGGGTCGGGCGAGGAGTTGCGCCCCAGCCACGTGCAACACATCCTGCAAGTCATCTGGGGAGTTCGACAGTTGCCCACTTAGGTCCACCAGCGGTTGTCACCAGTACAACGTTGCCCCTGCAAATGGACGACTTCTGTTGTCCGGTCGCTATCCGTTCGCTCTGCCAGGAGCCCGGCGGCGCCTTGAGGTGCGGGAGGACCCGGCCCCGTTCACCGACCCACTGGCACTGCCGTGAGGGAGTGTGGGCTTTGAGGTAGGTATCGCGAGATAAACAGGTCTTTCTGCTTCATGGCGATAAGCGGATCGAAACGCCCGAACGGCAGCTGGGCGATGCCGCCTTTCTTGCCCAGCGTGACCAACCCGACGGTGCCGGTCATCGGCTCTAAGGTCTTGAGCGGACGGCCCTCGAGGAGCGCGGAGATGTTCCTCGCCGTGAGCTTCGCCTGCCGCGCGGCGAAGGCGCCCAGCTTGATGCCCGGCACGTCGTTGATGTCGCCAACGGCGAAGATGCGCTCGCTGCCTCTCAGGCGCAGGCACCGGTCAACCTTGGCCTGGCGCACGGCGTTGAGGGCGTTCGGGAAGGCGGCCTCAAGGCAGGACGTGTCGATTGCGATTCCCGTGGCCACGTAGGCGACGTCCGCGGGGAGGGTCTCGCCTGAGGAGAGACGCACCGAGTGGCCGCCGGCCTCGATCGTGGCCCTCTGACCGAGAATCACGCGCACCCGGTGCTGCTCGAGCACCCGCTTCGCCTTGCGGCTCGCGCCCTTGCCCAGTGCCGGGAGGAGGCGGTCGGGGGCGTGGACCAGCACGATGCGCTTGCCGGGGCAGACGGCGGTGATCTCGCCGGCCAGCTCGACGCCGATCGGGCCGCCGCCGACGATCACGACGTTCTGGGCGGCGCTCAGCCGGTCGTGCTCCGCCGCCCACTCGATCTCCCGCTCCACCTGGGTCCTCGTCTCGGCGACCTTGAGCGCGTCGAAGCCGCGGATGGTCGAGCCGGTCGCCAGCACGGCGTAGTCGAAGGCGATCTCCCGGCCGTCGTCGAGGACCGCCGAGCCCTCTTTCAGCTCCGCGAGCTTGGCCTGGATGTGGTCCACACTGAACTGCTGCGCGATGGGGGCTCTCACGGTCCTGCCGAAACCCTCGGGGTCCATCAGCGCGCGCAGGGTCGCGAACGGTACCTGCACGTAATCTTTGGGGTCGACGAGCGTGATCTCTGCAGGCGCAGCGGTCATCGCCCTGATGAACGCGCTGCCGGCGATGCCGGCGCCGAAGACGGCGATCTGCTTCACCGGGGCTCCTCGTTTGGGAAGAACTGTTTAGTACTAAACTAACTACCATGAGCGACGCGATGACAAACCTGCTGGCCGCGCGCAGCCCCGACGAGGTCCTCCTCACCTGGGTGCGGCTCGTGCGCCTCGCGAAGAAGGCGCGGCGTAGGGTCGGGAGCTCGCTCGAAGCCGCCGGCCTCAGCGACGGCGCCTTCGACCTGCTCGTGGACATCGGCGAGCACCCCGGCACGAGCCAGCAGGCGTGCGCCGATCGCGTCGGCGTCACCAAGGGCAACGTCACGCAGCACCTCGCTCGCCTCGAGCGGCGAGGGCTCGTGCGGCGCGACCCCATGGGGCGACGCAACAACCTCTCCCTGACGGGGTCTGGCGAGCTCCTCCTGATTGCGGTGCTCGCCGACCACGATCGAGGCATGCGTGAGTTTCTCGGTGTGCTCAGCGCCGAAGACCTGCGGAAGCTGAGGGCGATCCTGCGCAGGCTCGACCGGGGACTCAGGCAGACAGACGACGACCGAAACCAGGAAGAACGAGATCGATTGGAGCCGCGATGACCGTCAAGGTCGAGCTCTACGACGATGTGCAGGCGAAGGCGGAGTAGACCTGGGACGTCCTCACGGACGCCATGTACTACCCCGAGCGGCTCCGCGTCAGCCACAACGAGGCGATGATCGAGCCGCCCACTGCGATGACGACGACGGTGAGCGACATGGCGATCGAGATGTGTACGAAGTCGGCGAGCAGCATCTTCACCCCCACGAAGGCGAGCACGACGGCGAGGCCCCAGCCCAGGTACTCGAAGCGCTCGAGGCTGCCCGCCAGGGCGAAATAGAGGGAGCGCAGCCCCAGGATTGCCGCGACGTTCGAGGTGAAGACCACAAAGGCGTCGTCCGAGACGGCGAGGACGGCCGGCACCGAATCGATGGCGAACACCAGATCGGCCGACTCGACGGCGACGAGCGCGAGGGCGAGCGGCGTGAGCATCCTGACTCCTGCCCGTCGCACAGTGAAGGCGCTACCGTTGTAGTCGGTTGCGACCGGGAAGAAACGCAGGGCGAGACGCACCAGCGGATTGCGCTGCGGGTCGACCTGCACCCCGTGCGATCGCAGCAGCTTGACGGCGGTGAAAACGAGCAGGGCGCCGAACACGTACATGACCCACGCGAACCGCTCGAGTACGGCTACGCCCGCGAAGATGAAAAGTCCGCGCAGCACGATGGCCCCGAAGATGCCCCAGAACAGGACCTTGCGCTGCTGCCGCAGGGCGATGCCGAGGGAGCCGAAGACCAGCAGGAAGACGAAGAGGTTGTCGATGCTGAGCGACTCCTCGATGAGGTAGCCGGCCAGGTACTCCTGGGCGGCGACCGCTCCGCGCCAGGCCCACACGGCAAGCGAGAAGGCGAGCCCAAGGGTGATCCAGATGCCGCTCCACAGGAGCGCTTTCCTCGCTGACATAGGCTCTGGGCGTCTGCCCAGTACGCCGAGGTCGATGGCAAGCAGGGCCACCACGGCGACCAGAAAGACGATCCAGGGCGTGAGTGGTGCGCTCATGGCGCACCCCCCGCACGCGCTTCGGCCGGCATACTCTCCACGGTCCCTCCCAGGGCCGGAGTCCTGCCGGGGCAAGAGACAGGATCCCAGCACGTATCGTGCCGAAGGTCTTGCCGCGAGGTGCGCGACCGGGGCTGGGCCCGGGCTGACGATCGCGCTGCCCGCTCTCGCGGGCCGGCTACTCCCCTTCGGAGAGTCAAGCTTGCGGACGACAGCGACAGGGAGCCAACTCGTGCTGCCGATGGGAACCCGATGGGGTGGAAGTCATGTCCGCCTTAGTGATTGTGCGGCGAGTCGGTCGTGCTCGGGCGCGGGCTCGACATGGACGACGACGTCGGTGATCTGCCCGTAGGCGCGACGGAGCGCGTCCTCGACCCCATGCCCGATCGCGTGACCCCGCTCGACCGTCGTGCCGGGAGCGACCTGGACGTGCAGATCGACGTAGACCTGGCTCTCCGGTCCCCTGGTCCGCACCCCGTGGCAGCCGACCACGTCCTCAACGCCGCTCGCCACGGCCGCCACCGCATCGGCCGGCAGGCGCGCGGCGTCACCGAGCGTGTGCAGCACGCCGCGCAGGATTCCCCACGCCGTGCGCAGGATCACCGCGGCGACGATCAGCGCCACGATGCCGTCTGCCTGTTCCCAGCCGAGCCTGACGAGGACGAGGCTGATGATGACGCCGATGCTGACCAGCACGTCGCTAAGCGTGTGGCTGGCGTCGGCGACCAGGACCTCGCTGCCGAGCCGCCTTCCCGCCCGCCGCTCCCACGTGGTCACGAGGATGTTGACAGCGAGCGTGCTCAGCATGATGACGAACGAGATCGTCGTGACCTCGGTGGGCAGGCCGCGTCCAGACAGCCCGTCGACCGCACCCCTGCCGACGGTGTACCCTGCGAAGATGAGGAGGATGCCTATCAGTGCGGCGGCGAAGGTCTCGTACTTGCCGTGGCCGTACGGATGGTCTGCGTCGGCCGGCCGCGCGGCGAACCACATGCCGACGAGTCCGATGACGTTCGAGGCGCCGTCGAAAAGTGAGTGAAAGCCGTCGGCCTCCATCGCCGCCGAGTGGCTCATGATGCCGTAGACGAGCTTGGCCAGCGCCACGGTCAGATTGAGCGCGAGGACCGCCCAGAGGACGCTGCGGATGCTTCGATACCGATCGTGGGCTGAAGTCATGTGGGTCCAGAGGGAAGTTGAAGGCCGAGCGGGATTCTGGCAGACGGTGCTCCGCGCCGAGCCCAGCCCTGAAGTGAGCGGCGTCCGGGGCGGCACCGGTGGCGGCAGTGTCCCAGACCCAGGTGACCGAAGCGTGCGATCCTGGCCGGCTGTCGACCAGAGTGACGCGGCACCTCGAGCGGGTGGGCAGGCCTGCGGTCAGTCGCCACCCAGCCCTCCAAGGAGGTCTCCCAGGAAACCGCCCTTCTTCTTCTTGGCGCCCGTGTCGTGCCCGCTGTGGTCGTCACGAGTGTCGTCGCGAGACGCGCTCCCCCCGCTGCGCACCATCTCGTTGGAGCGCTCCACGATCTTGTCGAGCTCGCCGCGGTCGAGCCAGACGCCGCGGCAGCTGGGGCAGTAGTCGATCTCCACGCCTTGTCGGTCCGTCATCAGAAGATCGGTGTCGCCACATACAGGACATCTCATTTTGGTCACCTCGTGTTCGTCGCTGGACGGGTTGCTGACTCGCGAGAGGTCGTCGCGAGGCTCAGTCGACGGCGCCTCGCGCCCGACCGGCGCCGGCAGTGCGTCGGGGGGACTCACCGGTCAGGTCTCTCAGTCGCTTTCTGAAGTAGGCCCGCATGGTGCCGAACTGCAGCAGTGCGTGCAGTCCGGCCAAGAGCGCCATCGTGTAGCCGATGAGTGGGTGGACGTCGTCCACGGGCAGCAGTCCCTCCACCTCGTCGTCCATCCCCATCCCCGTGAGGGCCGAGAGGCCAACGAGGCCGAGCAGTGCGAGACTGGTGAAGATGGTCAGATCCTTGCGGACCGTGCGAAAGGTGTTCGTGCTCATCGTCTTCCTCCGTGTGCCGGCGGCTTTGCGAGAACGACGGTCCCGGCGACGTGTGCCTAGCCTGAGTATCGGCCACGAGACCTTAAGAGCGGCATAAGGAGGCCGCTGACCGGAGGCGACGCACACGCCGCGCAGCGCGGGGCGCCGGCAGAATGTGATGAGGCTATCGGCGCAGCGTGACGGTGAAGGTCGAGCCGTGGCCTGGCTGGCTCTCTGCCGTGAGGCGCCAACCGTGGACCTCGGCGATGTTGCGGGCGATCGCGAGGCCGAGGCCGTGCCCCTCTTGTGAGCGCGAGCCGTCGGCCTGATAGAAGCGCTCGAAGACGTGCGACAGATCCTCCGGCGCGATCCCGGGCCCGGTATCGCTGACTCGCAGGGCGCCTTTCGACAGCGTGACCGAGACCTGGCCGCCGGGCGGCGTGAACTTGACGGCATTGCCGATGAGGCTGGCGACGAGCTGCGCCGCGAGGCCCTCGTCGGCGCGGACCACGACGGCGGGCTCGATGTCGGTCAGGAGAAGGACCTCATTGCGCTCCGCGAGGGGAGCGAGACGCTCCACCTCGCGGCCTACCAATCGGGACAGATCGACGGGATGGCCGTCCAGGGTCGCGGCATCAAGGTCGGCGAGCCCGAGCAGGTCGTCGACGAGCTTCGCGCCTACCTTGAGCTCGTCCTTGGCGGCGGCGATGTGCTTCTCGTGCTCGCCGGTGCGCAGGGCCAGGTCGAGCTCGGAGTTGATGACCGCGAGCGGCGTGCGCAGCTCGTGGCTCGCGTCGTGCGTGAACTGCGTGAGGCGCTCGAACATGCGCTCGGCGGGAGCGAGACTGCGCCGCGCGAACCACAGCCCGAGTAACGCCGTCAGGATCGTCACGGGCACTGCGGCGATGAAGAACACAGCGATCTCGCCGGGCAACTCCGCAGGACCGATGCGATCCTGGCCGGCGACCTGGAGGACGACCTCGCCGTGCCCGGGGAAGTCTGTGGTCAGCACACGGTATGAGCTGCCGTCGGCGCGCACCGTCCTCATGGGTGGGGCGTCGAGGCCGACGGGGAGACGCGCGAAGATGTCACTGGCGTAGAGCACTCGCCCGTCCTTCGCCGCCAGCTTCACGTCGAACGCCTCCCGATGTAGCCATCGCGCTTGGCCGACGGAGATCGGCAGCCGGAGCTCCCTGCGGATCACCGCCGCCTGGCGCTGCAGACGGTTGTCGAGCTGCCGGTTGACGTCGGTGAACTCGATGGCGATGAACACGACCCCCAGCACCAGCAACAGGAAGAAGACGAGCGCGGTGAACTGGAGCGCCAGCTTGATGCGGAGTCGGCGAAACACGTCCGGTCAGGCCCGGATCAGGTAGCCCTTGCCGGGCACCGTGGTGATGAGGGTCTTGCCGAGCTTTCGCCGCAGATAAGAGACGTGCACGTCCACCGTCTGCGAGAAGAGCAGGTCGTCCGACTCCCCCCACACCTGCTCGAGCAGCGTGAGCCGATCCTGGACGACGCCCTTGTTGCGGAGCAGGTGCTCGAGCAGCGCGAACTCCCGGGGCGCCAGGCTCACCGGCCGACCGCCCTTGAGGACCTCGTGGCTGTTCGCGTCGAGGACGACGCCGCCGGACTCCAGTCGCGGCGTCCGTTCGGGAGTCGCCCGCCTCATCAGCGTGCGAACGCGCGCCAGCAGCTCGTCGAGGTCGAAGGGCTTCGCGAGGTAGTCGTCGGCGCCCGTGTCGAGGCCGATCACGACGTCACGCTTCGCGCTGCGAGCGGTGAGCATCAGGATCGGCACCGGCGCCGGCTCGTCCCCGTCGCGCAGAGCCCGGCAGACCGCGAGTCCGTCCATCTTCGGCAGGTTGAGGTCCAGGACGATGCAGTCGAACCGCTCGCCGAGAGCACGGCGCAGTCCCTCCTCGCCGTCGTGCGCGACGACCACGGCGTGGCCCTCCAGCTGCAGCAGGTCCCGCAGGTTGGCGGCGAGCTTCAGGTTGTCTTCGACGATGAGGATGGTCATGGGGTATCCCGCCCAACCATAGTCCGCTGCGGTTAAGGCTGCCATAAGGCGCCGTGAGAGCCCTGCGCGATGCGCGCTTTCGAAGGCTATCAGGCCCGTGGCATGGTCGGCTTCCCGGCGCGTCGGACCCCTAACCGACTCTTAAGGGTGGGGGGCGCAGACTCGCTTGGGAGCCGGAGATGGAGGCTCCGAGACCGGCGCCCCGAGGCGCCACGAGAGAAGGAGGTAGCGATGACCAAGCGCATCGCAGCGTTCGCCGTCATGCTCGCCGTACTTGCCCTGGCCGCACCCGCGAGCGTCCTCGCCGCCCCAATGGGGAAGGCGGCCGCCGGCCAGCGAGGGGCCGTTTCAGGCATCCGAGCTGGCGTCACATGCCACGACCCGTGTGACGATCCCTTCCAGCTCAGGGCGTGGGTACGGGGCAGCACCGTCGGAGGGCTCACGGTGAAGTTCTCGGTGATGGGCCGGGCGTTCCAGGCCCGCACGTCGGGCAGCGGCTACGCCCACTATCACCTCGACATCACTCCGTCGAGCTACCCGCAGGGCGTGGTCGCCAAAGTGACAGCGTCCGTCAGCCATGGAGGCGTGACGAAGTCGGCCTCAACGTGGTTCAAGCCGAACTACAACTGACGGTGGTCGCGTGCAGGTGATGAGGATGGGCGGCGGGCGGCGGTGTCGCCCGCCGCCCATCCGCGCGGCGTGAGCCGGCGGCGTCATTCCCAGCTTCACGACAGCCGGGGATCTGCTCTCTGGGCCGGATCCGATTTGACCAGCCTGCGCGCCTGGTCTAGTGTGTGAGCGCTCACTCATACATGCGAGGAGGTCTGCGTGTCTGTCATTTGCACCGAGCGACTCACGAGACGATTCGGCAACGTCGTGGCGGTGCGCGACCTTGACCTCGAGATCTCAGGCGGAGGCGTGGTGGGCCTCGTGGGACCTAATGGGTCCGGCAAGTCCACCCTGATCCGCCTGCTGCTGGGCCTCATCAAGCCCACATCCGGTACGGCTACCGTCTTCGGCGCGCCCATCTCGCACCCGCGGGCCTACGCGGCGCGCGTCGGGGCACTGGTCGAGGGGCCGGCGTTCGTGCCGACGCTCTCCGCGCGAACCAACTTGCGCTCGCTGGCGAGGCTCCGCGGGATCCCGAACGGTCGCGTGGAGGAAGTGCTCGAGGCCGTCGGTCTGCTTGACCGCAGCAAGGAGCCTGCCAAGCGCTTCTCCCTCGGCATGAAGCAGAGGCTGGGGATTGCCGCCGCGCTCCTTCCCGATCCTGAACTGCTCGTGCTCGACGAGCCCACCAACGGTCTCGACCCGGCAGGGATCGTCGAGATTCGAACGCTTCTGCGGCGTCTCGGCGACGAGGGTCGCACGGTCGTCGTCTCTTCGCACCTTCTCAGCGAGATCGAGGCGGCCTGCGACGCACTGGCGGTCATCCGCTACGGCGACCTCTTGTTCTCCGGACCGATGAGCGAGCTCGTTTCCCGGGCGGGCGGCTGCATCGAGGCTCAGCCAGAGCACATCGCCGACGTGACTCGCCTCGCCGAGCTCCTCGCGTCCCGGGGTTGGACGGTCTCGGTGCGTGAGGGTGACGTGCTCGTCGACGCCCCGGCCTCCCAGGCAGCGGACGTCAACCGCGCCGCCGCGGAGGCCGGCATGACGCTGTGCGCGCTGCGACCACGCAACGCCAGCCTCGAGGATGTCTTCCTCCGCATGACCGGCGAGCCGCAGGAGGCGCCCGCATGATCCGCGTGGTCCGCAGCGAGCTGACGCGCCTCGGCAGCCCCTCGCTGCTTCTGGGCGGCATCGGCCTGATGACGTTCTTCGGTCTGCTGGCGACGGTGGTCGTCTTCGTCACGGCGGGCAGCGGCTCGGCCACGCTGCCCGGCACCCAGAACATCACGGTCGCGATGCTGGAGGCACCGGACGGCATGTTCGCCGGCCTGCAGACCTTCGCCGGCATGCTGGGTATCGTCGCGCTCGTCGTGTGGGCGATGTCCGCGACCACGGACGTCTCGAGCGGGCTGATCCGCTTGCTGGTCCAGGCGGAGCCAAGGCGCCTGCTTCTGCTCGGCGGCAAGATCGTCGCCCTCGTCGCGTTCACGTGCGCGGCCACGCTGGTCGCGACCGTCATGGTCATGCCCATGGTCCAAGGCCTCGCGAACTCGGCCGGGGTCTCCACGGCCGCCTGGCAGCCCCATCTGGTCCACACGATGATCACCGGTTACTTCCACCTCACGCTGTGCGTCCTGCTCTGGGGCGTGGCCGGACTGTGCATCGGGATCCTGACGCGCAGCGCCGGCATCTCGATCGCCATCGGGATCGGGTATCTGCTGGTGTTCGAAGGGGTGCTCGGCATGCTTCTGCGCAGCGGCCAGAAGTGGCTGCCCGGGGCCGCGTTCAAGGCCATCGCCTCGGGCGGCAGCGCAGACATGGCCTTCACGACGGCCCTGCTGCTCGGCGTTGTCTATGCGCTCGCCGCGCTCGCCGTCGCTGCGACTACGTTCCAGCGGCGCGACGTCACGGCATGAGCCGGGCGCGGGAGATGGGGGAGGACCGATGACCGCCGCCAGGTCGCGAAGCGCCGCTACGCATCAGGCCCTGATGGACGCCGCGCTTCGGGTCTTCGTGCAGCGCGGCTTCGCGCGCGCGACGACGCGGGAGATCGCCGGCGCTGCAGGGGTCGCCGAGGGCACGATCTACCGCCACTTCGCCGACAAGCACGCCCTGTTTCGCGAGGTGTTCTTCTCCGCCATGGCCGGCATGGGGGAGGAACTGCGGCGGCTCCCCGAACGCGCCGGCAACGGCACGGTGCGCGGCAATCTGGAGTACCTGTTCGGACTGCTCGGAACCCTGCAAGAGCGCACGGCGCCGCTGATGGCGTCGATGTCGGCTGACCCGGAGCTGGCCGGCAGCTTCGCTGCGCACGTCGCGGACGATGCGCTCGAGGGATTTGAGCTCTCGGCTCCGGCGGCCCCGGTCGCGGCGTACATCAGCGCCGAGCAGAAGCTGGGCAGGATCAGGGCAGACGTCGATGCCGGAGAGGCCGCCGCAGTCGTCGTTGCACTGCCGTTCGCCCGGGGCGCGGAGCGCGCCCTGGGCGCGCGGTTCCCCGCCCGAGGCAGTTCACCGGAGCCGCAAGGCTTCCCAGCTCCGGGTGCCGCAGCTCTCGACATCCTTGCTCGGGGCTTGGCGCCTCCCCCGGACGGAATCCCTGGGGGCAAGCTGTAGGATGCAGTTTGCCGTTGCGTCCGAGCAGGCGCTGCACCTCACGCCGGAAGCTCGAGAGCTGACTGGCTGCGTCCTCGAGGCTCGTCGCGGGTCTTGCTGGTGGCAACATCAAGACCGCACATGGGCTGCGAACGGGCAGCGTCAGCCTCAGGAATACGGGCTACAAAGCGTCGAACAGCGACCTCAGCTCGTGACGGAGGTTCGAGAGTTGTGCACTGAGGTGCACCAACGTTGTCAATTCGACAACGTTCTCCCTGCATCTCCCTCACTTCTGCCGTCTGCGGCTGCTGTCGCAGTTGCGGGGAACGAAGAGGTTGTGCTTCAGACTGGCGCCGGTCGCAGGGTCCGTGGAGTCGAGCTGCCGGAGCTCGTCGACGATGAGGGCTGGGCGGCGCGCCGGACGGGCGACCACCGGACGGGAGTGATCCGCCCGGGCCGCCGCCTCGGAGGTTCCCTGGGACCACCTGTGGACTCACTGCGAGGTGAAGGCCGGGGCGGCCCGGCCGCGGTCGAGGTCCTCGCAGCCGATTCGCCCGCGTCTCAGGACACGTCGGGTTACGGACTCGTTGCCGCGACGTAGGCGGAGCGCAAGATCACGCTCGTACACTCAGAGCCGTCGGAGATGCCCTCTTCAACCCTGGCGCTTGCGCACCAGGACCCCCAGAAACCAGACGACGAAAGGCGGAAGATTATGACCACGCGTTTCAAGGTATTGGCGATAGGAGCGGCGGCGGTCGTGGCAGCGGCCGTCGGCGGCGCCGCGATTGCGAACGCCGCCACCTCGCAGCCATCAGCGACTCCGAGCGCTCAGGCTACGTCGATGCCGCAGCACGGCACGACCGCGCATGAGAACGCCGAGAACGCCGTCACCGGCACCGCGGCGACCAACGCCCAGGCGGCCGCGGTCAAAGCCGCCGGCAGCGGCACCGCCGGCGCCGTCACCGCCGACTTCGGCGGCGGCGGCTACGAGGTGACCGTCACGAAGTCCGACGGCAGCACCGTCGAGATCCACCTCGACAGCTCGTTCAACGTGATGCAGGGCCGAGGCGGCTTCGGCGGTCCGCAGCACGGCACGACCGCGCATGAGAACGCCGAGAAGGCCGTCACCGGCACCGCGGCGACCACGGCCCAGGCGGCCGCGGTCAAGGCCGCCGGCAGTGGCACCGCCGGCGCCGTCACCGCCGACTTCGACGGTAGCGGCTACGAGGTGACCGTCACGAAGTCCGACGGCAGCACCGTCGAGCTCCACCTGGACAGCTCGTTCAACGTGATGCAGGGCCAGGGCGGTTTCGGTCACTGAACCGCCCGCAGCGCCTGGCCGGTCCACTGCGGTGGGCCGGCCAGGCGGCTGAGCGAGTGCACGAGAGCATCGGTCTCCGTCAAGCTGTCGCACCCCGAGAGCTCATGGACGTCTTCCGGCCTCAGGATTCCGGCTGTGCGCAAGACAGCCTTCCCCGAGGACCGGAGCACCTGAGATGGTTGCCCGGCGGCCAGGGATCACGACAGGTTGGCGTTTGCCGGCTGCCGGACTTCGTCCCGCAAGCTCGAGAGCTGCCTGGCTGGGGCCGCTGTCAAGGGCTCGAATCGACGTCGAACGCTCACCGTGTTTTCGCGACAGCCGACGACCGCAAGTCCAACGGCCACCTCGCCGCGCGGTGCTGCCTCCGTAGCCATATCGAGGTGCCGGAATCGTCCTCGTGCACGGCCGCGCCGGCCCAGCGGCCGATGAGGCCTCTCGTGAGCGCTCTCGTGAACATCAGTGGCCCTACGCGACGGCCTGTGACAGCTCCAGCCAGTAGTCCTTGGGCGGCAGCAGCTCTTCGGATTCCTTGAAGACGCGCGCCCGCTGCACGGTCCTGCGCAGGCGCGCGTACTCGGCGGGCAGATCGATGCCTTGCACCTGCCGGCGCATGCGGCAGCGGCAGGCGCCCGTGGGGTTGGCCAGGGCGCAGTGCCCGCTCATGAAGCGGTTCAGCTTGCGGCGTGCTCGCGAGACCATCTGCCGCGCCGCGTCCGGCTGGACCTCCAGCACGAGCGCGACGTCGTTGTAGTTGAGCTCGGCGACCTCTCGCAGCAGGTAGGCCAGACGCACGTCGGGGTCCAGGCACTGCAGCATCCCGCAGAGGCACAGGTCGCACATCTCGCGCACCCAGAGGTCGTGGTCGAGATCGGGTACGTCCGGTGCCGGGAGCTCGCCGTCGGCTTCGTAGGCCACGGCCAGCATGCGCATGCTGTCGGTGCGCCGGGCCTGCGCGTAGCGGCCCACGACGCGCCGCGCGATGGTGTAGATCCAGGTGGAGAGAGAGGACTCACCGCGGAAGCGGGGGAGGCCCTCGAGGACGGCGAGCCATACCTCCTGGGCCGCTTCGCGGGCCGCGTCCTGATCGCGCGTCATGCGCCAGCAGATCGAGGAGACGAGGCGCCCGTACTGCGCCACGACGGCGGCGGGCTGGGGCGGCGCAAGGGCCGTCTGCGAGAGTGTCGTCACGAGAACCTCAGCGACGGTGCTGCAGAACGGGACCCATTCTAGCAGCGTGCTTGCCGAGAGGGGGCGTTGACGGTCTCTGGCCGGAGCTGTCACAGGTCGGCGTCACGGACCACTCATGTTCATGACAGCCAGCGAAAGTCCGAAAGGAGCATGAAGTTGAAGCCAAGTACCGTGTGGATCGCGATCGTGCTGCTCGCCCTGGGCGCCTGAGGCATTCTCGACGTTGCGGGGGTCGTCGACTCGAGCCAGACCATCGCCCAGTGGTGGCCGCTCGCCATCGTCGGCTGGGCGACCTCCGAGATGCTTGCCGAGCGCCGCGTGACCCTGGTCGGGGTCCAGGGCCTCGCGAACTCGGCCGGGGTCTCCACGGCCGCCTGGCAGCCCCATCTGGTCCACACGATGATCACCGGTTACTTCCACCTCACGCTGTGCGTCCTGCTCTGGGGCGTGGCCGGACTGTGCATCG
>Ga0209083_1001866_pt1 | contig 21879 bp, 25 predicted proteins | sample AM7aDNAmetaG_FD_184132 | JGI IMG/M metagenome (GOLD analysis project Ga0209083, IMG submission 184132) | Freshwater microbial communities from Finland to study Microbial Dark Matter (Phase II) - AM7a DNA metaG (SPAdes) (version 3) | ecosystem: Environmental > Aquatic > Freshwater > Lake ...
TGTGGCCAATGTGTTTACCTCATTTGCCGTAACGCGGGTGATCATCGATTTCCTCATGTCTAAAAAGGCTATTACAACGTTAAGCATATAGAGAGGGACGCACTCGTGGAATTCATTAAGCAGAATATAAATATAAATTTCGTAGGAAAAATCTGGTACGCCCTCACCCTTTCCTGGACGCTCATCCTCCTCGGGATTGTTTGTCTGGTTGTAAAGGGCGGGCCCCATTACAGCATCGATTTTAAGGGCGGCACGCTCTTTCAGGTACGGTTTGAGCAGTCGGCCTCAGCCGGCGATATCCGCCAGGTTATCAAGGATATGGGCATTGAGGCCGGCTCGGTACAGAATTTCGGAGATGAGGGCCAAAAGGAATACCTGATCAATATTCAGAGCAAGGTCGAAAACCTTGAGCAGTTTTCCGATGAATTCAAGGCGGCCATGGAGTCCAAATTCGGCAAAGACAAATTCGAGATCCGCCGCACCGAGGCCGTGGGCCCCAAGGTGGGAAAAGACCTGCGGCAAAAGGCTTTGCTGGCTGTGGCTCTTTCCTGTATCGGCATGCTCATCTATATCTGGTTCCGGTTTGAGTTCCGGTTCGGCCTCGGCGCTATTCTTGGCCTCATCCATGATGTGCTTATAACCATGGGCGCTCTCTCCATCACCAACACCCCCATCGACCTTTCAGTTGTTGCGGCACTGCTGACTATTGTCGGCTATTCGGTCAACGACACCATCATCGTTTGCGACCGTATCCGGGAAAATATGCCGAAGATGACGAGAAAGCCGCTGCGTGAGGTCATCAACATCAGCGTTAACCAGACCCTGAGCCGAACGATTCTTACCGTCAGCACGGTGTTTATGGCAACCCTTGCCCTGTTCATATTCGGCGGCGGCGTCATCCACGACTTTGCTTTCACCATGCTCGTGGGAACCATCACCGGCACGTATTCCTCCATCTTTGTGGCATGCCCGGTTGTCATCTTCTGGGAGAAGTTTTTTGCGAATAAAACGGCGGGGGCCAGGAGATAAAAACCAGCAAGTATTGCTTGAGCGTTTTGCAGCCTGTCAGTGGGGTGGCAGGCTTGTGCAGCAGCAGAACCCCGTATAGGCATTTTGCAGGAGCGTTTGATTCCACGGGAAGCCGGCGGGGACATGCGCTTCTGTTTTTTTAGACAGCATTTATATAATAGAATCTTTCAAGGCGGTACACTGCGTGATTACTGTTGAAAAGGCTCTGGAAACAATACTTGCTCAAATTCGGGTTCTCGGCTCAGAGCGCATCGATATACTCGGGTCGCGCGGCCGGGTGCTGGCTGAGGATATTGTGTCGGGCCTTGACGTGCCGCCTCATGACAATTCATCCATGGACGGGTATGCCGTGCGGCATACCGACATAGCTGATGCCGTCGCCGACAAACCGGTTCAACTTAAAATCACGGGCGACCTGCCTGCAGGATATATCTCCCGGGAAATACTTCAGCCCGGCCAGGCCCTGCGCATCATGACGGGGGCGCCGGTTCCGCAGGGCGCCGATACGGTTATTATGCAGGAAAATACCACCGCGCAGGGCTCTACAGTTGCGATTCTGCAGGGGGAAAAGGCCGGCGCCAATATCAGGCGCGCCGGTGAGGATATTAAAAAAGGCGCTTTGCTTTTTCCGGCCGGCACTGTTGTGCGGCCTGCTCATATCGGCATCATGGCATCCATAAAGCGGGCCATGGTTTCGGTGTATCAGCGGCCGCGCGTTGCGATTCTCTCAACGGGCGATGAGCTGGTTGACATTGACGGTAAGCTTGGTCCGGGCAAGATCGTTTCCAGCAATTCCTATTCCCTGATGTCACTGGTTGCCGAAGCAGGCGGAACGCCGATTATGCTCGGCATCGCCCGGGACACAAAAGACGCTTTGCGCGCGCGCCTTCTTGAAGGGTTGCACGCCGACATTATAATCTCTTCCGGCGGCGTGTCCGTAGGTGATTACGATTATGTAAAGGACGTGCTGCAGGAGCTTGGCGCCGATATGAAGTTCTGGAAAGTTCTGATGCGCCCCGGCCAGCCGCTTGCTTTCGGCGTCATCGGCGACAAACCCGCCTTCGGGCTTCCCGGCAATCCTGTATCCGCCATGGTATCATTTGAGCAGTTCGTGCGGCCCGCCATGCGCAAAATGAGCGGTCACACAAAGCTGTTTCGCCGGCCTATTGAAGCCGTGGCGCAGCAAGATGTGCCTGGCAGACCGGGAAGAAAATTTTTCGTGCGCTGCAGGCTGACGCAAAAAGACGGGCAGTGGTTTGCCAGCACCACGGGAGAGCAGGGCTCGGGCATACTCATGTCCATGGCAGAGGCCTCAGGGCTTATGGCTATCCCTGCAGACGTGAGCGGCGTCAGCGCAGGCGACAGAGTGAGCGTGCAGGTACTTGACCCGGAGCTCGGCTACAGCGAAACAGTCAATTATTAAGATCTTGCATACGGTGGGTGAAACCCACCATTGATGGACATGAAAAATTTTGGTGGGTTTCACCCACACTACAAAACTTGTTCCCAGGGAGACTTGTCATGGCAGAACCATTTGTAAACCTCAAGCGTTCCAATTACTGCGGAGATCTGCGTAAAAGCGACGTTGGCCGCAATGTGACCATCATGGGCTGGGTGCATAGCCGCCGCGACCACGGGGGCCTGATTTTTGTCGATCTGCGCGACCGCACAGGCATAGCCCAGATAGCCTTTCACCCCGATGCATGTTCTTCTGCTCTGGATAAGGCCCATGACCTGCGAAGCGAATTCGTGATCGCGGTCAAAGGCACGGTAGCCGACCGGCCAGAGGGCACGATCAATCCTGACCTTCCCACGGGCGAGATCGAGGTGCTTGCAAGCGAGCTTATTATTTTAAATGAATCGCAGACCCCGCCGTTTGAAATTTCCGACCGCGCGGAAGCAACCGAGACCCTGCGCCTCAAGTACCGCTATCTTGATCTGCGGCGGCCCAAAATGCAGCAGATTTTAGCCACGCGACATCGCATGTGCCAGATAATCAGGAATTATTTCAGCGCTCAGAATTTCATGGAATTTGAAACGCCCATGCTCACCAAGAGCACGCCCGAGGGGGCCCGCGACTATCTGGTGCCGAGCCGCATCGAGGCGGGCAGCTTTTTTGCCCTGCCCCAGTCTCCGCAGCTGTTTAAGCAGATACTCATGGTGTCGGGCTTTGACCGCTACTTTCAGATCGTGAAATGCTTTCGCGACGAGGATCTGCGCGCCGACCGCCAGCCCGAGTTTACGCAGGTTGACCTTGAGATGTCTTTTATCGATGAAGAAGATATTTACAGCCTGCTCGAAGGCCTGATGAAAAATCTGTTTAAGGAAATTCTCAGCCTCGACGTGGCGACGCCGTTTCCGCGCCTGTCATATCAGGAGGCCATGGACCGCTTCGGCTCCGACAAGCCCGATACGCGCTTCGGCCTTGAGCTTGTCGATCTTAACCCGGCCCTTAAAAATTCCGGCTTCAAGGTTTTTGCCCAGGCCATTGAAAAAGGCGGCGTGGTGAAGGGCCTCACGGTGAAGGGTGCTGATTTTTCCCGCAAAGACCTCGATGAGCTTGTTGAGGTTGCAAAAACCTACGGCGCAGGGGGTCTTGTCTGGATAAAAATAAATCCCGATGGCTGGCAGTCGCCTGCGGCGAAATTTCTCTCCGATGCTGAAAAGGCGGAAATTACGCGCATCATGGGAGCCGAAACAGGCGACCTGCTGGTGATGGTGGGCGATGCCTCCTTCACAACGGCCTGCAACGCCATCGGCTACGTGCGGCTGCACCTGATTAAAAAGCTCGGCCTTGCGCCATCGGAAAAATTCAAGTTCACGTGGGTCAACAAGTTTCCGCTTCTTGAGTACAGCGCCGAAGACAAGCGCTGGGTTGCCATGCACCATCCCTTTACCTCGCCCCTTGAAGAAGACATGGCGCTGCTGGATACCGAGCCGGGCCGCGTGCGCGCCCGTGCCTATGACCTTGTGATGAACGGCAGTGAAATCGGAGGCGGCTCCATCCGTATCCACCGCCAGGATGTGCAGTCGAAAATGTTCAGCCTGCTTGGCATTCAGCCCGACGAGGCTGAGGTGAAGTTCGGGTTCCTGCTCGACGCGCTCAAGTTCGGCGCGCCACCCCATGGCGGGCTTGCCCTGGGGCTCGACCGCATGGTCATGCTCATGACCGACTGCGAATCGATCCGCGACGTAATTGCATTTCCCAAAACGCAGAAGGCAGCCTGCCTCATGTCGGGTGCGCCGTCGCCGGTAGACAACCGGCAACTTCGCGAGCTACACATCAAAACAAACCTGCCGCAAAAAGAAGCAAAAGAAAAAGAATAAATACAAGGAGGCCCCGGGGCCTCCTTTTTTATTGCTTCCATTGCACGTCTCTACTGCTTGCCGCACTTTCCGTCATTTCGTCTGATGCCGGAATCCAGTCCGCAGGGTGCGCTGCACCCGCTATTTTAATCAATGGGTATAGACCATCCGGCAAGGTGAATCCTCCTGCTGCAGAATTTTCCATGTTATATAGATGTCTATATAACATGGGGTTTTCCCGTAAAATGCAGAATGAGGGATTATAGATTGACAATATTCTTATAATTTGAAATAAGCGCCGTAGGCTGGAGTTCGAAAATTACAGATGTCTATAGTAATATATGTTGGCATCCATACGATAAAACCATTGGAGAAAAGAAGCAAAACAAATGGATAGAAAACTATTTCTCGAAAAAATTCTAAATGAATTTGAAAATTGGTGGACACACGATCCACATAGCTCAAATATTAATTTTTATCAGAACACTATTACGGCTTCTCGATTGGCCTCATTATCGAATAAGGAATTTATTGATTTCTTTTATGGTTTCGTAAGTGAAGGTGGGCGAGTACAATCAGGTGGTGACCGAACTAAGAACAAATTTCGAAATACAGTACAAAATAACATAGATAGGTTTAGGAAATACGTTTTAAAGCCGTTTCGAGACAATTTTTCTCTTAAAGATTGGTTTTTGCAACTTGAAGAATATCCAGGATTTGGAGTGGGTATAGCAACGATATTTCTTAATCGGATAAATCATAGGAAATATCCTATAATGAATAATAAAACGTTGAAAGGGCTAAGCAGGCTTGGATACAGAATATCTTCTTCAAAAAACTGGACAAATTATAAATTGGTTAAGCAATACCAAGATGATTTACTAAATGATTTTCCAACACTTCAAAACTATTACAAAGCAGATGCATTAAATCATTTCCTCGTGGCTGTTTATCAAGGACAAGAGCTAATATCAGATTACTTGCAGATAGACAATTTTGAAAATGAATTGGAGCAACATGAAATAGAATGCGGTGCTGAAATCGACGAAACAAATAAGGAAGAATTGTATAAAAAATTAATCGAATGTGAAAATAGCAAATCAGAAAAAATCACAATCAATGGAAAAGTTTATAAGAGGCATAATTACTTGATGGCTCTAATAAAGAAATATAGGGACCATAAATGCCAATTCTGTTCAACAACCATTCTTAAAGCAAATGGCGCGTATTATATTGAGGCTTGCCACATTAAGCCAAAAGCTGAAGGTGGCAAGGATAGTTTTGATAATATTCTAATTCTGTGCCCCAATTGTCATAAACTTTTTGATTATGGTGAGCGGTCTAATGAAAAGAAAAGGAATGCTACTTATTCCATTACTATTAATGAAAAAAAATACAAAGCATCGTTAAAATAATGCGTTAAATGCCAACAAATATTTGCACCTGACTGGTGTTCCTCTGCCGCTCCTCACCAGCAGGTGAAAAACACGTTAGATGAAAATAAATAGATAAATCTTTATTGAGGGTTGTTTTGCAGAATAATCAAGCTGGACAAGTTTATATTCTTGTTTCACCGAATTCGGAATACATCAAAATTGGAGGCAGCGACTACCCTCCTCTTAAACGTATCCGGGAAATCAATACAACTGAACCATATAAAAGCCTTGGTCCATGGGGTTTATCTGATTTCAGGCAAGTTACTGATTGGAGAAAAATTGAAGCATCTTTACATTACGCTTTCAGAAGCAAACTGATCAAGAATATCGACGGGCAAAAAGAGTTGTTCCATGTCTCAGCCCATGAAGCTTCAGCGAAACTTAATCAAATTGATCCATCAGAAATTTTAAAAAAACCAAAAGTTGACCGTATGTTTCAGGATGAGGATTTTACCACGTATATTCTCCAATTATTCAGCTTTACTGGGTTGATGAATTGGCTTGATATTCAAGGCGCATGGACCTTTGTGCTTTTTCCAGCGACTGAAGGGGGGCGATATTTTACGATCAATATTGGACCTCATGAAGTCGCATTCAGCACATTGCCGAAAAATAATGAGAAGCCAATACATATGATTTTAGTGGATCGGTTGATATTGGATTTTAAGGGAGTTAAAAATTGGGTCTACACCCATAACGGGCAAATCAAAGAAGATCACTATAAAAGTGCACTTCCCCGTTCAACTTCTCTAATTTTTGAAGGGACTTTTGAAGATGCTCAAAATTTTCTTACTCTTGATGGAGTGAGGCGTGCATTAATAGCATATTGGACGGAAGGATTAATCGGACTAAAAGAAAGAGGTGCTTTAAGCCTCTTTGCCAAGTTTCACAACTGGAATGCCGTGGCAGAAATTCATTCTCGTTTAATGAAAAATAAGAACTAAATATCTAACATGCGCATTCACTCTGACCGCCACTCCGCTTCGCTACGTGGCGGCAGTCAGTAGGGTGGGTGAAACCCACCATTTATGATGTTTCAAAATACCGGTGGGTTTCGCTACGCTGCACCCACCACGGACTGTCGACTTCGCCTCCAGCAGGTGACCTTAACGTTAGGGTGCATCAGATGAGACTCATAAGCATAGTGAAGACTTCCAGTCTTGTTGGCGCGATACTGATCGGCATTCTCACAGCAGCAATCTATTTCGGAGGGCCTAATCCGCCGACGCCAATGGTGAGCACCAACAATCCATTCAAAGCCGTCGATTTTTCGGATTTGCCCGCGCTACAACGCTTCACCGCAAAGGATGGCGCTCAGCTCGCCTACCGCTATTACAGCCCCAAAGGGAAAAAGGGGGGTCAAATCTTTAACTTGACAAATTACGCTTTCAACAACCATGAAATATCAAGATAAAGATTTGACCCCAATGATACCGCCAATGAAAAATAAATACGCACATTTCGCCATCGGATATGTCCTGTTTGGGCTTGTGATGCAGTTTTTTGTACCAGGCTGTGTTACCAGTCCTATACGGAGAGAAATACATTCTATGCCAAAATATAGGCCGGAGCAGTATCCTTTGACGGTCGAAGGCTCATATCGTGGCACGTTTAATTCCAGCGGAAGCGAGTACATGCACTTCTACTTCCCACATTTCCCATGGCCGGCTCGATATGGTCAGGAGATGCACATATTCTTTCCTGTCATGCCGGGCAATAGCCCCATTGTTATAAACAAGCGAGAGGATCTTTGGATAAACGAGTATCGAGATAAAAATACGATTCCTGTGCATTACATCTATAAAGGGGAGAAATACGGTAAAAGCCTTGAAGTGCCAAACCCTCTAAAGAATAATATCCCAACCAGCCGGGCAAAGCTTTTCATTACAACCACAAATAATCTGCCAGAGATTCGACCTTCAGAAGGTACCCCCTTTTATGTTTACCTTAACGCAACAAAGGATGGGCCAGGATCCATATTCAGGGTTGCACAAGTGCTGCCCGGAACTAAACCTGAATGGAGCCCTGCCAGCATTCTGAATGATAAGCCTTACCAGTGGGAATGGTATAGCCCTTGGTATTATGCATGGTACCTTTATTCCGTGCCCCTGGACATAATCACCTATCCAGCGCAGTTTGCAATCTCATTGTGGGGATATTGGCTTCTAAAAGATGTTAAGTGAGATGAACTGGCTAACAAAACCACTTCAGCCGACCGCTTTCAGCGGCGGCTGACCTTTTCGTTAGCTGGTAGGCGAATATATTCGGCAGCAATGGACTATACACAATGAAAATTTTTTCCAATACCTCGATTTACTGGGGGCGCTCATTGTTTCTGGGATTACTTGCTACGGTAGGTCTCGGTGTGTGTTCACCGTTGTGGATGCTCGCTCAGATGGGTGGCCCAATACCTTTTACATCTTTTTGGTTGCTCATTACTTCCCCCTTTTTTTTGCTTATGCTGTTTCTATCTAAAGCGCGTGACGTGCTTGCTGGATTCGTGTGCGGACTTTTGTTTTCCTCACCGGTGGCTGTATTCTGTTGGCTCTTTTCGACCATTGATCCAAATGTGGAGAAATATTATAGAACAGAGATTAGGCGGGACGGGGTTGCTACACTTTTGATCTCGGTAATTGTGATGTTGTTTGTGGTATTTCTAAGACATGGTGGCCAAGCTGAACGTCGCAACAAATAAAGCTAACGAGGAGCTGCCCTGGATATGGTTCCGCTGCTCTCCACCACGCCAGTGACCTTTGCGTTAGTGCGGTATTTCACGTTGCATGAAAAAGTATTTTTATCTAAAGACAAGGCTGGCACATGCGCTATGTCATAGGACTCGTAATATTATTTGCATGGTTGGGGAACGCAAATGCGTTGACGCCTCTGCCTGATAGCTCTCCCGGCTTCTTTGCAGGCGAATGGGCGGGTACTGGTGAGCACGGAACCTACTGCTATCTTAACCTGAGCGCTGATGGCTGGGGATGGGTGCTAATCGATAGCGGGTCGGGTGACTGGCTTGGCGCTCGAATGCAATGGCGTAATCGGCAACAGACGCTTCAGATCGAAAAGATCATCCCTTTGCCTGTTTCAACCCAACTGCGTGTCATGCCCTTGGAAAAATTTATGCTCAGCAGCGGATTCAATCAATCCTTGAGATTGACCTGGAACGAACCGTCCGGTGTTTGCCCTCTGCAAAAGATCGGAACAACGGCACAAAACCTTATTCGGGCACGCAGTACAATTGATGGATTGCGGCCAAATGAAATGCGATGAAACCCGAATACCGTCTCTGGTGGGCCGTCCGCATTTCATGGCCTTTGCTCGGAGGCGTGTGGGGTGCCTGGCTGGGGTTTGGGGGCTACCTTCGGCTTCCCCAAAATGCAGATAGCTTTGCGACGGTTTTTGCGTTTGGTTTTTTTAGTTTTTTCGCTTGGGTCGGTCTTTTGGCTGGCATGGCATCAGGCGCGCTGATCGGTGGATTGGTTGAAAGGCTGCTTCGGCGTTTTGGCGCGGGGATTGCCGTCGCTGTGAGCGTGGCGACCTTGGTTAATGCTTTGGTTCTCTGGCAAATCGTCGGTTTAGCTCAAGCGAAGTACCCCGGATTGCGCCATCCTGATGTTAAGCCCCCTGTGTCTTCTACAACCAAGCTTCCTCCTGAGAATCCGTGTGCGCACCCGCCTCAAGAGAATTCTAAGGAGCGTGCGATCTGGGACTCTGAATGCCGTTGAAATGCCGAAGAGTCTGCGGCAGGGTAGGGTGGGTGAAACCCACCATTTGTGCAAAAGAATAAATATTTGGTGGGTTTCACCCACCCTACGCAAGCTGCATATCAAAACAAACCCAGAAGCAAAAGTCTGCGGGTTGGGCAAAGTGAAAAGTGCCCAACCTGTTTTTTATTGAAAGCATATTTACGCCGGGTACGCTGCACTTTGCCTACCATGCGCGGGCTGCATATCAAAACAAACCTGCCGCAAAAAGAAGCAAAAGAATGAAAAGGGAGGCTGGAAGGCTTCCTTTTTTTGTCCTTTTTTCAAATCCCCCCATGTTTTTTTTCTTCGAAATGGAATAATTATTTATAATAAATGCTTAAATTGTATCTAATTTAATTTTATTTATCAAAAACAGCAGACACTGAAAAAAATTACACATGCCATATTTTTACTAGTTTTAATCTGGTATAGATTACGAATTGAATTAGTATTGCATCTTGTTTTTTAAATAAGTATAATTGAAAAAAATTCAACTCGAGATATTTTTAATACTTCAAAAAAGGGGGTGATCAAAGGTTTCGTAAAAGTTTTTTTAAATTTTTTTTAAAACTATATCCAATCCAGAATTCAAAAAAGGGGAAAAATCATGGTGAGAAAATTTTTATTGGCAGGCGCAGTATGTTGCGCGGTTCTTTTATGCGGCTCATTGAGCCATGCCGCTACTTGGCAAGAAATCTATGCACAGCAGAATGCAGCAAATCTTGCAAACCCGATTGGCGGCTGGAATATTTTGTCTGACTATTACCAGTCAAGCACAACTACCAATTACCTTTTAGATTCGTTGTCAATTGAATGGGACTACTACAGCATTCATGATGACAATGGCAATTTCACCGGTATCGTCGGCTATCTTGTCTGCGATCCCAACGGAAAGCTCAACGGAAGCAGCTCATCTTTGGCGCCCGGCCTTAAGCTTATGCCCTCAGGCGGCAACCTCGCATTTAATGGTGAGTTTAAGGATGGCAGCAAGAATGCCAACTACATTAACTTTCCCGTTGGCACCTTGCAGGCTTCAAAATATGAGCGGGCATGGTATGCCTCACTCAGCAGCGGTTCGTGGGGAAAAGAAACCCCTATTGAAGCCAATGCAAACGGCGTTCCGGAAATGCACCTTGAAGGCGTAACGCCTGACTATGCATGGGACCTTCATGTAACCCAGGCCTGGCCCGAGCGCGATGCACTTGCCAACCGGCAGCCGAAATGGGCTGTGGGCAATGACCTGAATCCGTTGGTCATCGGGGTTGAGCACTGGACAGTCAACATGATCTGGCCGACAACCTATGTTAAGGGAACCGTGACAAATCGCAAGACAGGCGTCACCTCTCCAATCAACGGGCACGGCTACAGAGAGAATTCATTCGGCCGCTGGGCCTTCTGTTTCGGCGGATGGGATTTCTATTTTATGTCCGACATGCAGCAGAAAATTCAGATCGGGTTCCAGACATATCATTTTAATTCTTCAGACCTTGATTTCATGGATGTTGATTTTATAGATCCGGCAACAAACCAGGCTGTCGGCATACGGTGCAGAGCCAATGCCGGGGAGCTCGGGTGGGATCATACGCAATGGAACTGGGACAGGTCAGCCCATCAGTGCACGCCCAAGAACGCCCATATTATCGGGAAAAAGAACGGGTACATCGTTGACGTTACCGCAACGATTAACAACGATTATTATGCAATGCTTTCAAGCGTTACTCCGCTGACCAGTATTTTTGCTATCAACTGCCTGTTTCCCAAATTTTCGGGCACAATTAAGAGAACAAACGGCCAGGTCCTGTATACCTTTAACAATATACAGGGCGGCGGCGAATTTGCACTGCCCCGCAGTGTTATGGATAACAGCTTCGCGTACCTGTTTTCACCGCTCATCAATTATCAGTTTTACCAGCTTTTCAAAAGTTCGTTCCCCAATTGATGTGATAGTGCTTTGATACGCAGAAAGGCAGGGCAAAACAGCCCTGCCTTTCCTTTTTTTAATTCCCGCCTGCCTTGATCACACTCTAGCGAAATGATCCCGCATTACATTGGATTTTCATAAAAGACATATGTCGAAAAATCACTGACTTCAAAATAAACCTTCTTCTCGCCTGGATCGACCTGATAATTTAAATTATTATCAATATAGCCATAGCCGTAGCGGTATGCGCGGGCCTCTTTGTCGCCGGTGCCGAGGGCGGTCGACATTTTATCGATTTTTATAAACCGCTTTGCAAGCTTGTCGCCCGCGTAGATGTCAAGCACGCCGTCGGTGCCGGTCCAGTTTTGAATGCTGCGGCTGATGCGGTTCTGCGACTCCTGCGTGCAGGCGGTAACCGTCAGCGCCAGTGCGCAGAGGGCCATTAATAGCAGATAATATTTTTGTTTCATTGCTGATGCTCCTTTCAGTCCATTTTTGGCAGCGGCGTGTCTTTGGTCGGCACCGGCAGAATCGGATATTCGACTTTAGGCTGTACGCCTGTGGTTGTTTTTAAAAAGTCGGCTATCCTTTCGATTTCGCTCTGCGATAGCTTGATGCCAAGCTGAGCCGCGCCCATGATGCCCACAGCCTCCTTCAGGCACCAGACTTTGCCGGAATGGAAATATGGGGTCGTGAGCTCGATATTGCGAAGCGATGGGGATTTGAATACATACTGGTCGGATTCAGAGCCGGTAAGCTTGAAGCGGCCCGTATCGCCTGCGGTGATTTCTGCTTTGGGTTTTTCCAGAACGCCGAAGGGAAAGTAGCCAGCGCCGCCCATATTGACCCCGCCATGGCAGGCAGCGCAGCCCTTGGCCATGAACAGCTGCAAGCCATCTTTTTCGCGCGCGGCAAGGGCTTTTTCATCGCCCGTCAGGAATTTGTCGAAGCGGGAGTCTGGCGTCAGCAGCGTGGCCTCAAAAGCCTCAATGGCCATGGCCATATTTTCGAAACTTACCGGCTCTTTATCAGCGCTGAAGGCTTTTTTAAAGCGCTCCACATAATCGGGCATGCTTTTTAAAGTCTTTACGACTTCCCCGGGCGTGTTGCTCATTTCAACCGATGCCTGCACCGGCCCCTTTGCCTGCTGCGCAAGGTCAGTGGCGCGGCCGTCCCAGAACTGGGCGATATTGAATACCGAGTTTAACACCGTGGGCGAGTTGCGGCCGCCCTTCTGCCACTTATGCCCCACCGAGGTTTCCTGAAAGTCGGCGCCGCCAAGGCCCAGGTTATGGCAGGTATTACAGCTGATAAGAGCGCTTCGGGAAAGGCGGGGCTCGAAATAGAGCATTTTGCCCAGAGCGACTTTCTCCGGTGTGACGGGATTGTGAGCAAGCGCCGGCGGCTCTTTTGGTATGGGCTTAAAAAGAGCCTGTGCCTGCTGCATGACCGGATCGGCAGCCGCGATGTGCAGGGGGAAAACGAAAAGAAAAGCGGTCATAATTAAAAGCACTTTTTTCATATTGGTTCTCCCTTTTAAAAGTGTTTATTAAAAATCCGGCATCTGTCGAAATGACTGTCAAACAAAAATCAGCTCAATCTGTGTTGCCCGCTTTATCGTAAGCTCCGGCCCCTCAGATAAAAAGCCTGCATACAGCTCGCCGTCGGCCTGAAAGCAGGTGCTGCCTGGAACATTCATGGTGAGCGAATCTGTCTGAAACTGCTTAACCGATGGCAGCAGCCGCTGCAGGGGAATATCTATAAAGCGCGTCATGTGCAGCATAAACCACTGCCACAGCGTTTCAATGACCGTTACCTCGAAAAGCCCATCGGCAATGCAGCATTGATGTGCAGGCCGGGCGCCTGCGGCATAGCTTGGTATGCTCGTAACAAGAACCTGCCGCGCACCTGCTGCTATCTGCACTGTGCGGGTCTGCCTGCCTGCATCGGCATAGGAAAATTCAAGGGCAAAGGGCATCCGGTAGAAAAGATTAACAGCTGAAAACCAGGCATAGGCAGCTCTGCCATTCAAAAAAGAGGCTGCAGCGCGCATGAACGGTGTATCGCGCCCCAGGTTATAATCGTTTGAAATTTTAGCATCAAGGCCGATGCCGCAGTAATTGGTAAAATAAAGAATAGCATTTACCCTGAAAACATCAAGAGGCCGTGCAGTTCCGCAAAGCAGTGCCTCCACAAACGTTTGCAGACCTTTTTTCTTATACAGCCCGTAGCTGCCTGAAACCCGGGCAAGATCATTTCCCGTACCCAGGGGTATAATTCCCAATTGCGGTTTTTTATCCAGTTCAGCAAGTTTCTGAACGATTTGCGCGATCGTACCATCACCGCCTGCGGCAATAACAGTATCGTAGCCGGCTAAAACCTCACGGGCAATCAGCTGCCCGTCAGCCGTGGTAAATGCCGTGTCGCAGCTGTGCAGCAGTGAGAGTTTGCCCAGCAGCCTGTCCAGGGATTCTTTCAGGCGAATGCCTGTGCGCCCTCCGGATACGGGATTGATGAGGAAAAGAGTTTTTTTACTCATTGTATAATTGCCGAAACCAAACTGGAGTGATCAAGTTGCCCGCGGTGAGAATATTTTTTTTGATTTCACTCTGACGGCTTATGGCTTTTCAAATACGCTGCCATAAATTCCTGAAAAACTTCTCGCAATTCAGGGTCGTTTATCTTTGCCGACTCTGTTTCGGTAGCCAGCTTTTCGTTTGTATCAAGCTCAGGCAGGGGGCCTGGCGGGCTTTGCTGCTGCACCGGCGAGACGACAGGCCCAACTTTAAAGCGGATATCTTTGATTTTTGTGCCGCTCAGCCCTGCGTTGATTTTTTCAAGAAGCATATCGCGCAGAAAATGCAGCTCCTGCATCCAAACAGAGCTTGTGACATTGACATGCAGCACGCCTCCGCGCACCAGCACCGGGCTTGCATTGCGCGCAACAGCATCACCCACAGCGTCCTTCCAGAGCCGGTACAGCATGACCTGCTCCATTTTATCCTCAAACTTCAGGTCATGAGCGATATCTTTAATCACGCTGTCGAGCCCTGTCAGCAGGGATCTTTTTCTCATGGGCTTAGTCCTTCCCAAGACGCGTGCCCGCTGCAAGGCGATAACCCTTCAGAAAATCACCCGCCTGCATGCGCTTTTTCCCTTCAAGCTGCACCTCCTGCAGGCGCACGGCTCCGGAGCCTGCGGCAACCTCGATGCCTGCGGCCTGTGCTGTAATGACGGTGCCGGGCGGCAGATCACAAATTTTTTCAATCGCCTCGGCGCGATGAATTTTAAGTATTTTGCCATCAAGAAAGGTATAGCACCCCGGCCACGGCGTCATGCCGCGCACGCTGTTTACAAGGCTGCGGGCATCCCTTGTCCAGCTGATAAGCCCATCCTCTTTCTGCATCGGGGGCGCACAGGTGGCCAGCGCCTCCTCCTGCGCCGCCGGCTGCCAGAGGCCCTGCCTGAGCTGGTCGAGCGCCTTGCCCAAAAGCTGCGCCCCAAGCACGGCAAGCCGGTCGTGCAGGGTTTGGGCAGTGTCTTCGGGCAGTATGGGGGTGGGGTCCTGCAGCAGAATAGCGCCCGTATCCATGCCTGCATCAAGCTGCATGATGGTGACGCCGGTTTCAGCATCACCGTTTATAATAGCCCGGTTTATGGGCGCGGCGCCCCGGTAGGCAGGCAGAAGCGAAGAGTGCACATTTATGAACCCGTATGGCGGAATGTCGAGCAGCGCCTGCGAAAATATCTGGCCGAAGGCCACGACAACTGCAAGATCGGCTTTGAGCTGCCGGAATGTTTCAAGAAATTCCGGCGCGCGCACCCGCTCGGGCTGCAGCACCGCAAGAGTGTGCCTGAGTGCCAGCTCCTTTATGGGGGTGAGCTTTACCTGCTGCCCCCGGCCCACAGGCCGGTCGGGCTGAGTCACCACGGCCATGATCTGCTCACGCCGGTCGATAAGCCCCTGCAGCGATGGCACAGCAAACCCGGGCGTGCCGAAAAATACTATGCGAATATTATTCACGTTGACCCTTTTATTAAAATGATGCAGCACTATCGATGTATAACGCTGGGCAGCTTAATGTCAACACCAATCAGGCGGATACGAACGAAGAATTCATTTCCTTTTGTTTCTGATGAAAAGATACGGGAGGACTGTATGATGTAGGAAAAATAGAATATGAACATTGCAGAACAAAAATTAATGCGTAGGAAATGTGTCAGCCATTTTTTTGATCGGCAAGCATTTTAAGAATATGTTTGGCGAGATATTCCTGTATTTCGTTGTGTCTTGGAATCGGTTGTGAAATTCTGGTGTTAGGGTTCTGATACCAGTCGTGATTCCCGCCATTTCTGATAAACATACACCCCAAATCTTCCAAGCGTTTGATCAAATCCTTTCTTTTCATGCCACCTCAAGTTCAGCAACCCTGCGAACATGAGGAATGGACCCACTCGAAAGCTCTTTGTAAATATCTTTTAAATTTTCCTTTAGTTCTTCCAGTGTTACCCCCTGGGTTATATAATCGGGATATTCTTCCAAATAACCAAGCCACATGTCATTTTCCTGCCAATGGACGTATCTTTTTGTTTCCATAGCGCTCCCTTTCTAATGCAATCGTCTAATTGTATTATTGGACGATAATCAATCTGTTGTCAACAGTCAACAATTCAGAACAAATTATTTCAGGCCAATACAACCAGCCCTTTCGCCCCTCGCCACGTCCATTCAACAAGCGCCCCCCCCCGGTAATGGATTGTTGAATTTAAAACATGTATTTGGCCCTCAAAAACAGGTAAAATTTTTTGCAGGTCCTGTCAAATGAAGCCTGATTCCCTCTTGCATCAAGCAGTGGGCCACCCTCATCATCAATAAGCGTAAAAATTAATTTTAAAGGCTCCATGCCTCTATTTTTCTTGTCAGCATGTAATTCATCAACGATTGCTCCGCCAAGCGCCCACAGCTCATCAATATGGCTGTTAACAGTTTTAATGCTCAGATTTTTCTGCTTCAAAAAGGCGATAAAATCCTTCATATACGGCAAAACCTGTTTGCCATAGAGCACGTCATCCGCAACCCCAGCCCATGAGTGTGGCCAGTTTTCTATATCGGCATCCTTGTATTTCATAAATGCTGCGTCACCTTTATGGTGTGTCGCCCTGCGCGGCAAGCCGGGCAAGGGTGCGGGCAATGGTGTCGAGCGCTTCTTGGCCGGGAAGCGTTATGCTGAAACGTAAAGAGCCGTCGTCCGCCTTTTCAATGGACTGGCTGAACTGATTTTTAAATACGCCGGCAAGCTGCGCTTCCTTTTCGGTTTCCGCTTTCCCGGAAAACAGCTCGCCGATAAAGGAAAATGCCGCGCTGATAAGCAGGCCGCCGGACTCTGCCACACGCTTCTTGTGCGCAAGCTCCGCAGCCTCTTTTTCCGCCTGCGCCATCATGCTTGCATCCGGCGCTGCCTCAGGCTGTGCGCCGATCAGCAGCTCAAGCCGCCTTTTCATCTCCTCAATGCCTCCCTCAAGGCTAACCTCGGTTGTTACAGCGTCGGGATCAAGGGCCGCAAGGGCAAGCTCCTGCTTTGCTGCAAGCGTTGTCAGCAGGTTTTCCTCAAGCGTGTTTTCCGTAACCAGCAAAAACACCTGCACCGGCCGCTTCTGCCCCATGCGGTGGGCTCGGGCGATGCGCTGCTCAAGCACGGCAGGGTTCCACGGTAAATCAACATTAATAACCGTGTTTGCCGCCTGGAGGTTAAGCCCTGTTGAGCCGGCATTGGTGGTGATAAAGAGCTTGCAGGAAGGGTCTGTCTGAAAAACATGTATCAGCGCCTGCCGCTTTTTTTGCGGCACTGACCCGTCAAGCCGGACAAACTTAAGCTTCCGCTTGTGCAGCAGCGGCTCAATCAGGTTGAGCATGGTCGTCCATTCTGAAAACAGAACGATTTTGCGGTCTTCCTCAGCGCCAAGCTCGTCCAGCAGCCCGGCAAGCTCCTCAAGCTTGGTTGAATAGCCGGGATGTTTTTTATCCACAAGATAAGTGCTGTTGGCGCTCATCCTGCATAGAAGCAAAGCCTTTTGAAGCCTCAAAAAATCCATCTCCGTAAAATACTTTTTACGGACGATTTTACTTATGATCTGGCGCTGGCCGTCATGAATGGCGAGTTGCTCATCAGTGGGCGGAATTCTTCTAATCTCGGTGGTGCGCGGCGGCAGCTCCTTCATGACCTGCTTGCGGGTTCTGCGTAACAGCACGGGCTTGAGCTGCGAGCGCAGCCCGTCGAGATTTTTATACCCCAGCACCTTGCCCCGATAGTCGGTTACCCGGTAGCGATTATAGAAGCGAAACGCAGGGCCGAGCCTGCGGTAGTCGATGAATTCCACCACGGAAAAAAGCTCGGCAAGACGGTTTTCAAGCGGCGTCCCCGACAGCACCAGGGCAAAAGGCGATTTCAGGGCTTTAATAGTTCTGCTGGTCTTTGACTCCCAATTTTTAATCCGCTGCCCCTCATCAAGTATAATGAGATCCCATGGCACCGGCTCAATGACAGTAATGTCCCGCAGCACCTGCTCATAATTGCAGATTGTGAAAAAACGGTTTTCAGCATACTGCGCTGCACGCTGGCTCGCGCTGCCCAGAACAATCCGGCAGTCCCGGTTGGAAAACCGATTGATTTCAAGGCGCCACTGGGATTTGAGCGATGTCGGGCAGATTACCAGCACCTTTTGTATATCGGTATCCTGCGCCAGAAGTTCGGCGACTCCGATGCCCTGTATTGTTTTGCCAAGGCCCATGTCATCGGCAAGCACAGCCCTGCCAGCGCCCACGGCAAAAGCAATGCCGTCAAGCTGATAGGGCAAAAGCTCCGCCTTAAGGAGCGTTGTTCGCAGCGGATGCCGTGCAGGGTCTTTTCTAATGGCTGCAACCTTTTCCAGAACCCTCTCTCCATAGAGAATAGTGTTCATATATGCTTCAGCGTCCGGATACACCAGCACATCAAGGCCGAGCTTTTCAAGACCGCGTATGGCATTCAGCAGCTTTCTTGTATCAGCTATCGGCTTGTTTTTAAATTGCGCGATGAGCCGCGCTGCTTCGGCTGAAAGCTTTTCCGGTACAAGCAGCCGCAGCTCCTGCTCGTTTCCGTAGCGCACATACACTGCCAAATCCAGGATTAAATACGGTTTGTGCTGAACCGCTTTGGAAAATTTTTGTTTCACTTTTTTAATGATATGCAGAATATGTTTGCAGGTTCCCAGGGTGTTTATCCGGAAATCAGGGCAGGTGCAGTATGACTCGCCGCGCTCCCAACCCCGAAGGGCGACCCGGTAGGTTTTGCCGGACACTCGGGAGGAAACAATATAATCCGTCCACAGCTGTGAACTCTCTGTGGATGCAACCTTCATTTTTTCCGTTTGCGCACGTTCCAGGCGTTCGTCAAGCGCCTGTGCAACGAGCTCTTCTTCGCTCAGGCTCTCAACGGGCGTGCGTTCCGCCGGCGGCGCCGACAGGCCAAGCAACATCTTTTCCTCAAGCACGAGCGATAGGGCGGCCCCTATATGCACACACGGGTTCGAGCAGGCGCTGCACTGTAATTTCAGGCGATCCTTTTTTGCCGGATCAAGGCTTATGCTGACACGGGACTGCCCAAGGTTCAGCCGCAGCATGGCGTCGGTAAGCACCAGATCATTTTCAATATCTATCATATCAAAGGCCCCGCCTTTTCTCAGGAGCTTTTCACCTTCCCGCCCGAGCAGTTCGCATGCCTTCCGGTAGGTAAGGCGGGAGAGTACGTCTTTTAAGGTCCTCACGATTTTTTTACGCCTTTCACTGAAGGGGTTTTTGATGGTCTTGTAAAAAGTCGAAAATTCAACAAAATAGTCATACCGGCGAAAGCCGGTATCCAGAAATTTCAGGTAGGTACAAAGCACTGGACACCGGTTTTCACCGGTGTGACGACTTTTTACGACATCATCATGTTTTAAAAAGCAAAGAGAATGTGATGATATAATCTAAAGGAAACAGCGTCAAGGAGAATTGGCATACGGCAAGAAGGCGTGCTCTCAAAGTTTTTTGAGAAGAGAAAAGATTTTGTCCGGTATCTACAAAATGCCGGGTTCGAAGGTCCATTTTCCGGCGGCAAACATCAGTTTGCGAATAGGGTCGGTTCAAATTTTTTGTTTTATTAATCTGTCCAGAAGAATATCCTCCACATTGCGGCGGGCATCAATGACTGACAAAACATACACGCTGGTCTGCGATACTCTGTAAATAACCCTCCAGGGGGTTATTATTAATTCACGGTACTGGAGTAGCCCGAATTGCTTAAGCTCAGGCACGATGCGGCCATGATACGGGGAAGAATGAAGCCGTGAGGCGGCTGCTTTGATTTTTTGAAAAATTTTTAAGGCGTTGGTTGCGCTGTCTGCAGCAATGTATTCTATGGTGCCGATCAAATCCTTTTCTGCAACATCCGACCAAAGAACCTTGTGCATCCGTGCCATTTTATTTTGCGCTCAACATTTTATCAATATTTGCAAAAACAGCTTCCTGGGTTTTCAATTTGCCCTTTTTAATATTTTCTTCACCTTGAGCTATAAGTTTGAGCATGCCAATGGCATTGAGCATGCGGTCATAGCTTTCCGGGTCCTGCAGCACGGCGCGGGCCTCACCATTCTGTGTTATGATCACAGGCCGGTGGTTTTCGTTAATTTGCTTTAAAAGTTCAGCGGCGCATGATTTAAGGTACGTAACTGATTTTATATCTTTTGTTATATGCATGTGTGTCACCTCCAGACTTTTTATGATACCAAATAATGACCGAGTGTCAATAATAATTCCTTCTTGCATGCAAAACGAGCTCATGCTTTGCGGGAAGCAATTCGCCAGGAACCCTATGTGTCAGTGCTGTTATCGCAGTCATTACCCGGATCATTCCCCACCATTGGTGTGCGGCGCAAACCCTACCAACTTAAAAATCAAAAGACGCTTTTAATCAGTGGCTGTTGTCCCCAACGGCGGTACTGATTGTAAGGGCGTGTAGCCATACGCCCTTACTGGCGGCGGCCGTTTTTGCATCTCCCACAGCCCCAGATGCTGCAATAGAAAAGACATTTACTCGAAGACAAAGCTTGACTAAAAATAGTCATGGCGTAAAATAGCCACTGTAACAGCAGGAATACGCCATATGATAAAACGCATCCTACAAGCAAACATCCTAAAGACCTCCTTTCACGGCAAAGTCTTGATTAGAAAAACTGACCGATACTTCTTGAGAGGAACTTGCTTTGAGATGGGCAGATTATAAAATGGGGGCGATTGCAAAGCCATTGTGAAATAACATGGCCTAAAATTATCGGGTTGCGTCACCGCATTGTGCATGAATACTTTGGGGTGGACTTGGGCATTATATGGCAAATTCTCGAAAAAGATTTACCCGCCTTTAAAAATTCATTATCTCCCATCCGTGAGGTTATAAACAAATAAACTTGAATTCGCCCCGCAATAGGCATGAAAAGAGAACCCCCTTTTCACTTTATGCCAATATAGGCAGACTTCTTGTCTATCCCTGTATATTTACATCTATCAGAAGGGTGCTATTCTTGTTCCGTACCGCTTCCACGGCGAGGTAACAGGCAATGGTAGACTTGCCCACGCTCCCCCCCCTTGTCGATCCGATGGTTATTATCATTGTAGCACCTATCTGGAGGGTTAATTATTTTGGAATATCAGCGCACGTTAGGTCTGGGGAGGACAGGGGGAGTGGTTGCTCATTCCCTCCCAGCACATACCTACCATACCAACGGCCTCTTTTTTCGGTTAGATACATAGTAATAACCGGGTAGCCTTGTGTGCCCCCCCCCATATTTCTCCATTCACTCCAAGAATGGCGGTAATCAGCCCAATCTCTAGCAGCTCCACTAGAACACATATATTTCACCTCACCCTTCCATCCTAATCCTTGTTGATTTAATCTATCCGCCTCAGTTATTGGCGTTGACTCAACAGAGAGACTGGCTTGTGTGTATTCCGAGGCAGTAGTATTAAAAGCTCCAGGCTCGGATTTAACAAACAAATGGCCGTTGCAAAACACGGTATCCTTTTTTAATGCTTTCCCCCCTACCTCTAGAGCCCGCTGCTCAAACACAGATAGTGTTCTGCCCGTTGAACTTTGCTCACAACAAACACATACCAAAGCAGCAAAAACTATTGCGTAAAATAATTTAGCCATGCTCCACTCACCCTTTTGATGTTTTCGTTCATACTTCCCAGAAGGACTTTAGAGACCAATTCGCCCCCAATTAGGGACCAATTAGGGGACGTTGTGAAAGCGCCGGTAAAAGTCGGCAAAGGGTAGGGAGTGAAAGTCTCCTACATGGTAAAGGATAGCGACCAGCCATGACCCCGAGTCATGCGTCGGCCACTCGCGAGAGTGGCGGCGAAGCG
>Ga0209083_1001868_pt1 | contig 21861 bp, 23 predicted proteins | sample AM7aDNAmetaG_FD_184132 | JGI IMG/M metagenome (GOLD analysis project Ga0209083, IMG submission 184132) | Freshwater microbial communities from Finland to study Microbial Dark Matter (Phase II) - AM7a DNA metaG (SPAdes) (version 3) | ecosystem: Environmental > Aquatic > Freshwater > Lake ...
ATAATGGAGGTTTGGAAAGAAATGATGCACAAAAAAACCGGTAAATTTACCGGCTTTCTTGCGTCAAACTAAAACAAAAACAATCAATTCACAATGATTTTCTTTGAAATATTTTCTGATTTTAACATATAAACTCCCGGACTTACATTAAGATTTACATTCATTGTATTGAATGAAATCGTATGATAAACAACTTTTCCTGTCATATCATAAATATCAAGTGGTTTTCCCGGTGTGATATTATCAATGGTGAAATTACCGTTTGATGGATTCGGATATACTGTAATATTAGAAGTTTTATTTTCCGAAATACCAACATTAATATCCTTTTTAAGTATAATATCATCAACATTTGCTCCATTATCTATCATTCCATCAAATTCATAAAATTGAAATGCAATATAAATACCTGTTTGACCAAGATAGTTGGAAAGATTAATTGTTTTATTAACCCATACTGGATTTCCATATATACCAAGACTTCTAGTCCAAGGTAAATTAATAGTATCTGTTGGATATTTACCATTTGCATTCGGATTCCAAAGAGATGTATCTGTTCCGATTCTAACAACAAAATATCCATTTACTGTAATTGGAATATAATCATAATCATACCAAAAATTAAGTTCCGCAGAAGATAGTCCCACATCAGTTAAATTAAAGGGACCATACAACATCCAAGAATCTATAAAACTTATACTGGTTGGTTGTGGAAATGGTTGTGGTCCTGATTGAGCACACCAAGCAGAATGTGTTCCTGTATGTGCTTCATAATTAGTTGATCCCCAATATGATTGAAATTGATAATTCGGTGGGAGTCCGGGAATTGTTTTTAAATAAGTTGACCAACCAGTTGATGGAAAGGTACCTTCAAAATCTTCACTCATAATTGTAAACCAATTTTTCTGATTAAATCCTGATACTGACATCAGTATGAAGATTGAAATAACGAATAATTTTTTCATAGCATTGTTGTTTTTTAAGTTTAACAATACAAAGATACAACAATTTTGTGAAATAAAAAAATTAACCGCTTTCAGAGTTTGAATTATTTCCACTATCATTAACATAATAATTATATTTAGTAGCTGTTGGTATAATTTGATCTGTCCAATTATATGATTTATTATGAAATAATCCATTCATCCAATGTCCACCTAAATATACACTATAAAAGTATCCTTCGTGAAATACACCATCTAAAAATCCGCCAGAATTTTTTGCAATTGCAAAAGTTTTATTTAATGGATTTGGAATACAATAAGTTGAATAATTACTATAAAATTTACCACCATAAAAATCTCCTCCATACCAAAAAATTCTAGATGGGGATGATGTACATCTTGTTGATGTTTCGTTATTCGTTGTGTTTCCAGTTACTGCTAATTGATTTCCAAAAACACCACTATTGAAAGTTCCGCCTGACCAATATACCATAGGAACGTCAAATTTCACAGGATCTGTAATGTGCATTTCTTTACCCATTGTTCCACTATTAAATGTTCCTTGTAACCAGTTAACTCTGTGGTATATAGAATTGTTTGCTATACCATTAAGCCAATCACCATATAACCAAACAGAATTATTGAAATCTCCGTAATGGAATGTTCCACCACTCCATACACTTCCAATCATTTGACCACTATAGAAATCACCTTTAGACCAGAAAGAATTTGTAAATTTTCCACCATTGAAAATACCATTTATCCATTTATATGTTAATCCATTATTTAAGATTGTATCTCCTGTAATGACACCGGTATTAAAAATACCGTTATTAAAGGTTCCATAATACCATGTGGAATATGTAAAGTTTCCACCATTAAAGTTTCCACTTGTCCAATTACTACTATAGAATGTTCCGTTATTAAAAGTTCCACCGGACCAAAAACTACTTTGAAACATTCCGTTATTAAATATACCAGAAAACCAAATTGATTGATCAAATACTCCATTATTAAATACACCTTTGTTCCAAACAGATAAAGTTATTCCACCATTATTAAAAGTTCCTCCACTCCAATAACTTCTTATAAAATTTTCATCATTAGATGGATTGAAAATACTATAACCTCCATTAAAAATACCAGCATACCAATATGAATCTTCAAATATTCCTCCATTGAAAATGCCTGTAACCCAAGTTTTTCCACTAAATATACCTTCATTCCATATTCCATTATACCAAATATTTGGACCGAAACAAGTAGTTCCGCTACCAGACCAAGTTCCATAATACCAAACCGAATTTGCATTTATATTACAATTTGTAAAATTACCGGATTGAACTAATACATCATAAAAATTACAATTATTAAAATAACCACCGGTTATAGTTCCACCTGAAAATATGCAGGTATTGTAATATCCATTATTTATTAATGAATTATAAAATGTTTTGTAATTTATATAGGTATATCCAAAAGAATTATTATTATATGAAAAATAACTAGATACTGGACTATCTGTTCTTTGAATTGGTGTTGTTGTATATTTATAAGGACTAAAAGTTGCTTTTGATATATTATTATTTACATCTGAATCAACACTTACATATTGAGCATCATATTTATCTCTCATATCAACATAATAAGCGGTTATACCTGTAGTTGTTCCACCACTTAAATTGATACATTGTTTTATATCAACATCAATATAAGTATCTGAACTATTATTTAAATTAACTTGTCTAAAACAAACACCATCAATCCAACCTCCATAAAAATTTATTTTATTAACATAAATTTTACATAGGTAATGATTATACAATTTAACATTATCTAAACTGGTATCATAAAAACGTTTGATCGTTACTTCATTATTTGTTTCATTTATTTCTAAGACTTGATATCCTTGTTCTTGATGAAGATAAATCCAATCGGTACAACCACTAAATTCATAATAACTATCTAGTACGGTTAATGTAGCACTTGATGGTAATGGATCTGTTTGATTTTCATCGTACATTATATATACATAATCACCAACACTTATTGACATATTGGTTGCGGTATATAATTTAACGTAGTTATTATTATTTGCTATTGGTGGTAATAATTTAACAGCATTAGGTGAAATAGAATAATTAGTATTATTGTTCAAATTTAACATTTGACCATAATTCTGGTTTGAATATTTTTTAGTATTGGATAAGATTTGAGTATTAATACCCTGTTGTGTTGATGTTGATGCCATTGAATTACCACATTTTTTTATTATATATTAAAAATGCTTCGATGAATTACCATTACATTAAAATATATTGGTTTCTAGGTTTTTTAACCCGTCTCTTTTAACGTTTCATAGACAAGGTGCTTCTTAGGTTTCATCGAAATGAAACGGTCGTCCACAGAGCCGGCCTCCACGTTCAATAACCGACATTCCATCGGCCAATTTTTTATGTTTATAGCAGCATTTTCATCACGATCGTGTTTTGTTTCACAGATTGGACAGATCCATTCACGAATTTTCAAGGTGAGTTCTTTATTGATATAACCACAGACATGACATGTCTTTGAGGATGGGTAAAAACGTGGAATTCGAACCACATTTTTTCCTTTCCATTCTGATTTGTAGGTAATCATACGAGTAAATTCACTCCATGACACATCCATGATTAATTGTGCTAACTTATGATTTTTCATCATTCCCTTTACATTTAAATCTTCCACACATATTGTATCATACTGATTGGTTATCTCCGTAGATAGTTTATGTAAAAAATCTTGACGTTGGTTGGTGATATGTTCATGATGTAATGCTAATCTTTGTTTTGTTTTATTATAACGAGTACTATTTTTATTTTGTTTTGATAATTTCCTTTGTAGGAATTTCAAAAATTCTAAATTATTTTTGAAAAAATTAGAATTACTGATTTTTCTACCATTTGAAAAAACTAAAAAATTTTTAATTCCCAAATCAATTCCTATCGTTGTTTCTGGTTTTATCTGCCTTTTTTCTGGAATTACTTCACCAGTTTCACATAAAATTGATACAAAATATTTACCAGTGACTGATTTAGATATAGTTGCACTTTTGATTTGTCCTTTATATTTTCTATCTTTCACTATCATTTTAATTCCAGAATCAAATTTAGGAATGAATAGTTCATTTTTATCAATAGAAACAGATTGTGGAACAGAAAATGTATTTTTACTGGATTTCTTCTTGAACCTTGGAAAACCTTTTTTAGTTTGAAAAAATCGTTTATAAGCATTGTCCAAATTTAATAATGATATTTGTAGTGATTGACTGTTCACTTCCTTCAACCATTCACATTCTTGTTTCAAATCTACTATCTGCTTTTGTAAATCATATCTAGATAAATTTATTTTATTGATATAAGCATTGATTTTTGTTTCTAATGCTAAATTATAAATGAATCGTGTACAACCGAAATGTTTGTCCAATAATTCTTTCTGATCATCACTTGGATATAAACGATATTTGAATCCTTTTAGCATGTTAAAATTATTCTGAATTTCCATATTTTATTGAAATTTTCAGATTATTTATATATTAAATAATGAAAGTCCATTTTATCAAACTTTATTCTATATGAATTCTTGAAGTTAAAATAAATTTTGTTGATTCGATAGTCAGAGAATCAACTAATATTGTGATATATAAATTATTCTTTGTTTCCAATTCTTTATTTATATAATCGACTATTTTTTTCATTAAATTATTTACAAAATAGAATTCTTCTGTTATTTTTTTATTTTTTAAAAATTTATATTCTTTATTGGTTAATGGAATATTAAATTCGGTTGGTGAAATATCTTCTTTTAATATTATATTTTTATCTTTTAAATTTAATTGTGATAAAATTTTACAGGAAATTGGTACTAAATCTTGCATTTCATATGAATCTAATTTTTTTATAAATCCCATTTTTTCTTTAAATTCATTTAAGTTTATTTGAAATTGATGATATTCAGCATAATCACATATAATTTGTTTTATTTTTTCATCTGTTACTTTTAGAGCATCAGAAATAGGAGACCATTTTTTTAATCTTCTATCTGGTGTGTGATATAAATTTTTATTGCAGGATATTCCATGAAATATCGATGTTGTTTCCTCGTTTTCTCTTATAAAGTCCAATATTTTTTCTTCAAAAAAGGAACTTTTATTTATAAAATATTTCTTTGATAATTCATCAAATTCTTGATAAATTTTTTCATTAATTGAATAGGTCTTTGTTATTTTCATAATTTGTTTTTTTATTTATATATTAAAACATTTGGGTCAATTTAACAATTTTGACATTTTTAACAATTCGATCTGTTAAAACTTTTTTTATTTCATTTACTATATTACTGAAAATGAATCCTTCCTTAAATGGTTGATAAAACAGAAGAAATTATTGAATTTTTAACAGATATTTTTGTTGAAAAAAGAACTATTTTCAAGAATATGATAGTTGAAATTAATAAAACTATTAAAGATTCCATGAAACTTGATTATCAATACACGTATGATGAATTTTGTGCGGATTATTTAGAAATTTATGTATCATTTTTTAAGAGGCATCCAGATGTTGATTATATGGATATGAGGATGGTTTCTTTTTATACGAATATTATTTTAGGGGAACTTTTTTTAAAATTAAAAATTAAATATCAGAAACATGACGGAAATGAAATTGGAAATGCTGGAAATGCTAAAGGATGATTTAGTTGAGAACAGAGTGCATTTTAAAAATATGCAAATAGATATATCGAAATTGGTTGAACGTTTTGATGATGGGAAAGGAATTGATTGGAATTACGATGAATTTTGCATTAGAGTTATAAATAATTTAAAGAAAAAAAATATTAATCCAGATTTTACAGTAGAACAATTAAAGAAAGTTTTTCTTGATTGTATGGTAGAAATAAGTATTGATGAATTAAAGAAAAGAGGAAAAGAAGCTGAATCTAAAGTTGTTTACAAAATATTGAAGAATAAAGAATATGATGAACCTGATATTTAAATATGTATTTTTGATTTTATATTTATTATATCAATTTAAAAATTATTTTCTTTACAAAAATAGAGTGTGTTTTTAAAAATAATTGAAAATAAATGAAAAAAACACCAAATAGGACCCGATATTTTTAATATATAATTGAGCCGTTTATAATATTTTTAAACTTTTGTTTTTTTATGTTATAAATGGTTTAAAGGCAATTTTAAGAATTCGCGAATTAATTGGCTTATCGAAAGTAGTTAAAGTAATTTAAGGCTTTCTAAAAAACAATCAAAGCATGTATGGAATACAAGGAATTTGATGACAAATTTTTGTTTGAGTCTGATGCAGAACAACAAAAAGAAGAAATGAGCTTTCTTACCAAGAAAAGCAAAAATCAAGACGGCATTTTTCGCCCAACTCTAGAAGAAGCCGCAGACAAAGAAAAAGGTTACAGAGCAAAAATACGTTTTCTTCGTAATTTAACAAGAGGCGGGAAATTAGGTCCAGCTTCAGTTGAAAAACATGTGCATTATATTGCACACGGACCTTTTGACAATCACCCAGATTTAGTAGGTTATTATGATTGTGAAAGAAATTTCAAAGACAAGTGTGATCTTTGCACTATGTATTGGAAGTTAAAGAAATCCAAAAATCAAGCAGATGTTGAAAAATCTGATTATTTGAGTAGAAATACCAAATTTTACAGTTATGTTATGATACTGGAAGATGTTCAACATCCGGAATTGGTCGGCAAGATTTTGGTTTTCCCTTATGGATACAAAATTAAGGAAAAAATAAACCTAGAAAATACAGGTGAAGTTACCGGTGTTAAATGTAATATTTTTGACTTTGGTAAAGGTAAGGACTTCATGTTAATTATCAAGGAAAGAAAAACTTCAGTTGGAGTTTTTCCGGACTACGACAACAGTACTTTCTTGGAAGTATCACCAATGAAAATCTATAATGAAAAGGCACAAAAATTTGTGACTGTTCAAACTGATGAAAATGGTGAAATTCTTGACAAGAAATGGCAAGCTAAAATAAAGGAAATTCTTCTAGCTCGCGACGAAAAAGTAAATCTCGAAGATCATATTCCTAACAAGGAATGGACTGATGAAGAAAGAGACAAGGTTTCTAAAATCTTTAGTGTGTTAAATGAAACTGATGTTATGTTTGCTGAAAACGCGACAAAACAGGTTCGCACTACTACTCCGAATACTGGTGGAACAACTAAACCACCACAACAGCAATCAGTTGCTGATACTGATTTAGATGCTTTTTTCAATGATTTGAATGAAGCAGAAAAGCAATAATAATTAATTTTATATTCTAAAAAAGGACTGAAAATTTTCAGTCCTTTTTTTTTATATATAGGCTTCCATGAAAACATTTCTCGAATTTTTATTAGAACGAAGTGTGTACTCCGAAGAGTATGATTTTGAATATTTTATACCAAACTCAAAAATTTTTTAACTTTTTTAAAACAAAATGAAAAAAATGAAATATAATAATATATTTCATAAAATCTAGATTGTTTAAAAATGAATCACATGTTTAATGACGAAATCAAAAGAGCCAAAAGAAGAAAGTGAAAAAGTAGAAAAAACAATATGGGAAGATATCGAGACTAGTCTCGATGAAGTTCAAGGTGAAGAAAATGATAATATAATTGATGATAGTGATATTGGAGAATTAGAACCAGAATTTGAAGATAACACTAGTAATATAAACATTGATGATGAAGCAGAAAGTGAATTGGATGTTTATTTTAAGTTTGGTACAAATAATCATAAATTAGAAGGAAAGCACGCTTTAAAAAGAGATACCATTTTGAATGGTAAAATAAACGAGATCGATGAATTGGATGGATTGGGATTGGAAATGTATAAACAAATGGGAGAATCTGATCATTATATCAGTGATAACCCTTTGGAAAAAGGATCAATCTTCGATGATGAAAGCAGAAACAATGAAGATTCAGTAGAACGCAGAAATTTATCACATGATGTTTATACTCTTTTGAAAGAGAATACAGATATTGATTTTAACGCAAATAGAAGAAAACCAAATAAAATTACATTTAACACATATTATAGAATGTTATTATCTGAAATTGGAAAAACATATACAAAATCAGAAATATTTGTTGAATTAGCTTATTATTTTACTGATAATATTTTTAACATGTATAAATTACTTGATAAAAAATATGCTATTGGTATTATCGAAGAGTTAAAGGATAAAGGTTATTTGAGTGATCTTAAATCAGTAATTTTTATGTAAATTCTCCCAAATTATTTAGAACATTTCTTGAAAAAAAAACTATAACGAGCATATTGTTATATTAAAAAAGAATTGTAAAAACATGACAAGTCAATTTACTAATGATTTAAGTAAGGAGGTTTATGAAACCACTTACAGATACGGGGATGAAACGATAGAAGATACACAACATAGAGTTGCTTATGATATTGCTTCTGTTGAAGTGGATAGAGATTTTTGGACCACAAAATTTATTGATATATTAAAAGATTTTAAATTTGTTCCGGGAGGAAGAATATTATCAAATGCGGGTGTTGGGTTAAAAGGAACAACCTATATTAACTGTTTTGTTGATGGATTTGTTGGAAAAGATCCAGATTCAATGAATGGAATTTCGAATGCTCTTTCACGTCAAGCTCAAATACTTAAAAGTGAAGGTGGATATGGTTTTTGTGCTGATGTCATGAGACCGAGGGGTGGGTTTATTGATGGAATAGCAAATGAAACACCGGGTGCGGTTAGAATGTTAGATATGTGGAATACACAATCATATGTTATTACAGCAGGTAGTGGTAAAAAATCAGATTCTAAAAAATCAAAACAGAAAATTCGTAAAGGTGCTCAAATGGTAACTTTGAGTTGCTGGCATCCAGATATTGAAGAATTTATTACAGCAAAACAAACATCTGGTAGATTAGATAAATTTAATATGAGTGTTCTAATTACCGATGATTTTATGAACGCTGTTGTTAATGATGATGAATGGAATTTATATTTTCCAGATTTTGATAAAGTGAAAGGAACTTATGAAGATGAATGGGATGGAAATATAAAGAAATGGATAGATGGTGGACATCCAATTAAAATTTATAAAACATATAAAAATGCAAATGAATTGTGGGATTTAATTATGAAATCAACCTACAATAGAAACGAGCCGGGTGTTTTATTTATTGATGTTATAAATCGTTTTAATAATCTTTATTATTTAGAATATATTTCTGCAACAAATCCGTGTGGAGAACAGATTTTACCTATTGGTGGTGTTTGTTTATTAGGTAGTTTGAATTTAACACAATTTATAAAAGGTGATGATTGGGATTATGACAAATTAAAAGAAATAATTCCACTTGCTATTAGATTTATGGATAATGTAAATGATCTAACTTATGTTCCTTTGATAGAACAAAAAGATAATTTAAAGAAGAAACGTAGAATTGGTATGGGTATTATGGGATATGGTTCGGCTTTATTAATGATGAAAAAAAGATATGGTAGTAAAGAAGTTATTAAAATGACAGATAAATTAATGCAATTTATCGCAAATACAGCTTATCAATCATCAGCTTTACTTGCAAAAGAAAAAGGTTATTTTCCGTTATATCAAGAAGAAAAATATTTGAAGAGCAAGTTCATTGAAAATTTATCTGATGAAACTAAAAATTTAATTAAGAAGCATGGTATTAGAAATTCACATTTATTAAGTATTCAACCAACTGGAAATTGTGTTAGAAAAAATACAAAAATAAGAACAGATAAGGGGATATTATCTTTAAATGAAATATTTAAAATGAATAATATAGATATTTCAAAAACAGATAAAAATAAATGGTATATTCCTATACAAACAATTAAAGTTGAAACTATCAATAGTTATGAAAGGATTATAGGTCTTTATGTAAATGATAAGAAACAAATAATTTCGGTTAAAACAAAAAATAATAATTTAATTGAATGTACATTCGAAGAGAAATTACTAGTTAAGTTAAATGATAAAGAGGCCACTTGGAAAAAGTTAAAAGATATTAAAATAAATGATATAATTTTATCAAAAAAGAAAAATACAACCAAAAATATTTAATATATAAAAATAAAAATAATATTGGTTGTATGGAAAATTTTAAAATAAATAGTTTAAGTTGGTATATTAATAAATATGGTACAATTGATGGTGAAAAAAAATATAAAGAAAAAAATAAAAAGATAGGAAAATCATCATTTAATAGAAATACGTTAAATGGTTTTATAAATAGATATGGTGAAGAAATAGGTAAACAAAAATATAATGATTTTATTTTGAAATCCAAACACACAAAAGAAAAATTTATTTTAGATTTTGGTGAAAATGTTGGTAATCAGAAATGGAAGAATTATATAGAAAAAAAGAAAAATACATCTAAGCGTTCTTTAAGTTATTGGTTAAATATTTTTGATGGAGATTATGTATTGGCTAAAAATAGTTTAACATTATATCAATCGAGAGGATTAAAATTTTATATTGATTTGTATGGTGATGAAATGGGAAGTGAAAAGTGGATTAATAGAAAAAAAAATCAATCAGAAAAAATATCCATTTTGATGAAAAATCAAATCAATAGAAAAAAACATTCTTTTAATAAAAATGATATAATTAATAAATATGGAATAGAAAAATGGGAACAAATTAAAAATTCCAGAATTCACTCGTTTGATAATTATATTCTAAAATATGGTGAAATTCAGGGTAAACAAAAATGGAAAGAATATTTATCAAAAAGATTTAATGGGAATTTTTATTCAATTAATTCATCAATTTTTTTCGATGAATTATTCAATGAAATTAAAAAAATAAATATCAATACCGAAAATGTTTTTTATGCTAAATTAAACAAAGAAATATTTATATATGATGATAAAAAAATATATTTTTTTGATTTTACTATTGAAGATTTAAAAATAATTATTGAATATAATGGTGATTTTTGGCACGCCAATCCAAATATTTATAATGAAAATTTTTATCATCCTATTTTAAAAATGACTTCTCGTGAAATTTGGGAAAAACAATTTTATAAAATAAATATAGCTAAAAATCATGGTTATGATGTAATTGAAATTTGGGAAAAAGATGTGAATGAAAATAAGGAAATAGTTTTACAAAAATGTATTATAGAAATAAAAAATAAATTAAAAGGATGGAAATAATTAATATAGAAAATTTGGATTTGATAGAAGATGTAATTACTTCGTTTGAATTAATAGAAGATTATACTGTTGATATAGAAGTTGAAAACCAACACCATTATATATTAGATAATGGTATAATATTACATAATTCATCTGTGTTGTCAAATGTTGTTAGTGGCGGATTAGAACCAGTATTTTTATTTGAATATATTAGAACTGTTATACAACCTTTTCCTCCAGATGGTATGATACTTCCAAAAAATATAGATTTTGAAAATAAAACGTTTACTCCAAGTGATGATATTATTTGGGAATGGGTTAAAGAAGGTGATGAAAACATGTTAAAAACTATTTTTAATGATAGTGTATATAAAGTCGATAGAGGACGTGGTATTTTAAAAGAAAGTTTAGTTATAGATTATGGGGTTCGTTATTTGGAAGAATTAGGTGAATGGGATCCTAATGCTGAATGGGCTGTAAATATTAATAGTTTGAAGATTGATGAACACGTTGAAACTATGAAAGTAATGTCAAAATTTATTGATTCATCAATGTCAAAGACAATAAATATATCTAATGATTATCCATATGAAGCTTTTAAGCATGTTTATCTTGATCTTTATCAAAGTGGAACTATTAAAGGCGGAACAACATATAGAGCAGGAACAATGGCTACTGTTTTAAAAGAAAAAGAAACAAAACCAGAAATACCAATAAATAATGTTCCAAAAAGAAAAGAAACGTTAGAATGTGATGTTGTTAGATTTACTAGTAAAGGAGATAAATGGATAGGATTTGTTGGTTTAGATTGGAGGGTTCCTAATTGGCCGTATGAATTATTTACTGGAAAAGCTGATGATTTTGTTATTCCTAATTATATTGATAAAGGAAAAATAAAAAAAGTAAAAATAGAAGATAAAAAAACTGGAGAAGAAATATCCAGATATGATTTCATATATAATGATAAAGATGATTTCGAAGTTACAATGCAAGGTTTAAATAGAGCTTTTGATAGAGAATTTTGGAATGTTGGAAAATTACTTAGCGGTCTTCTCAGACATTATATTCATTTACCATCTACAATTAAAATTATTAGATCATTGAAATTAGATGGTGATACTCTTGGAACTTGGAAAATGGGTGTTACAAGAATTCTAAAAAGATACATAAAGGATGGTGAAATGCCTGTTGATTTGGACACTTGTCCTAATTGTGGTTCTAAAAATTTAATTCATAAAGAAGGATGTGTTTCGTGTGGAGATTGTCAATGGTCGAAATGTTAAGTATTTTTCATAATTAATGGTGATTTATAATAATATTTCATATAGAATATGTATTTTTCATAAAATTATCAAAAAACAATAATATTTTATTGGTTATTGAAAAGTGGATTGATGATGTTTTCATTTGGTCCAGTGAAGATAAAAAATTAACCATTGAAATTCCTTATGGTTGGCGTGCAAGGGATTCGAAAGGGAAGTTTTTACCTAATTGTGAACTAGCTAAATGGAAGAGAAAACATCAAAAAGAATTAAATGACCTGAAGAAATTGTCCCTAATTAAATAATTGGGGACAGTTTTTTCATTATGGGTGGGTGAACTACGCCGTTTCGGCAAATTGTGGTGCATATTTAGTATCTAAATCCCACATAAGTTTATATATGTTTGGTATTCCTATCTTCTTTGAATATTCACCGGTATCTTGAATATATTCATTATACATATCATAAAAATCACAAGGAGATGGTAAATATACAACAAATTTATACATGTTAGTGACTGGTTTTTTGAAATCTATGATAATATAAACATGACCACCTAAGGCATATTCATCCCAATATCCAGTATCATTTGCAAAACACCATAATGTATTATTTCCTAGACTTATCATATCTTCTTTATTACCAACAAGTATAATCATAACTTTATTTTTTTCGTAAATAATTTCCGATGAATTACAATCTTCAATAGTTTCTTCTATATCTTCTGGTGTGACATCATTTACTAAAAATTCTTTAATATTTTTTAATCTTTGTAAGACTAAATCTATGGTTTTATTTTTACTAGAAAATGCTTTTTTAAATATTTTTTCAGCATGATCCGGATTTATACTTTTTAACATTCTTAACTGACTGGAAATTTCTTTCATTTTATTAAATAAACTTCTAAATTCATGATTTGTTCTTGGTAATCTTATATCTTCTCTTATATTACGAAGATAAATACGATCAAAATATTCTCTTACAAATCCTACTACGGAATTTCTTTCTTGTAAAGATTCAAATAATTCTAAAATATGTAGTTTGGGTTTTATAATATTTTCTGGTTCATAATCTTTTATTGGAAAAAAATTACTATCATAATCTTTAAGATATCCATACATTGTTTTCATCATTTTTAAACTATTTGGATTCCATTCTTCTTTATTTTCTTCGAATGTTTTAAAATGATGAAAGGCATCAGCTATCAATTTAGTATAATTATCTCCACCGGTTATACTCAAAATTAATTCTTTATCTCTTGGTGTTAATTCACCGGTTTTGAAATATAATTTATCAGCTAATTGTAAATTATCAAAAATTTTAAATGATGTTATCATATGAGTATATATAAAAAAAGGTGAAGAAATTTTCCTCACCTTTTTTATTCAATTCGTATATAGTTTTATACTTTTCCGGTTCCTAATAATTGTGGATTTTCTATATTCAAATATCTAGGATGAAAATCAAAACCAATAATTTCTCCCTTATGATCACCATCACGAAGTTTGAGAATTTTTAATCTGTATTTATTATCTCTTCTCATATCATTATTTCTGATAATAGCCCATACACTATCAGCGGTTTCAGCAACAGCTTTACTTTCAGGAATATCTTGTAATTTGATGTCATTAGCACCCCAAACAGCTTTATCAACCTGAGTTGCAGTAATTAAAGCTACATTATATTTATCGGCAATATATCTTAATCCTTCAGCTAAATGTTTTCCTTTTTGATATAAATTACTTCCGATATCTTTATGTAATTTATCAACTGACATAAGATTAATATAGTCTACAATGACCATATCTATTTTTACTTTTCTTACTTCTTCATTTTTACTGATTAAATTATCAATATCATCAATAGTGCAAGATCCTGTGTTGAATTTTCTAACCCAAATTTTACCGGGATTTCCATTATTAAATAAACCTAAATTGGTGGTATTTTTTATTTGAACAATTTTACTTTTTATAAAAGTAGGATCCTTGCTTAATTCATCATACTGGTCCACATCAATCTTCAATCTCATTGCCCCGAGACGTTTCATGACTTTTCTTTTACCCATTTCAACGGATACAACCAATACATTATGACCCGCGTTAGCGGCATTGACAGCGGTATTGTATAACCACATAGAATTATGACTTAGAATACCATTTGACCAAAATCTATGTTCTGTGTCGTTTATTTCCAAATCGTACATGTTTGATTTTTTACCTGAATTATAACACTTACAAACAACTTCTATTCCCTTTTTTGTTTGCACTTTATCACCAACTGATAGATTCTTAACGAAAATTTCATTCATGTTTTCATCAAATACAATATGAGTATCGGCACATATCAAATCGCATGTTTGTGTTATTAATACCCATTCATCATATTCTATTGTTTTACCTATTTTATTTATATCTGACCAACCGTTATCAGTTTCTATTTGCCATTCATCAGTTTCAATTGTTTCTATAAATTTTCTTTCGAAATCTAACATTTTTTGTTTTATTCTTTTTTAACCATTTAAAAAATCTATACATTTTTGAATGGTCTGTTCTTTGTGATTTTTGTAATCTGATTCCCATATAATTAAGATATTATAACCAATATTCTTTATAGAATCGTTTTTCAATTTATCCTTATCCCATATTTCATAAGCGAACATTTGAAGATATTTATGAAAATAATTTTTATTATATATTTTAGGATTACAATGCCAATAATCACCATTAAATTCAATAATCTTTTTTTTATATACAAAATCATAAGAAAATGTTTTTCCCAATTCTTTAAAATGTCTAAAGAATTGTTTTTTCCCATAATGAACATTTTTTAATTTTAATTTTTCTAAAATATCTTCAAATAATTCTAATTCTGGTTCAGAATAATTATCATTTCTAAATTTTACAAAATCACCATTTTTATATTTTGTTTCAATTTTTTCACTCCATTTTTGTTGTCTATTATTCCATATATTTAATCCTTTTGTTTCTCCATATTTTTTAATACATTTTTCTAATGTAAATGTGTTTTGTCTTTCTTTTATTTTTTCTATTGATTCATCGGTTGTAAAACCTTTTTTTAACCAATATTCTAATTGAGTCGTGTTTATATCTTTATATAATTCTGGATTATTCCTTCTTTTATTCCATGTTTTTTCATGAATATCATCCCAAACTTTTTTAACTTCTATTTCAGATTGTTCTTGAGAATATCCTTTTTTTATCCAAAATTTAATATTTTGTCTGGACTTTTCTTTAAAAAAATTTTCATTTTTTTCAAAAGATTTCTGCAATCCTTCTGTTATTTTTTTACCTCTTTTTAAAGCTCTTTGATTCATCAAATTTATAGCATCATCTTTAGACAATCCATATTTATACATAAGAAATTCATAAGTTCCAGTTGATCTAGTTTTTCCGAGACAAATTTTTGAATCACATATTTTATGATATCCTTTTGTTAAATTAAAAAATATAGATTCATTATTACAAAAATAACATTTTCCTTCATTTTCTTTTTTTAAATATTTATCATAATATTCTTTTTTATCATATTTATGATATTTTACCAAATGACAGGATAATCCTTTTAAACCATCTACATCTTTATTACAAATTTTGCATTTCATAGTAAATTTTTATCTTTATATATTAAAATAAAATATCATTTTTTATTGGGTGAAACTAACGTTGGATTTTAATAATTTGTAGAAATCTACATATGTTATTTCTTTGATTTCATTGGTTTTTTTATTTTTAATTTTAATATAAGTTGTTGATTTGCAACATTTTCCAACATTTGTCTCACCCATATATACATTAAATGTACCTTTATCCCAACCACCATGAAGTATTGCATCAACTGGATCCCAACCACTGGGTATTTTATTTTTGTAAGCTTCTTGTTTGTGTGATTCAGGATCATCAAAATCATCACCTAAATCTTCATCATTATCTTCAATAATTGATAAACTACTAAATGTTGTTTTTATTTTTGATACAACACTAAGAACATTATCGTAATCAATTTCTTTTAAATTTCTTATTTCATCAATAGCAATATAAATTTTATTTCTTACCTCATTTGATAATTTCCATGCTCTGAAATGTCTATCCATCCATTCTTGATCATGAACAGAATTATCATTTTTAAGTAAAACTTTAATTACATTATTATTGATTTTTTCTTCCGGATCATGAAGTTTGATCATAGCCACAATTTGTTGTGGAGTCGGAATATTTTTTGATATTATGTATTCATCCCTAACGACCTTATATATGAAACGAATTTCATCGTTCTTGAAATATTCAGGTTCTACATTAAAAAATTGAGATGAATGATCCAAAATCCAAGTGAAGAAGAATTTCTCCATTTGAACATTCATAGTTTCTTTTTCGTTCATTCATTTTTGTTATTCTTTTTTGTTGTTCTTTCGACAACTATTTTTACCAGCCTTCACTAACTTTTATATCTCTTGCTTCATCTTTTCCTAAATCTCCGAATTGTTCTTTTTCTAAAACATTTACAATAATTTCAGAATCGACATTAGCACTCAATAAAAAGTCAACGAAATATTCAAATATTGATTCTTTTGTTAAACGATTAAGTTCAAATTCTAGAATCATATTATTTAGATCTGATGCTAAACAATTTTCAATTTGTTTTTGATTTTTCATCGTATAAAGTCACTTTTCACATTTAAACAATTAACATTGTGCATTTTACCACAATCTATACATTCATCCCATTCATAACTATCACCATAAGGAAAACAATTTGGATCCATTTTATGAACTGTTTTTAAACATTTACATTTACTTTTATCTTTCCATATGATATTTTTAGAATCTATATTTTGTGATTTTGCATACATTTGACCAGAAATAACTTCGGCTATACCATGCATAAATTCTTTATGTTCTTTGTTTGTTAAATCTATTCCTGACCCTTTAATTGCTAATAAAATGACATCTTTTTCTGTAGCTGATTCCGCTACATTATAAGTTACTTTTACTTTTTCAATTACTTTTTCTTTCTTTTTCATTTGTTAAATCTATTATATGAGTTTTCTGTTATAAATACATAATCTGATTTGCCTATAAAGTTTTTCAAATTATTTTTTCCCTGATAAGACATACAAGACCTTAAATAATCTTTAAAATTTTCAGTCCATCCACCAATTGTATATTCAACTTTATTAAATCTTATAATACCTTCCGATGTTCTTAATTCTTTTTTGCCCCATTTTTTTTGAACTTCTTTTGTACTCATTCCTCTAAATAATTTAAAAACATCTCCACCATCTTTAAAAATATCTAAAGCTGCATCTTTATCTATTAATAAATATGTTCCTCCATTTAATATATAATTATCTCCACAAGATTCAATGGATTTGTTTATTATATTTCCAAGCATAACACTATCTGCTCCTAATCCTAAAGCCTTTATTATATCATCATAATTTTTAAATCCTCCATCAGCTACAATTTTAGTTTTATAATTACATTCTTTTTTTATATCATAACATTCTTTAATTAAACTTGCCATTGGATAATGAATTGAACTATTTGCTGAAGTGGTACAAGCTGCACCCGCTCCTATTCCACATCTAATCCAGTCTACCCCAATTTCACAATATTTTCTATATGTATTTGGATTTGCTATATTTCCAATCATTAATTCAACATTATCAAATTTTGTTTTAATTTTTCTAGCTGCATCATAAACTCTAATAGAATGTCCATTTGCAACATCAATTAATATTTTTTTTGGAAGTGATTTTTTATTTATATCTGATGATAATATTTTTTCAATTTCATCTAATCCAAATGATATAAAACATTCATCCTCAAATTTTGTTTTTGATTTAGATACATTATCATTTATTCCTCTTGGAATACAAACATAAAATCCTAATTTAATAAATGTTTTATAATTATCATCGTCTATTACAGTATCCATAGGAGATATAAACAATGGTATTTTTTTAGTATCATCGGTTATTTCGATTTCTTTTCTTGTTTTTATATCACTTATTATATCTGGAATGAGGGATATATCATTAAAATCAAATTTAATATTATTCATATTTATTATACATTATATACTCGAAAAAGTTTAATCCATTTCCAATACCAATTCAAATAGACTTTATAAATTTAATATATAGAAATAAAAATTAAGTATGAAAATAATTTTCGAGGATAAAATATATGATATATTTGAAATAATAAATAATACATTTTTCATAAAAAACGATAATGGTGATATTATGAAATGTTGTGATATTGAATTTTTTGATATTGAATGTAAAAAATGTAGTAGTATAATTCATTTAAAACATATAGGAAAATGTCATCTTATTAAAGATTTTTTTTGTAGGTCGTGTAGAACATCTGGAGAAAAAAATCCGATGTATGGAAAGATTATGTCTGATGAGAAAAGATCAATATTAAGTGAGAAATATAGTGGTGAAAAAAATCCATTTTTTGGCAAAAAACATACTAATGAAACAAAAAATAAGATAGGGAATAAAAATAAAGAACATATGATAGGTGAAAATAATCCAATGTATAAAAAATCATTTTTTGATGTTTGGATAAAAAAATATGGAATGGAAAAAGCTAAAAAGATGTTAGAAAAAAAGTCATCTAAACATTCAAATAAAATGAAAGGAGATAAGAATCCTTTTTTTGGAAAATCACATACTAATATTAGTAAATTAAAAATAATAGAAACATTAAAAACAGGAAAACATTCAGAAATTATAAAAAGTAAAAAATATAGACAAAATATGTCAAATAAGACAAAAAATAGAGTTTTATCAGATGAACATATACGAAAATTAAGATTGGCTAGAATAAAGAATATAAAATATTTAAATAATGGTAAAATATTACCAAATTTTAATTCTATTGGATGTAAAATATTAGATAAAATATCAAAAGAAAAAAATGTACATATTCGACATGCCATGAATGGTGGTGAGTTTCATATTAATGAATTAGGATATTGGGTAGATGGTTATGATAAAATAAATAATGTTGTTTATGAAATTGATGAAAAAAGACATTTTGATTTTGATGGAAATTTAAAGGAAAAAGATATAAAAAGACAAACCCAAATTCAAGAACATTTGGGTTGTCAATTCATAAGGATAAAAATTTAATTTTTTTATTTACCATATTTATATTTTATTTCTGTAAAGGGTGATGTAATATCAATATTACCAGTTTTAGTAATTGTTATAGTATTTTCAATATATTCACAACCTTTTTTTGGTGTTACCCAAATGTTAATAACATTGTTTTCAAATTCAATTTTTCCAATGTCGTATTTTTCTCCAATAAAAGTTTTTGATATTCCTTTTAAAATATCATCTTGTTCTTCTTGTTTCATTTTTCCATAGATTCTTTTGCATTTACTAGAAAATCGATAAGTTGTTGAATTTGGTCTTTAGTACTACCATAATAATTTTCAATTTCAACTGAATCTAATTTATGACCAATTGGTGAGTTTTTAATATCATCATCCATTGAAAATACAGTATCCCAATCATAGGATTTTGCTCTGGTGTACCATGTTGGATAATCAACTTTTTCGTTTTCTGTTTCAAAATCCGGGTTAATAATTCTTAATCTAATCATATTTTTTGTTATTATTTTTTAATCAATCCATTCAAAATTACTATGTCTTTCAGCCCATATTTCTTTTCCAGAAACATTTTTTACTAAAATACCATAGGGTGTACATTGTGGTCTTACTACTTCATATATTTCACCAGCGATTAAATCATCGCCTTCAGAAGGGTAACTTTTTCCATCTATGAAATATGATATTTCACCTTCTGTTGTTTTTTTACAACGTACTTTTTCACCTTCTTTAAAATACGGATATTTTCTTTCTTTTCCATCTTTAAAATTTATTTTTTTGTGTGTTCCGTCACAAAATGGTTTTTTATTAGACCCACCACAACGACACAAAAAACATTTTTCTGGCTGATAAACTAAATCATCAGAATCAACAATTGAAAGTTTTCCTTCAATCATAATAGGACCATCTTTTAAGATGATTACATTTGGTGTTAATTTTTCCATAATTTTTATTATTTATTTTAATAAAATGTCATCTGACATTTCACTGTCGATTTCGAAATCATTATCTTCTTCGAATTCTTTGTATTCTTCGTCAAGTTCTTCATTAGCTTTTTGAATTTCTTCAAATGAAGAGTATTTGAAATATTCATAAACAATAGGTTCTAATGTATCAATAACATCAGCATTGAAAACTTTACCATTGAATAAATTATTTTCGTGTATGACTTTATCTAAATGTTTTACATACCATTTCTTCGGTGGACCATCTTCATAGGTAATTTCACCAGTTGTTTTATTAACAACAGGTTTTACCATAGCAATACCTACCTTATCAAAATTTTCCGGTGAACAGAAAAATTCAAGACCTTTGTATGGATTACATCCTTTAGTATGGTCAATTTCAAATTTAACTTTCTTTGGTTTGGCTAAACGATTTTTACGAGATTTAGCTGTTACTACAACACCGGTAGATCCTAATGATAATTCATCTTTATCTTTATCTTCTATTTTTGCAATAGTTAAATAAACAACAACTGAAGCTGAGTAATTGATACCTTCACCACCAGATTGTTTTTCTTGTGGGAATAAATCTTGAGTCATATAAATATGGTTGGTTGCTACCAATGGAATGTTTAAGTATCCCAGATCACTTGTAATAACCCTAAACAACGATTTTATAGCCTTAGCTCTACTCATATCTTGTTTATGTTTTCCTTCAAGAGCATCTTCAACTTCTTTGGTTGATGCTAACTGACCGATACTATCTAATATAAATAGAGTTTTTGAAACATCTACACCTTTATCTTTTTGTTCTTTTAGTGCATCAAGAATTTGAACAACTGCGATTTTAAGATTTTCAACTTTATTCGAACGAATTAGTTTGAATTTATTTTCATTTTCTATATCAATACCAAACATATCAAAATCTGTATTTTCGATAGCGAATTCAGTATCTATGTAAAAAATATTATATCCTTGTTTTTGTGCGTTTCTCGCTATGTTTAAAGCGATATAAGATTTACCTGATTGCGGTGGACCGGCAAAAATGGTGATTCTGTTTTTAGGAACTCCTCCTAATTTAATACTTTTTGAAATTAAAGCGTTTAAGATATAAATGCCTGTGCTGATGTATGATTTTTCACCTTTCAAATTATCAATGGTTATCATTGCTTTTTTTGAAAGACCATCAATTACATTAGATATTTTCGAAAAATCAAATTCATTTGTTTTTGTAATTTTCTGTTTTGCCATTCATAGATGGATTATTTTTTAGCAAAGAATTGCGTCCAATGTTATGAAATAAAATCAGAAAAGTTTATTTTTTCCAAACAAATTTCAAACTCCC
>Ga0209083_1001869_pt1 | contig 21850 bp, 23 predicted proteins | sample AM7aDNAmetaG_FD_184132 | JGI IMG/M metagenome (GOLD analysis project Ga0209083, IMG submission 184132) | Freshwater microbial communities from Finland to study Microbial Dark Matter (Phase II) - AM7a DNA metaG (SPAdes) (version 3) | ecosystem: Environmental > Aquatic > Freshwater > Lake ...
AATTAAGAATGCGGTAAACCCCAAAATCAAGTTCAGGTCGATCAATCTGAAATATTTCTTTCAGCTTCTGTACAAGGTCATCGTATTTGCTCATGATGCAATCTCAAAATTGGTTCAATTACTCTACTCCCCAATAAATTGTAAATGGCACCATCAAACAAGGCCATGGATTAAAGATCCATGCCATCTGCTGCACGACGGGGGGGAGATCATCAGGTTCACTTTTTGGAAAGTGAGCAAGGTTAAATGTAAGCTAGTTTTACACGCTGTCATGATCTTTTATTTATCATTTATTCACATCAAATAAAAGATACAAAATAGTTTAGAGCATAAGATTCCTGATACGAATATACTGACGGGTATGGGTCATAAACTGTCTGAGGTTAAAAAACTTTAACTGTTTAGCGACCAGTAGCACGATATTGCAGTCTCAAAAAACCTTCGTTTAATGAGACAGCATTTTGCTGCTTAAGATCGAGTTAAAGTCGCAGTGTTGAGTATCGAATATTTTTAAAACCTTTTTTTACCTTACAGATAGTCAGTCCGGCAGTAACAGGAGTCAACCTTCAAAGTTATGGATGCATATCAAGTAGGGAAACTGTTTCCCCATGAAGAATACTGTACTGGCCGGGAAATGAATGTTGCGATCCCGACAGAAGGTGTTTTCCATATCCTGATGTCACTCAAAAAGATTTCGCGCAAAGAGAGAAAACTGTTTACAAGAGGAACAATCACTGCATCACTATTTGAGCAGCGTGATATTCCTTTTCTGGTCGTGGATTTCGGAGAGAATTTCAGCATTGATATCTCGTTTGATATCTCAAAATTTGATGTTGAAACCCGCAGAGTCTGGTTGTCGTCAGAAACAAATGCAATTGCAATTTTTCTTGTTGAAGCAACCACAGGTATCATTGAAGGCATGCGCCTCATTGGCGTAGGGTTTGCCCCAGAGTTGCGTGCTATCTGTGCCAGGCAAAAAGGCCAGAAAGGCATTGCAGAGCGTGTGCTCCTCATTCACTCAGCGTTTTCAACAAAGGATATGGTCCGGCATGCTATCGCAAAAACAGTCTTCAAACAGCATTCTTAGCCGGGTGGTTGCTCCTCGCTACATCTTTCAGCAACCGTTTCCCTATCTTATCCACAACCCGAGATAACGGCACATTGCTGACATTGACTACCTCGTAGTTTTACTTTCGCTATATTATTTTTTCTGTTCTCACAAACCAAAACCCAACATCGCCATGGCCATGACTGTTGAGATCAAAAATGGCAAGCTCTGCATAGAAATTGACCTTGAAACACCCACGCCTTCTTCATCAGGCAAGACGCTTGTAGTTGCAAGCACACGCGGGAATGCTGTGACTACGGCAATGGTTGATGGGAAACCGATAACGATTGGCCTCAACGCTTATATCAAGAAATAACCGTAGCACTAGCTGCTGCCGCTTGCTTGCACAGCAATCCAGACACTTTAGGCTGTTTTTGAAAAAAGTAATAGAGACGATATGGAAAAGGAAATAACCGCAAATACAGGTGAAATCGTCATCTATACATCTAATGACGGTACGGTTCAGACCGAGGTCAGGATGAAGTCTGAGACGTTATGGCTTACTCAGTATCAGCTTGAAGAACTTTTTAATACTGATCGAACTTCGCTCACCAAGCACATTAAAAACATCATTGACTCAGGCGAGCTTGAAAAAGAGGCAACTTGTGCAAATTTTGCACAAGTTCGCCAAGAGGGCGCCCGTCAAGTCAACCGTAACATACGCTACTACAACCTCGACATGATTCTCTCGGTCGGTTACCGGGTCAACTCAAAACGCGGCACCCAGTTCCGCATCTGGGCTAACCGTATCCTGAAAGAACATTTAGTCAAAGGCTATACCATCAACCAGAAAAGGCTGCTTGAACAGCAGCAGCGGATCGAGGAACTGCGTGGATCCATCGCCATGGTGGAACGATCCATACTTGAACAGGTTGAGACGATTGACGAAGTACGCGCCATCGTGCGCTTACTCTCCGATTTCTCAAAAGGATTGGAAATCCTTGATGATTATGACCATGAAGCCCTTGCAAAAGAAGGAAATACAAGAACACGGGCTATCGTCATTCGCAAAGAGGAGTTCTTGACCGTAATAGAAGCCATGCGCAGGGATTTCGACTCGGGTGTTTTCGGAAAACAAAAAGACGACAGCTTCGACAGCTCTGTAAACCAGATTTACCAAAGTTTTGGGGGAACCGAATTATACCCTACTCTTGAACACAAAGCTGCGATGCTCATCTATCTGGTGGTAAAGAACCACTCCTTCGTTGATGGCAACAAACGCATTGCCGCCGCCCTGTTTATTTTCTTTCTCGAAAAAAACGGTTTACTCTACCAATCTGATGGAACCCGTATCATTGGAAACGACGGTTTGGCAGCACTGACGCTGCTGATTGCCGTCTCGAAACCGGATGAAAAGGATACCATGGTTCACATTGTTCTGAGCATCCTGAACCGGAAATCATCATGATATCCACCACTGAAACTGCATATGAGGCATTCATTCAGAACACTCTGACTCCACTCTGGGGAAAGGTTCCAAACGCCGCTCTCTCGCTTTTTGCCGCTGACTGCTCAACCGCGCTTGAGTTGCCGCTTGCCGGATCGCCAGTCTCTGCTGGCTTTCCATCGCCTGCTGAAGACTATATTGAGATGGCTCTTGACCTCAATAAAGAGCTCATCAAAAACCCTGAAGCCACGTTCTACGCCAGGGTAAGAGGTCATTCAATGAAAGATGCCTGTATTCAGGATGGCGACCTGCTGGTTATTGATAAGGCACAGGAACCGAAAGATGGCTGCGTTGCAGTATGCGCTATTGATGGCGAATTCACGCTGAAGCGCCTTGCAGTAGAGAAAGACGGCATTTATCTCATGCCAGCCAACGATGAATTCAAGCCGATCAAGATTACCGAGGAGAATGATTTTCTGGTGTGGGGCATTGTTGCCTATGTGGTGCACAAGGTGCGGTAATTCACATATTAGATTCTACAAGTATTGTTGATAAAACTCCTTCCATGTGCGGCCGATTCGTCTTCTTTGAGCTCAAGGATTTCATCAAACAGCTCCACCAGTACGAACTCCCATTTGTCGAGGAGCAGGAGATTGACTTTTCAGCAAACTACAATATTGCCCCCGATACCGATATTGTGGTTCTCCTGGGAGACCAGAGCAAGTATACGCTCACGCTTGCACACTGGGGCGTTATCCCGCACTGGGCAAAGGCAATGCCGAAAGTCAGGCCAATCAATGCTCGCGCCGAAACCCTTGCCATAAAGCCATACTTTCGCCACATGCTGCACCAGTCGCACTGCATCATCCCTGCCAGCGGTTTCTATGAATGGAAGCAAACCGGCCAAAGCAAAAAGCAGCCTTTCTACATTCACCGCGGTGACGGCAAACCCATGGCATTCGCAGGATTGTGGGACATCTGGAAGGAGGATGCCAGTGCAGCACCTGTTGTATCGTGTACGATCATCACCACCAATGCCAATCGCGAAATGAAATTCGTTCATGATCGTATGCCGGTTATCCTTGAGCCGGAACAGTGGAAAGAGTGGCTCGATGCCAGCAAGCCTGAAGCGGGAGAGTTACTGCAACCAGCCAAAGACGATGCACTTGCTCTCTATCCAGTCTCAACGAAAGTCAACAAGCCAAAGAACAGCCAGCACGACTGCATTGATCCTTTCGTCGAAAGCAATGAGATCGGGGAGCTGTTTGAGGATCGGTAGAAAAAAAGAATAAACATTCCGGTTGATCATCCATGTATTCACAGGAGTGCCGCATCCAGACCATTACAACCTCCACGATAACCTGTATCGGAATCAGAAGGTATTTTCATTGAGCCCGGCAATGCTGTATTGCCCTGCCCGGAAACAACACACAGCTTCTTATTGCTGTCACCAAATCGCGAAAAAAAATTAAATAAGACCTCACTACAAAAAACATGAATTTTATTTATGATAATCTCATCTCCATCAACCTGCTTTGCCAGTTTTACAAGTTGTTCCAGCTTTTCATGAATAAGAAAAACATGCTGTTTAATCTGCTCGGCAACAGGGAGTGAAGTGTCTTCAAAAACCATATTCATCGTTACATCGAGAGCAGAGAGATACTGCATCACATCACCCATTTTCAACTGCAAATCGGTACCAGCCTCCATTCTGGAGATTTTACTCGGATCGCAACCTATGCGTTTTGCCAGCTCTTTTTGAGAGATGCCCTTTTCTATTCTCAGTTGGAGAAGGGTATTGACAAGCTGACTGCAACAAATCTCTTCATCAACCTGCAGCTTTACCTTTTCATCTCCAGCAAGTGATGCTGCCGCATCTCCTGACGATGTAAATCTAAGGCCTACCACGACCTATCTCCTTTTATTTATATCACTTATTTGGCATTACCCCTGTTTTAAACTTTCTATTCTCAACAGATAAGCGATCTGCAACAAGTAACTCCTTAAGCTTTTCTGAAATCAGTCAGTATTTGGTTGAGGGCGACCACCCCAGTGAGAATTTGCCAGCCAATGTTTCGGAGAGTTCATGAACCATTTTGGGAGCATTGAGCGTGGCATCAAAAGATGTAACAGACAGTGTCTTTTGAATCTCCTGCAGTCCACTTTGCTCACTAAAAGATTGGTCAGGCAGTGCCTGACCAATCTTTTGGAACTCATTATTCTTGCTTTCAGATTTTGCAGACCCTGTCTGCAAAATTCCAGAATAGGTGAGATAAAATTTACAGCAGAGCGCAAGGCTTCGTTCTGAACAGCCCTTGAGCTTCAACTGAGCTGCGATTTATTTTATCTGGCTGATACTCGTGGGTTCATTTCTCACCTCAATGATTATCTTGTGTGAATCTTCGCAGACACAAAACCGGACGACCATTTACAAAAAGATGAGAGCAAACCTGTGAGCAAATCAAAGAAATCTACGGTGGATGTTCAGGGAACAACGGTCAGCATCGTCAGTAGTGGAAACGATGACTATCTCAGCCTTACGGACATTGCCAAATACAAGAATCCAGATCATGCAGACGATGTAATACGGAACTGGCTTCGTAACCGCAACACCATCGAGTTTCTTGGTGTCTGGGAACGACTCAATAACAGTGATTTTAATCCCGTCGAATTCGACGGGATTAAAATCATGGCTGGTCTGAACAGCTTTACGCTCACGCCAAAACAATGGATTGAAAAGAGTCAGGCTATCGGTATTGTTTCGCGGGCCGGGCGTTATGGCGGCACTTACGCTCATAAGGATATTGCCTTTGAGTTCGCTTCATGGATATCAGTTGAATTCAAACTCTACCTCATCAAGGAGTTTCAGCGTCTCAAGGATGACGAAAACCGTCGCCTTTCCCTCTCCTGGAACCTGAATCGTACCCTTTCAAAGTTGAACTACCGCATCCACACCGATGCAATCCGTGAGCATCTCATACCGCCGGAAATCACTCCCGCGCAAGTCGCCATTACCTACGCCAGTGAGGCTGACATTCTCAATATTGCACTTTTTGGCCTGACCGCGAAAGAGTGGCGTGACGCCAATCCAAAACTTGAAGCCATTGCACTGTTTCTTGTAGAAGCAACCACCGGTATAATCGAAGGCATGCGCCTCATTGGCGTAGGGTTTGCTCCCGAGTTGCGTGCAATCTGTGCCAGGCAAAAAGGCCAAAAGGGCATTGCAGAGCGTGTTCTCCTCATTCACTCAGCGTTTACAACAAAGGATATGGTCCGGCATGCTATCGCAAAAACAGTCTTCAAACAGCATTCTTAGCCGGGTGCTTTCTACTCGCGTAATATGCGGACAATCACCAATGACTATATCCGTGCAGGCTTAAAAGCTGGAAGATTTGCAGCTTCAGAAGCACTTCAGCCCTGGTTGATTTATGGAGGTAACTCTTCATTCGAGCGGAGCGGGGTATCGGTCATGTGCTGGCGCGACATCGCAAAATGGGCAGAGCCTTAGTTTAAAAGGCTGTGTGGCTGGCCCCAGAGAACTCTGACGCATGAAAGCCTCTCACTATTTTGATTGAAGCAACCCCAGCCCGTACCAGACACCACGCCCACTGCCATGCTGTGTCAGATACCCTTGTTCGACCAGGTTTCGGAAGTGCACCTTCAAGGTGTTGCGGCTGACACCGGTTAATTTGATGGCTTCCCCAATCGTGATGCGCCCATGTTCACGGGTAAACTCGACAATTTGCAGTGAGAGTTCCGGCAAGGTCGCCATAACAATTTTCTCCTGCGCAACCTTCTTCTCAAGTCGGTTGACCTGACTAACCAGTGAACGCAGAAAGAATACCAGCCAAGGTTGCCAGTTCGGGGTTTCAGTCCGGACCGTTCCCTGAGTCTGCCGTAGGGCCAAATAGTAACTCTCTTTATTTTGTTCGATAACACTTTCCAATGAACTGTAAGGTACGTAAGCGTAGCCAGACTGAAGTAACAGCAAGGTGGTTATGACACGACTGAGTCTACCATTGCCATCCTGAAACGGGTGGATTTCCAAAAAAACCACGACAAAAATTGCGATAATCAGCAAAGGATGCAGCTCCGCCTTTTCACGCTCATTCTTTAACCAGAGGACCAGTTCATACATCAGGCGAGGGGTGTCAAAAGGTGTTGCCGTTTCAAACACGATGCCAATTTGCCTGCCCTGTTCATCGAAAGCCGCAACGCTGTTTGAGTTGGTCTTGTATTGTCCTCTGTGCCAGGCATCCTTCTCGCTATGCTGCAGCAGAATCTGATGCAACTGCTTTATGTGGTTTTCGTTGAACGGGATCTCTGACCATGAGCCAAACACCAAATCCATCAACTCCGCATAACCGGCAACTTCCTGCTCGTCACGCGTCTTGAAAGAGTGGATCGCCAGATTTGAAAGCAAGCGTTCAACCTCCCGGTCACTCAGTCTGCTCCCCTCGATACGGGTAGACGAGCCAATGCTCTCAATGGTGGCAACCCGGCGTAAGGCTGATAGTCTATCAGGGGCGAGCCTGCCCAAAGCACGCCATGCGCCTTTAAACTCGTCGATCTGAGCAATCAATCTCAAGGTCTCTGGAGTGATTTGAAGAGTATCGGTTCGCAACATAAACCAATGATACACCCATTTACACCCATTTGCAAGTTACATGCTCAATAAATAATACCCCATAACCGCACTGACCGCAAAGTTAGGCTTGACCACTACAACGGAGAGCGACCACAAGGGTCGCCCCTACGGCGCAATAATGGATAATCTGTTTTGGGTCTGGCATGTTTTATTACGGAATCATTTTCCGTGAAGCGCTTATCACCAAACCTCGATAGGAAATTGAATAAGACCTCACTGCAAAAAACGTGAATTTTATTGATGATAACCTCATCTCCATCCACCTGCTTGGCCAGTTTTACCAGTTCCTCCAGCTTTTCATGAATCTGAAAAATATGCTGTTTAATCTGCTCGGCAACTGGAAGTGAGGTATCTTCAAAAACCATATTCATTGTTACATCGAGTGCAGAGAGATACTGCCTCACATCATTTATTTTCAACTGCAAGTCGTTACCAGCCTCTAGTCTTGAGATTTTGCTCGGATCGCAACCTATGCGTTTTGCCAGCTCTTTTTGAGAGATGCCCTTTTCTATTCTGAGCTGAAGAAGGGTATTGACAAGCTGACTGCAACAAATCTCTTCATCAACCTGCAGCTTTACCTTTTCATCTCCAGCAAGTGATGCTGCCGCATCCCCTACCGATGTATATCTCAGGTCTTCCACGACCTATCTCCTTTTATTTATATCACTTATTATTAATAATCTGTATTATAAACTTCCCATTCTCAACAGATGCCTTTAATAGCTTTTTTGGCTCGGGCCAAATCAGACTGTTGAGTCTCCTTGGTTCCTATTCCGAGGATGTAGATCACATGTTCTCGAAAACAGGGGTAAATATATAATCTTGACTCTTTTGCTCCCTTTAATCCACTCTGTCCTATTCGAAATATCCCATTTGTTTCATGCCGAAAAAAAGAGGGATGATGCTCTAGCTCAGCCAGTTTTTTCCCCTGATTGAGTAGCCTTTTGATTTTTTCAAGGTTATTGAAACACGATACATACTCTTTATTATGGTTCTTTTGAAACCGACTGAATGTCGGTTTTGATGCTAAAGATACATCTATAGCCCATATTTCATGCATAATATGCATTTTTAATCTTAATTGATAGCACTTTGCTCATAAATACCCAGGGAAAATAATATATACGTAAATATTACAACTACATAATCAACAAGCTCAATCCGATACAAGAAGAGGTCTTGCATTATTATGTTTTACATCGTTCAGAAATCATCTTTTTTTGCCATTTTCCCTGATGGATAGAAGTGAAATTACAAAGGCAACTGTTGCGGCTATTATCGCTCCGGATACGTCAGGCCGTTCGACGGTACTGCTTACCCGCAGGAGTGTTAATCCCTTTAAAGGTCACTGGTGCCTGCCTGGAGGGCATATTGATGCAGGGGAAACAGCACTTGTAGCGGTTGTGCGGGAAGTGGCTGAAGAAACCGGCCTTGAGTTCATCGAACCGCTGTTGCTTACTTACAGCGACGAAATTTTTCCTGAATACGGCTTTCATGCTGTCGCACTTTGTTTCTATGGTATCGGGCAGGGAGCTTTACAGTTGATGCCTGATGAGGTTGAGCAGATTGCATGGTTCCCCCTTCAAGAGGCTCTTAAGCAGCCTCTTGCTTTCAATCACTTACAGATACTTCAGTACTATGCGCAACACCTGCCGCAGTAACTATTTCCTGCTTTTTTTCTTCACTCTTCTGCTCTTCATTGAAGCCGGATGCAACCAGCAAAAAGCTAAACAAGCTGAACGTCCCACCGGCAAACTCCGCATTATCAGTCTTGCACCGAGCCTTACCGAGATGATTTTTGCAATCGGGGCAGGCGACCAGCTTGTCGGTAGAACAAACGCTTGCGACTGGCCGGTGGCAGCAGCGAAAATACCGGTTATTGGCGCATTCGGGCGTCCATCTCTTGAACTGCTTGCCTCCATACACCCTGATCTGGTGATTGATGTTGATCTGGCGGATAAAGGGACCGGTAAAAAAATAACCGCTCTTGGAATGCGAAGAGAGACCTTTTCCTGCAAGACCCCGGACGATATTCCTGTAGTCCTGAGAAAACTCGGGAAACTTACCGGACATACCCGGGAAGCTGACAGCCTGGCTCTTTCGATCACTACAGGTCTAACTCAATTCAAAAAAAAGGCTGAACAAGAGAGCAATAAAAACACCATCTATCTTGAAATCTGGAATGACCCTTTCTGGACGGGAGGAGAAGGGAGTTATACCTCGGCGCTTATTGCTTATGCAGGTGGGCGGAATATCGGCGATGTGGTGAAAAAGGAATATTTCGAGATATCACAGGAGTGGGTGATCCAGAAAAATCCTGACGTGATTGCCTGTATGTATATGGCAAAAAAATCGTCAGCTGCCGATGAGGTCATGAGCCGTCCCGGCTGGCAGAATATTGCTGCTGTAAAAGCCCACCGGGTCTACGACCGTTTCGACAACAGTCTCTTCCTGCGTCCCGGACCGAGAGTACTCGAGGGAGTTGAACAGTTATACAGAACAATCCATGCGCAAGGGAAGCCGATCCCTTGAATTTTTAGGCACTCTCTATCAGAATCGGCGTTAATTTTTTTATCTTTGTGCCTTTAGCGGAACAAAACGATATGCATGCATGAAGCGCTCCCCACTGGTCATTTTACTCCTTACAGTTTTACTGGATTTGATCGGGTTCGGCATCGTGCTTCCGCTGTTGCCTACCTATGCCAAGGATCTCGGGGCTAATCCCTTCATGATCGGACTGATTGCCGCGATTTTCTCCATCATGCAGTTTATCTTTTCCCCTCTCTGGGGCAAGCTGAGCGATAAAATCGGCCGACGGCCGGTGATGCTGATCAGTATTTTTGTCACTGCTGTCTCCTATCTTGTTTTTTCCCAGGCGAGTACTATTCCGCTGCTTATTTTCGCACGAGGCCTCTCCGGTATCGGATCAGCAAACATTGCTGCAGCTCAGGCCTATATCACCGATGTAACCGACAGTAAAAGCCGCTCCGGAGCCATGGGGATGATGGGGGCTGCATTCGGCCTGGGCTTTATCATCGGCCCGCTTATCGGAGGCATCCTGAAGCACAATTACGGCATTCAGATGGTTGGATATGTTTCCTCCTCACTGATTTTTATCGACTTTATTCTCGCAGTCTTTTTACTTCCTGAGTCGAACAAATTTGCCGAAAAAATAAAATTCGGCTTTTTGAAAAAACGAACAGCTGAAAGCGGACCCCGCCGCTCGACATTCAGCTTTATCGGCGAAAAGGTGAAAGAGTATGGTGAAGGACTCAAGCTTGCCTTCAGTTCCCGTCCCCTTGCGCTGCTGATGATTGCAAACTATATCTATACCTTTGCCATTGTGAATATGCAGGTGGCATCCATCCTGCTCTGGAAAGAGTATTTTTCGGCTACCGACCAGCAGATCGGCTACATTTTTGCCTATGTAGGCATCTGGACTGTCATTGTTCAGGGCGGACTTATCGGGAAGCTGATAAAAATGCTGGGGGAGCACAAACTTTTCCTCTGGGGTCACCTTTTCAGTTTTATCGGCATCTTTTTTGTCCCATTCGCTCCGCCAACCTCCCTCTTTTCACTCGGGCTGGTCATCCTGTTCTTTTTTGCCATCGGAACAAGCCTGGTCAACCCCATCAACATGTCCATGATCTCTCTCTACAGCTATAAAGAGAAGCAGGGACAGATTCTCGGTCTATCACAATCGGTTAACTCTTTTGCCCGAATTATGGGGCCATTCAGCGGGAGTATACTTTACGGAATGAATTTTCACGCACCCTATGTTTTTGCAGGAATTTTGACCCTCATAGGAGCAGTAATCGCATTCAGCCTGTTCAAGTATAAGATTGAAGCCCTCGGTCATTCAGGTGAAGTAAGTAATGCCTGACAATACTGAACCAGCAACGTTTTTGATACAAGGGGCAAACACTATGAATATTGGGGTTATTGGCGTAGGGAAACTCGGAGAGTTTCATACAAAGCTTCTCACGGAAATCTCCCGCGACCAGCCGGATATTCATTGTGCCGGTATATACGACCTCGACAGCCGCCGGGTTGAAGAAATGTCGAAAAAATATAATGTCCCCTCTTTCACCTCTCTGGAGCTTCTGGCAAAAGAGTGTGATGCAGCAATTATTGCAACGACTACAAGCTCCCACTTCAGCATTGCCAGCGCATTGCTTAAGGAAGGCCTGCACCTCTTTATTGAAAAGCCGATAACAACAACACTGGAAGAGGCCGATGAGCTTATACGGCTTGAGGCAGAAAATCAGGTACGCATCCAGGTAGGCCATATCGAACGCTTTAACCCGGCCATTCGTGCAATTGAACCCTATATAGGGCGGCCAATGTATATTCAGGCTGAACGGTTGAGTAATTTCTCCCGTCGCGTTACAGACGTCTCCGTTGTGCTTGACCTTATGATCCATGACATTGATCTGGTTCTCTCGTTAATACCATCCGAAATCAGGCACATTTCCGCATCGGGAGTGAGGGTATTCTCCAATGAACTCGACATGGCCACAGCAAGGATTGACTTTGTCAATGGTGCAACTGCAAATGTTACCGCAAGCCGCCTCAGCCGCAGCAGCCATCGTAAATTCCGCTTTTTCGGCACAAACCCGAAAAGCTATGCATCACTTGACCTGACAACCGGCAAATCAGAAGTCTTCAGACTGGTAAAAAAAGAGGAGGCTTCTTCTAAAAACCCTCTTAAATCCTTTACTGCTAGAAAAATCCTAGAACAGTTCGGAGAAATTCAGGAAGCCATGAAAGGTATGGTACTTGATTATATCCATCCTGAAGTTCCTAAAGTAAATGCGCTGCGCGATGAACTCGAACAATTCATCAATACACTCAAAAACAACAATCCGGTTGCCGTAAGTTCGGCTGACGGACGCAGGGCAATTATGGTGGCAGGTAAGATCACTGCTGAAATTGAAGCCAATGCTGCGTCATCTGATATCGTATAGAGCAACACCTCATGACAACACTCTCTCAAGAATCAATTCCTGAAATACTCTACAGTATCGGTGACCTGGCTGATAAAACCGGCACAGGCTGTTACCTTGTCGGCGGCTATGTCCGCGACATGGTCATGCAGAGACCCTGTACCGATATCGATATTATGCTCATCGGTGATCCCGTCCCTTTTGCCAAAAATGTCCGGGACCGGCTTCACGGCAGGAATTTTGTTCTGTTTGAACGTTTCCGTACTGCCCAGCTTGAACTTACCGACCCGAAAAAGGGAGCTTTTAAAGTTGAACTTGTCGGTGCGCGAAAAGAGTCATACAACGCCGACTCACGGAAGCCGGTCACCCTCATAGGAACCCTCGATGACGACCTTTCACGAAGGGATTTTACCATTAATGCGCTCGCCCTTGTGCTAAACAAAGAGGGCCGAAACCAGATCATTGACCATTTTCACGGGCTTGAAGATCTTAAAGCCCGCATTCTCAGAACACCGCTTGAGCCTGAACAGACCTTTTCGGATGACCCGCTGCGCATGATGAGGGCTGCCCGCTTTGCATCCCAGCTTGAGTTCCGGCTCCTGCCGGAAGTGCTTGAAGCAATGAAAACCATGCGTGAAAGGATCAGAATTGTATCGATGGAGCGAATCAGTAACGAGTTTTTTAAAATCATGCTCTCTGCCCGCCCTTCCACTGGACTCATCACGCTCTATGAAACAGGCGTTTTGATGGAGATTATGCCGGAAGTGGCCGCAATGGCAGGAATTGAACAGTTTGATGGACTCGGACATAAAGATACCCTCTTCCACACCTTTCAGGTCATTGACAATGTGGCGGCTAAAACGGAAAACCTCTGGCTGAGAATTGCCGCTCTCCTGCACGATATTGGCAAACCGGCAACAAAACGCTTCACCAAGAGTGCCGGATGGACCTTTCACGGTCACGATGCCGTAGGTATACGGATCGTGGAGAAAATTTTCAAATACATGCGCTGGCCGCTTGACTCTCTCGGCTATGTCCAGAAGATGGTACGTCTGCACCACCGTCCAATACCGCTGTCAAAAGAGGAAATATCCGATTCAGCCATACGCCGTCTCATGTTTGACGCCGGTGAAGATCTTCAGGATCTTATGACCCTCTGCCGGGCAGACGTCACCAGCAAAAATCCGAGAAAAGTGCTCCAGATAATGAGCAACTTCAACCATGTCGAAAAGAAAATCAATGAAGTTGGCGAAAAAGACCTCCTCGCCAAATGGCGCCCGCCAATCAGTGGAGAGGATATCATGGAAACTCTCGGCCTCGGTGAGGGCAGGGTTGTCGGTATGATCAAAAAAAAGATGGAGAATGCTGTCATTGACGGACTCATCCCCTACCAGAGAGATGCGGCCCTTGACTATATCAAAAAGCTTTACCAGGAACATTTGAATGAGTTACAAAATCCCGGAGCACGATAACCGCTCATTTCGCTGAGCGGTGGGTTTAAAAGACTCAGGTCACTATATTGAACAACATCATGACAAAACACTAAACCAATCCTGACTGTGATACCACGTTATTCACCCAAAGACATTTCCGCAATCTGGACAGAAGAGGCAAAATTCCAACGATGGCTGCAGCTTGAAATTGCCGCTGTTGAAGCACGTATGGAGGCCGGTATTGTGCCTGAGGCTGCGCTGGCGACCATCAAGGAAAAAGCCAGGTTCAATGTCGCAGAGATTCTTGAGATCGAAAAAGAAACAAAACACGATGTCATTGCATTTCTGACCAATGTCGCAGGCTATGTCGGGCCTGATTCCCGCTACATCCATGAAGGGCTTACCTCCTCGGATGTCGGCGATACCTCTCTTGCCATGCAGATGCGCGATGCCGGTAAAATCCTTGTTGCCGATATCCAGCAGCTTATTGCTGTATTAGCCAAAAGAGCCGTTGAGTTCAAGTACACCATTGAAATGGGCAGAACCCACGGCATTCATGCCGAAGCAACCACCTTTGGTCTTAAACTGCTCTTATGGCATCAGGAAATGCTTCGTAACCTCGAACGCATGGAAAAAGCCGTCAGGAATATCTCTGTAGGTAAAATCTCCGGGGCAGTAGGCACCTATCAGCACCTTTCTCCCGATATCGAAGCAGCGGTTTGCCGAAAACTCGGTCTTGAACCATCATCAATATCGACCCAGATCCTCCAGCGCGACCGGCACGCCGAATTTGCAACAACTCTGGCAATCATAGCTTCATCGATTGAAAAGTTTTCCGTTGAGCTTCGCCATCTGCAGCGTACGGAAGTCCGTGAAGCAGAAGAGTTTTTCAGCAAGGGACAAAAAGGCAGTTCTGCCATGCCGCACAAGCGTAACCCGATTACCTTCGAACGACTTACCGGGCTGGCCCGTGTTGTTCGTTCAAACTCCATCGCAGCAATGGAAAACGTTGCACTCTGGCATGAACGCGATATTTCCCACTCATCGGTCGAGCGCATCATCATGCCCGACTCAACCATTGCTCTCTGCTACATGCTCCGCACCTTCAGCGACGCTCTCGACACCCTGCTTGTCTATCCTGAACGAATGGAGGAAAACTTCAACTCTTCCTACGGACTGACAACCTCCCAGACCCTTCTTCTTGCCCTTACAGCAAAAGGTCTGACCCGTGAAGATGCTTACCGGCTTGTACAGCGCAACGCCATGGAGAGCTGGTCTACAAAGGTCCACCTGCGTGAACTGGTTCTTAATGACGAAGAGCTTCAGAAGCACTTCACCCCGGAAGAGGTCGGCGAACTTTTCAGCTTTGAAAATATCCTCAGCAAGCTGAAAACCAGCGTCGACACCATATTCAAGCGCAACGGACTCTGAAAAAAGAGCTGTAAGCTTCTTTTTCTGTCATTACATCTTTCCCAGCCACAGGAAAGCTCAAGCTCCGCAAAAACAACTTTTGCGGAGCTTTTTTTGTTCCAGTTATTTTCAAAAGAGAAGACCGCATCAAAAAAAAGCACAGCCTGATGAAACTTCATTTTTTTCGGGCTTTCAACATATATGACATATTTTTTATCGGAAAAAAGACGAAAAACATAAGAATATTACTTAAATGTATTTTTTTTATTAAAAAAAACTCTTACTTTTTAACCGTCCCTTAAATTATTAACCATCATGAATTATGAAATCAGCAAAAACAAGACCCGGCAGGGGGGACTATTTCGCCCGAATCAGGGAGAACATGTCAAAACAAAAAAACTGGAAACTTGGTGTAACCATTTTTGCAGGTAAGATGATCGGACTTTTCCTGGTCCTGTTAGCAATGTCAACGTTAACTGGTATTGTAGGAATCCCGGCTATGGCTGCGGCACCGACCTACACACCTATGGAAACGAATCTGGTTAATTCCATTAACACAGTCTGGACATTGGTTGCTGCGTTTCTTGTTTTTGGAATGCAGGCTGGTTTCGTCATGCTGGAGGCCGGTTTCGCCAGAAAACAGGAAACCGTTAACGTGCTTATTGAGTGCGTTCTGGATACAGCTATCTGCGGCATCTCATTCTGGGCCATCGGCTACGCCTTCATGTTCAGTGAAGGAAATGGCTTTATAGGCCAGCACTGGTACTTCCTTCAGGGAGCTCCTCCCCTCTATGGAACAACCGGTATCGCGCTTTTGGCTCACTGGATATTCCAGTTCGCATTTGCCGATACAGCCTCTACCATTACTTCAGGCGCGATGATCGGTCGTACCAGTTTCCGTGGCGACATCCTTTACAGTATCGTTGTTACAGCTCTTATTTATCCAATCATTGGCCACTGGGCATGGGGACCTGACGGATTCCTGGCAACTATGGGCAGCAAAGGAAATTTCCTGCCACAATTAGGTCAGCCATTCCGTGACTTTGCAGGATCAACAGTTGTGCATACCATCGGTGGTGTCGTTTCATTAGCTGGTGCTATTATTTTAGGACCTCGTATCGGACGTGTCTTCCTTCGTGATGACAAAGAGAGAGGCGGTCTGCCAGCAGCTCACAATCTTCCTGTTGCTGTAACAGGAGCCTTCCTGTTGTGGTTCGGATGGTATGGATTTAACCCAGGCAGCACCCTTTCAGCTATGGACGCTATCGGTATTGGCCGTGTAGCTGCAAATACAACACTGGCTGCTTGTGGCGGTGCATTGAGTGCGATGTTCCTCGCTTTTTATGTAGGCGCTTTCAAAGGCAAATTTGACGTCAGCTTTTCGGTTAACGGATTGTTGGGCGGTTTGGTTGCAATCACCGCTCCATGCTACTGGGTTTCACCGTTTGGAGCTGTCATTATAGGTCTTGTTGCCGGTATCCTTGTTTTTTCCGGCATCTACCTTCTTGAATATCTTCGTATTGATGATCCTGTAGGCGCTGTTTCTGTTCATGGAATATGTGGTATCTTCGGCACCTGGGCTATCGGTCTTTTTGCTACTGGTGAGTTCGGTGCTTCCACACCAATAGGCCCTGATAACAGTGCACCTGTAACAGGACTGTTTTATGGCGGAGGATGGGATGTATTCATTGCACAATTTATTGGAAATGCAATCATTACATCAGCTACCTTTATTGTGGCAATCATATTGATGTGGACAATTAATAAATTACCATATCCATTCAAATTACGTGTTGAGCCTGAAGGTGAAACCGGAGTTGGCGGATTGGATGTATTTGAACACGGTGCTGAGGCATATACCATTCATTAAATACAGTCGATTGAAAACAGGGACACTGTGAGTACCCTGTTTTCAATCAGTTAACTTATTAAAATCACATTGATTATGAAAAAAATTGAAGCCATCATAAGGCGCTCCAAATTTGAAGAAGTCAAAGCGGCATTGCACGCCATTGATATCGACTTCTTTTCCTATACCGAAACATACGGAGTTGGAAATGAACGGAAAAAGAAAGATGTATTCCGTGGTTCTAATGATACTGACTATATCTCTCGTTTAACGCTGTCGATTGTTGTTCGCGACATCAACCTTCAAAAAACAGTCGCCTGTCTTTTGAAATCAGCGTATACAGGTGAAGTGGGTGATGGCAAGATCTTCGTCTGGACTATCGAAGAGTCTTATCGCATCCGTACCGGAGAGAGTGGTGACGATTCAATGTACAACAAGGATTAGTTGAAAGCCATAAAGGACCACCACTTCTTCTAATCTTAAAAGCCGCCTTTTTCCGGAAGGCGGCTTTTTTATTGCATACACTATCTTATTCTCTATAGTGAACTCCCATTCTGTTATGGCTTGTCAAAGAATGAAAGCTGCGGACTGGCTGAAGTATTTCCTTGTAAACGGAACTCCCTGTATGCATTGATCAATGCATTGGTAGATCCGTCATGAGTGGTAACTGTTTCACTCCCCTGAATTTCAGGGAAAATGGTTTTGGCAAGCTGTTTTCCAAGCTCTACGCCCCATTGATCAAATGAGTTGACTCCCCAGATAATCCCCTGCACAAACACCTTGTGCTCATACATCGCAATGAGGCTGCCGAGAGTAAACGGATTGAGTTCACCGACAAGAATGGTATTTGTCGGCCTGTTACCGGGAAATACCTTGTGGGGAAGCAGTGCCTCAATTTCTGCGGGATCACAGCCTGCGGTTTCAAGCTCACAGCGAACCTCATGCTCGTCTTTACCCTTCATGAGAGCTTCTGTCTGGGCAAAACAGTTTGCAAGCAGAATATCATGATGCTCCCCTATCGGGTTCTGGCTCTTAAGCGGGACAATAAAATCGGCTGGAATAAAATTTGGCCCCTGATGCAGCAGCTGAAAAAAAGCGTGCTGGGAGTTCGTTCCAGGTTCGCCCCATATAACGGGACCCGTGGCATACTCTACAGGACTTCCCTGCCGGTTAACCCTCTTGCCGTTGCTCTCCATGTCAAGCTGCTGGAGATAGGCAGAAAATCGGTGCATATACTGGTCGTAGGGAATTACTGCGTGTGATGAAACATCAAAAAAGTTATTGTACCAGATTCCAAGCACAGCAAGAAGAACAGGGACATTCTTTTCAAGAGGCGCCTTCAGAAAATGCTGGTCCATGGCATAAGCACCGTCAAGAAGCTCCTGAAAGCGGTCAAACCCAAGATAAAGGGCTATTGAGAGCCCGATTGACGACCAAAGGGAATACCGTCCGCCGACCCAATCCCAGAAACGGAACATGTTCGCTTCGTCAATACCGAATTCAACTACTTTTTCCCTATTGGTTGAAACTGCTGCAAAATGCTTTGCGATATGCGACTCATCACCGGAATGAGCGAGAAACCATTCACGGGCACTCATCGCATTGGTAAGCGTCTCCTGAGTGGTAAAGGTTTTCGATGCTATGATGAAAAGTGTTGTTGCAGGATCAAGTTTTTTAAGTGTCTCGCTGATATGGGTTCCATCGATATTGGAGACAAAATGCACCTGCAGTTTTCCATGTGCAAAGGGACGGAGCGCTTCGGTAACCATGCAGGGACCAAGATCAGACCCGCCGATACCGATATTGACGATATCAGTCATCGCCTGCCCGGTATATCCCTTCCACTCGCCGGATATGACTCTCTCACAGCAGCCCTTCATCTGCCGCAAGACATCGGCGATTTCCGCTGAAACATCAAGCCCGTCAATCTCAAGGGAGTATCCCGGAGGCCTGCGAAGAGCAGTATGCAGCACCGAACGGTGTTCTGTGAAATTAATGGTTTGGCCGTCAAACATCTCACCACGCATTTTTTCAAGCCCGGCACAACGAGCAAGATCCAGAAGCAGCTCCAGGGTATGAGAAGTGATCCTGTTTTTTGAATAGTCGAGCATCACCCCCCCCTGGGAGATCGAAAACCGCTCAAACCGGGCACTGTCTTCATCGAAAAGCGACCTCATATGCAGGTTGTCGATTTCATGTTTGTGCGACACCAGGGCGCTCCATGCTGCGCTGCGGGATAGGTCCATAATTCTTTATTAAATAAAATTTGAAGCTGGATAGCTTGTATAACTGAATTTTCAATAGGGAATATAACGCAACATCAGGGTTGATCCATCCTTATCACGTTCAAGACCGATTATTTCGGCGACGCTCCTGATAATATGAACGCCCCTTCCTGACCGCATTAATTGGCCCCATGGGGAAGCAGGGCTCGGAAGGTCATCAGGATTAAACCCTTTACCGCAATCCCTGATGGAAACTGTAAGAGAGTTAGCTGCAATAGCAAACGAACAGGTTACACTCAAATCCTTTCGCTCTCTATTGCCGTGCTTGACTGCATTGACAAAGGCCTCTTTAATAGATAGCTGAAGGTCATCGATAAACACATTGCTGTATCCCTCCCGCTCGGCAATCGACATAATAAAATCATACAGTACACTATACTCTGAGTATATGCCGGACAGAACAATTTCAGAATTGATCATACAATGGATAGCGCTGCAATGTTGATAACTCAAAAAATTAATTTACAATGAAGCGACAATACTGGCAAATTCAGAAAAAACACATCATAACCTTCATTTTTTAACATCCACAGCCAATATCCCTAATTTTTTATTACTTATTTGTATTTTATTGTAATATATTGCTATTGTATCTGAAGGATCTCATTAAAGACTGAGAAAGTTTTTTTATAGATCAAGAACAATACAACAACTGATTACACACACAACTGAGAAACCAGAAACAGGAGTAATTCAATGAAAAAAACAACAAAATTTTTAAGCCTTGCCGTCGCATTGTTTGCGGGATTGAGCGGTACAGCTCAGGCAGCGGATCCGTCAGGATTTAAGATTGGCACTGACCTTGTCTCGAGCTATGTCTGGAGAGGTACCGCCATCGGCGATTCCCCTGCCATTCAGCCAGCACTAAGCTATACCTTCAAGGACAGCGGCATTGTTCTCGGTGCATGGGGTTCTTACGCTATTACCAGCAATACAGCAGCTTCTACAGGAACCTATCGTTATCAGGAAACTGATTTTTATGCTACTCTGCCTGTCGGACCTTTCAGCTTGACTGTGACCGATTATTATATTCCTGTCACCGGCAGCGCCAATACTGACGCTTTTTCTTTTAAGGGAGACGGCCCGAACAATGCGGAAGTCAGCCTGGCTTATGCACAGGACAATCTTAGCCTTCTAGCTGCTATAAACTTCGCCGGCAATCACCTTGACCATGCAAAGTATATCGAAGCAGGATATAAGGTTTACGAAAAAGACGGCTTTACTGGAAAAGTTTTTGCAGGAGCTGGTAACGAGCAGGAATATGCTGCTTCAACCGGCGGAACCGCTTTTAAGGTTGTCAATCTCGGATTTTCCGTATCCAAAGACAGATACACTGGCTCATACTCTTACAATCCTGACACCAAACAGGCAAACTTTGCCCTTTTGGCATCGTTCTAATGCAAATTCTTTTTTGCTCTGTTCTTTCTTCCCGTTAGGTTACAATATAGAAAAAGGAGCCATGTGGCTCCTTTTTTTATCCCCTCTTCAGTCTGTCATCCCGAGGTACTCCGAGGGATCTGATCGCCATAACGGATTACCATGTGTGTGATGCGACCTATATGTCGGCCTCGTAAATCACATACTCCTTGTATGGCGTCCCTCCGATAACCTTTGCAAGTTTACTCATAGGCTCATTTGCTTTGAGCACCCAGCTCATTTCACTGGCAAACACCCCATGCTTTCCTCCGTAATCGGCAATCTGGACATTGAGAATGCTGTCTACTCCCTTATTGCGGTATTCCGGAAGCACACCCATGGTAATGGTACGGACCATGGTAATATTGCGGCTGTACCAGAGATATTTCAGCAGGCCAAGCGGTGAAAACGGATTACCGTTAACATGCTTCAATGCCTGGTTGACATCGGGGAGAGAGAGCGAAAAGCCGACGGTACGTTTGTCTTTATCCTCGACAAAATAAATGTAATGCGGGTTCGCAAGCGGTTTGAGGCTTTTGGCGAGAAAGTTGAACTCCTTGTCGGTCATTGGAACGAAGCCCCAGTTTTTCTCCCAGGCCTTGTTGTAAATATTGCGAATACGTTCTATTTCTCCGTCAAAGTCCTTCATGTTCATGATCCGTACCGTCAGTCCTTCCTTTTTCATGACATGCTCAGCTATACGACGCAGACGCGAGATATCGATAATTTTCTGATCGATATACCATGCGAGCAGTTCCTGCCCGATATGATGCCCATAGTTCAGAACAAGGTCATTGTAATAAGGCGGATTATAGAGCATGAGAAAAACAGGAGGGCTGTCGTACCCTTTTGTCAGCATGCCGCACTGATCATTCATTGATGGACTGACCGGACCACGCATGGCATTGAGCCCCTTCCCTTTCAACCACCTGGCCGCTGCATCAAAAAGCGCACTAGAAACCTTCTGATCATTGACACACTCAAAGAAACCCCAGAAGCCAACCTTGTCTGCATGCACCTCATTGTGCCTCCGGTTTGCAATTGCGGCTATTGTTCCTGCAATTGAACCGTCTTTCCATGCAGTAAACATTGCCAGATCGGCATGATCATACAAAGGAAAGACTTTGGTATCAAGTGTCTTCATGTAATCATCAATAACCGGCGGAACCCAGTTTTTATTGAGTTCCGGATCATTGCGATAGATCTGCCACGCAAAGGTGATAAACTGCTTCCGTTCTTTTTTGGTAGTGACCTGCCTGATCTCTATAGCCATAATATTCGCTTTTGCCCTGTTATAGTAATAGAATATTCGGCAGTGACAACTCCCCCGCCAAAGGATAATTTACTTGATAAGCTTATGTATGACTG
>Ga0209083_1001872_pt1 | contig 21810 bp, 17 predicted proteins | sample AM7aDNAmetaG_FD_184132 | JGI IMG/M metagenome (GOLD analysis project Ga0209083, IMG submission 184132) | Freshwater microbial communities from Finland to study Microbial Dark Matter (Phase II) - AM7a DNA metaG (SPAdes) (version 3) | ecosystem: Environmental > Aquatic > Freshwater > Lake ...
TGAAATCTCCGCCCGTGAACTTGCTAAGGCGCTTAACCTGACGCAACGGGCCGTGGAGAAGCAAATCAGCAAACTCCAACAGTCCGGTCGCCTCCGCCGGGTCGGCCCGGACAAGGGCGGTCACTGGGAAGTGCTACTCACAGCCGCACCCCGCAAGGAAAAAATCTGAATCTGCCGACCACTACCAGCACGACCAGCAGGCACAGCGACCTCCACGGTTTTACCGGCAATGCGCTGCCAGCGGGTCACAATTATCGGAACATCGACCTCGATGTCTCGACCTACATTTGCCGGGGAATCAGCTTGAAAAATAACGGCGGTAACGCCGGAACGTTTTCCCCGACTTCGAGTCAGTGGCTCTCAACTATCCCACATCAACTGCGCCGGCATCCGTGGCTCAATAAAAGGACTGTAATTGGATCAGGGCAGACGCATCTAATATTTTTTTTGGATTTGGCGAAAATCTGTTGTAACAGGGCCGGCAATCGGTGCCCGCCAGCCAGCAGCCAGCGTTGCGCTGGCCACTGGCTGGCGGGAGGGAAAATAACTCCAGTCGTTTGTGAGACACTACATAGTATCATCAAGATGGTTGCAACCCTGCCTATACGGTTGATTGCCAAAACGGGGCCCCGATACTCACCTACGCGACACTCTACAGCGGTGAGTGGATTCACCCAACAGCATGATTGGCAATCAACCGTATAGGCAAGGTTGCAACATGGGGCCGGCATTTTCGAAGGAAGTTCATCGCCATGAGGTCGCATCCTTTCTCTTCCACCCATTGTCCGAGGCAGACCGCGACTTACCCTTCCTGCCTCGCGCTGCCAATGCCAGCAGGCCCGCCGCCAGCACTAGGATCGGAACCCCGAACACCACGGTGAAGTGCAGCCCCACGTAGATCAAACCACAGACCTGCGCCGGCCGGTCACTCAGGTTACCGGTCGGCGCAGTCCCGCAGAGGATGCTGGTGTATTCGCGCCAGCCGGCCAGATGCAACCCGATGTAGGTCATAGTCAGTAAGCCGGCGCGGCTCAGCAGTCCGACCGATGAGAACAGCGGGGCATGCCAGAGTCGGCGGATCATTGCGCGGCCCGCCGTTCGATTTCCTGCCAGAGCGGGCCCAGCGTCATTGCGTACAGCAGCACGGCATCGCCGACCTGATTGCTCGCACAGAATTTCAACTCCCCACGACGGCGCACGGGAAATCCGCCGACGTAAACAGCCGCAAGCAGCTTCTGAAGGTATTCCCGGTCCCCAAACGCGCTCGCACCGACAAATGCCAGACCGCTTGAGCCCGTACTCAGTTGCAGACCGGGGATGACCGGGCCCGAATCAATGTCCACGGCCCCCTGCCACGACGTCGGCCATTCGCGGGCAAAGCCAAACCCACACACTTCCCGGGCGAGCTCGTGCTTTGCCCGGGCATATTGGTCGGCGGCAAATGACCGGTCCACAACTTGCAGCGCATGTGCGACCCACCAGATGGTTGAGCCTTCTGGTCCGTCTCCCACAATCCCGGCGGTGCTGGAGCTGGCACAGAGCAGCCCGGTCGCAGGATGCAGCAACTTCTGCCGTGCCGTGGCCAGCCACTCGCGTACGAACGCCCGGTGATCCGTGCCATCAAGCGCATCCGCGGCGCGCAGCACCGCGAGCGCGGTCGCCTGGTCAAACATCCAGCATTCGTCGGGATAACTCTCGGCCAGCAGCATCTTGCTCTGGCGCATCGCCGCAATCATCGCGGCGATCCGTTCGTGGAGCAACGGCCGGTAATCCTCCCGTTCCGTCACCAAACGCCGGGCAGCCAGCATCAGCGCAATCGCGCCGTCCACAAACAGGCTCCGTGCCGGCTTACCCACAAAATGGCCGCGCCGGGCATAATTCATCAGGAACACGTACATGCCCTGCTCCCGTTCCAGCCGGAGCGTCTCCGCGATGATAGTGTCCATGACCGGCAGGTAAACTGCCGCCCGGCCCGGCGCTCGCAAACTCATGTTGGCCAATGACAACACCAGAAATGTCCGTCCCATGAAATCCCACTCGGCATTGCTCGCCCGCATTTTCTGGATCTCAACCGCGCGCGCCTGCGGGTCGAGCCATAGCCGGAGATGACGGGCCAGTAATTCATCGGCGCGTGGTGGAATCCCGGTCGTGCGAAAGTGCGCGTCCAAGTCCTGGTGAAAGAAAAAATGCACACAGGGCAGCCAGATCACAGCCGCTATTCCCAGTGCTGCCAATCCCCATGCCGTTCGCTGCCACCGGTTCATGCGCCACTCTGTACTCTGACCGGCGTCACGCGGCAAGAATCAAACTCGATGGACTGGACATCTTCCACCACTCTTGGCATGTTTTCCACCATGCCCACAAACCTGCTTACTGACCATGCCACCCGTCCGTTCAATCCCGCAACCTTTCGGACGCCGCCGGCGATCTGCCGGGGTACGCCGTTCTGGTCTTGGAACGGACGGCTCGACCGCGCCCGACTGTTTCGGCAATTGGCGCTGCTCAAGGAGATGGGCATGGGCGGAGCGCACGTCCATCCCCGCACAGGCTTGGCCGCCCCGGACTACCTTTCGCCGGAATTCCTGACCCTGGTCCGCGATTGCGCCGACGAGGCCAAACGCACCGGGATTTACCTTTGGCTCTACGATGAGGACCGCTGGCCGTCGGGCTTCGCCGGCGGGCTGGTGACCAAGGATCCGGCCTTGCGGTGCCGGCACCTGCGCCTGACCCGCACCCCCTGCGCTCCGGGCGAAACCCGCAACGCCAATTACCACCACAGCGCGCCGCTGCCGACAACAGAACGGGAATGGGTGGCGGGTTGGGGGTTGCAGTTCGACGCCGAAGGCCGCTTGACCGCTGCCCGCCGCCTGGCTGCGGGCGAGACCGCCGCTCCGGGCGAAACCGGCTGGTATGCCTACCGCGAAATCAGCATCAGCACCTCGTGGTTCAACAATCAGGCCTATGCCGATCTGCTGAACCCCAAGGCCGTTGCGCGCTTCATCGAGGTCACCCACGAGCGCTACGCCCAGGCCCTGGGCGACCATCTCGGGAGCACGGTGCCGGCGATTTTCACCGATGAGCCGCTGTTCCGGGGGATGCCGCAACTGGCGAGTGCGCGCGACGATCGCGACCAGTTCCTCGCGTGGACCGATGACCTGCCGCAGTCGTTCCGCGCCGCCACCGCCCAGGACATCTTCGATGTGCTCCCCGGTGTCTTCTTCGACCGCGCGGACGGGATCTCGAGCCGCGACCGCTGGCTTTTTCATGATCACCACACCGAGCGCTTCGCCGGCTATGCCGACGCGATCGGCGCGTGGTGCGAGCGCCACGGAATCGCCGCGACCGGCCACCTGATGGCCGAGGAGAACCTCGGCAGCCAGACGGACTGGGTCGGCGAATGCATGCGCAGTTATCGTGGGTTCCAATTGCCCGGCATCGACCTGCTCTGCGACAGCCTGGAATACACCACCGCCAAGCAGGCCCAGTCGGTCGCGCGCCAGTCCGGCCGGCCCGGCCTGTTGAGCGAACTCTACGGCGTGACCAACTGGGACTTCGACTTCCAGGGCCACAAGCGCCAGGGGGACTGGCAGGCGGCGCTGGGCATCATTGTCCGCGTCCACCACCTCGCTTGGTATTCGATGGCCGGTGAGGCCAAGCGCGACTATCCGGCTGCGATCGGTTGGCAGTCCCCGTGGTGGCGCGAATACCCGGCGGTCGAGGATCACTACGCGCGCCTCAACACCGTGCTCACACGCGGCCGGCCGCGTTGCCGCGTCGCGGTGGTTCACCCAATCGAGTCGTTCTGGGTCGAACGCGGGCCGCACGACCGCCACTGCGACGAAGCCGCGGCGCAGGAAACCGCCTTCAGCAACACCGTGCGCTGGCTGCTGCATGGGCTCATCGATTTCGATTTCATCAGCGAATCCCTGTTGCCGAGCCAATCCCAGGTCGCCGCGACTCCCGCGTTGCAAGTCGGCAAGATGGCGTACGATGTGGTCGTTTTGCCGCGCTTGCGCACGATCCGCGCGACGACGCTCGACCGGCTGGAAGCCTTTGTTGTCGCGGGTGGCACAGTAATCTTCGCCGGTGGCGTACCCGCCCTGGTCGATGCGGTGCCGAGCGACCGCGGCCGGCGTTTGGCTGCGCGTTGCGTCGCCGTCGGTCTGGACAGCGCGGAATTGCTCAGCGCCCTGGCCCCGTGGCGTGAGATCGATGTTCGCCATGGCGGGGGTCGCGCAGGCGAACTCGTGCATCAACTCCGTGAGGAAGGTGACTTGCGCTGGCTTTTCATCGCCAACACCAATCGCGCGAACGGCGGCGGCGACACCGTGCGCATCCGTGGCTCGTGGGGGGTGGAAGCGCTCGATACCAGCACGGGCGCGATCCGCACTGTGGCCAGTGCAATCCGTTCGGGCTGGACCGAGATCCCCACCTGGATCGAGGCCGCCGGCCATCTGCTCTATCGCCTGTCTCCGGCGCAAGCCGGCGCACCCGCCGTGATTGTCGCGCCAACGGTTCGCTGGACCGAACACCACCGTTTGGCAGCACCCGACGGTTTCAGTCTGGACGAACCCAACGTCCTGCTGCTCGACCGCGCCGCCTGGCGCGTCGATGGCGGGGCTTGGCAGGCCGAGGATGAATTGCTGCGCGCCGACAACCTCTCGCGCGAGGCGGTGGGCCTGGCGCATCGCCATGGCGAAATTGCCCAGCCCTGGTGCCAGCCGCCGGTTCCGACCGGGCACCACGTCGCGGTCGCGTTCACCATCGTCACCGACCTCGCCGTGCGATCGCCGCGCCTGGCGCTCGAACGTCCGGAGGTCACCGCGTTGCGCCTCGACGGCACGACGCTGGCGGTGCGCGACGTCGGCCACTGGATCGACGAGGATATCCGCACTGTGACCCTGCCCGACCTCGCCGCCGGCACGCATCGGCTTGAGATCGAATGGCCGCTCGATGAGCAGGCCGGCTTGGAATGGTGCTACCTGCTCGGTGATTTCGGGGTGCAGACGACCGGCCGCAGCGCCCGCATCGTGGCATCGCCACAGACGCTGGCATGGGGCGACTGGACCAGCCAGGGTCTGCCATTCTATGGCGGCAATGTCACTTACCGGAGCCGGCTCGACTCCCCGGGTGGACGGCTGCGGCTGGCGGTACCGCGTTTCCGGGCGCCGCTCCTGGCGGTTGATTTGGATGGGAAGCGCGCCGGGCGCATCGCTTTCGCGCCGTGGCGGCTCGACCTCGGCACGGTCGTCGCCGGCCCGCATGAACTCGCGCTCACCGCTTTCGGCAGCCGCATCAACACCTGCGGCCAGATCCACAATTCCGTGGCGAATTACCATTGGTGGGGACCCGCGTCGTTCCGCACTTGGGGCGACCAGTGGAGTGACGAATACGTCCTCCGTCCACAGGGCATCCTGACCGCACCGCAGGTCGAGACTGGGACGTGAGCGGGTTCGCGCAGGGATCCGCCGGAGCCAGTGCCGATCAGATCGCTATTTGATTTTGACCAGGCGGAAATTCGTAAAATACGATTTACCGGTAATCGCACTGGCGGCCCAGACGACCACCTTGATCGTCACCCATTCCGGTTTGCATTCCTTGCCAGCGACTTTCATCGTGGCCGGCAAGGTAAACTCACGGGTTGCCGTCGTCCATTTTTTACCGGCACTGGGCGGGTCGGTGAACTGCCCCCGCCAACACATGACCTTGTTGGGCGTGCCGGGGATGACGAAAATACTTTGCCCCTGCTTGCCATCGGTACGCGGGTCGGTCACGTACGCTTCGGCAAAGACCTTCACATTATAATCCCATCCCAAACAATCCACTTCTGCCCGATAGGAAGCCCCGCCCACCGCCGGCACCAGTAGGGTCTCCACCTTGGCACCTTGGTTGGCAATCACATCTGGGGGCGTACTGATCTCGAGACACTTCCGGCCGAGTTGCGTCGTGACCCGACAGTACTCGGCGTTGTGGACATACTGCCCCTGGTAGGGAAAATCGATGCGCCAACCTTGCAACGGCTCTTTGGCGCTGAAATCGCCATTGGGAATCAGATTTTGCTGGGCGAACGCCGCCCCGGTCACCCCGAGCGCAAGCACAACTGGCAGCAATGCTTTCATGGTAAATTCCATAGTTTTCGGACCACCCAATCGCCCGCCAACAGCAACATCAGCAAACCTATCAAAAGCGGATGATTCCACAAGTCCAATAGCTGGAGCCGCGAGAAGTGCTGTTCCTCGACATGCAGTGTTTTCCCCCAATCGGCCCATCCGGTCAGCGGCAGGAATTTACCATGGCTGGCTTCTGCCAACCGGCCCAGCAATTCGCGGTTGATCGGCTTCCCGGTCCGTTCCGTGACCGGCCGCAGGGCGACGAATTTCGTTTGCCCCTCGATATTCGTGCCGCCGAGTTCCGCGGTCGCGCTGGCTTTGTAGATTCCGGCCCCCGCCAGATCAATCACCGCCCGGTACCCCGGGATCTCCCGCCCATCACTCGTGGGCAGCCGGGCCGGCTGCAGCGTGTATTCAAAGGTCTTCTCGTCCGGGGTCCGGACGTGCAACCCCAGCGTGGCCGGACGCTTGGCGTCCGTCGCGGATTGGGTGAGAATCGCCCGCAACTCCGGCTTCTCGCCGGTCAAATAATTCGACCGATCCGAGACCAGTTCCAGCCGGTTTTCCTGTTGGCGGTTCTGCTCCTTCGGAATCAGCCAATCCATCAATTGCACCCAAAACGTGTCATACGGCGACCGCTCGGCAACCCAACTCTTCGCTGCCAAACGCCAGCGCCAGATCGTGTCCGTCAGCACTGCGACCACACGCCCGTTGCCGAAACGCATGGCCACCACCAGGGGGAATTTGGCGCCGCCCACATTGGCTTGCACCAGGACTTCGGTGGTCGGCGCGACCCCGTCGACGAGATCGCAAGTCAACAAGGGCGGCAGATCGCTGATCTTGGCAAAGAGCGCACCAAAGACCGGGTGATGCAATCCCGTCTCGGTGATTTCAACAGGGAATTTGCCTTCCCGGTACTCGGTGGCCGCCCCCAGCCGGACCGGCACCAAATCGCGCAGGGGCGTTTGCGCCAGGGCGGGAGTCCCCAGGCTGTTCGCCCCGCCGAGCAACACCAGCGCACCACCGTGATCCACAAAATCCCGAATCACCTGCCAGTCCGCGGTCGCCAGCGCGGCCGGCGGCAGGTCGCCCAGAATAATGACCGAATATCGGGCCAGCTCGGCGGTCGTAAACTGCAGGGGTGTTTTGGGATTAACCTTGCCCCGGTCCGACATCAGCACCAGCCGGTTATCCGCCCACCGCACATACGTTATGAGTTGGAGATTGCGATCGGCAACGAGCGCCTGCCGGAGAAACTTGAAATCGAAGCCGAGTGCGTTTTGCACATAGAGCACCCGGTTGCCCAGTTCCATCACCTGAATCAGGAATGGATAATTCTGGGCTTCCTTGTCCGCCGCCGGATCCGTGACCCGCAATTCGTACTGCACCATGCCAGCCCGGTCATGGGAAACTGCAAATGTCGCTTCCCGCGTCTGTTCCTCTTCGCCGAACGCCACGGTGGTCTCCTGTAACTTCTGGCCGTCCCGCCACAGTTGCAATCCCACCGTTTCCCCGATCATCCCCGACCCGCTCACCAGGACATGAATCTCCGACTCCCATCCGATCACGACGCGCTGCGGGTAATCGACGTTGGCAATGCCCACATGTTTGGCCTTCACCCTGGGCTTGAAAGGTTTTTCCAGTTCAAAGGCAAACACCGGCACGTTCACGGTCACCGCCGCATCGAGTGCTTTCGCCCCGGCAACAGTATCCAACCCATCGCTGAGCACCCAGACCGCCGCCAGCGGCTGCCCGCGAAACCGCTCTTCGACCTGCCGAAGTGAACCGAGCAGGTTGGACCGGTCTCCCTTGAAAGTTAATCCGCTCAGATCCTGACCCGCCTCGGTCAATTGCTGGTCAAAGCTGAAGACGCGGACATCAAAATTCTGTCGGGCGGCCACCATTGTTGGCGACTTGAAAAACTCGCGCACGCGCTCCACGCGCAGCGGCTGCTGGTCATCGACCGGATCGGTCATGCTTTCCGATGTGTCCACGAGCACCGCCAATTGCGGCCGCAGCACGGTCACTTCTTCATGCCGGCGTTGCGGCAACAGCAACACCACCACAAATCCGGCGAGCGCCAGCGTCCGCAGCCCCCACAGCACCGCGATCCGCCCCTTCGAGCGCAATCCAAAAAATAAACTCCACCCGGTCGCAGCGATGATCACCGCCGCCAACAACACCAGCCAGGGCCAATGCAACACGGGCGTAAAAACAAAATCACTCACGGCAGCACTATACTGGGTTGGCTCGGGTAACAAAAGTGGAAACCGGATGTCGTAAATCCACGGGTAAAAAATATTGGCGATGCGAACGGCGGGCTAGGGACAGCCCGCTACCGGGGAAATCCGGGGTAGGCGCGGTGTCCCGACCGCGCCGTCTGGACCGACCTACGTCTGGCACTCGGTTGTCCGCCGGCCGAATCGGGCGGAGGATCTCGTTCATCCCAAACCGCATCCGTTAAAAATTTCCTTTGGGTTCCGCCCCACCGGCCGCCTCATTTCTTGCTGGAAAAACGTTGACGCATTGTGCCGGGCGATGTTATATGCCGGTAACGTTCATGCAAGGAGGACGTTTCAAAATGATGACGATTTCGAAGCATTTGATTCTCGCCGGCCTCGGGGCCGTGCTGTTAGCTGGCTGCGCCACCGAACCCAAGAACCTCCAACCCGTTGGCGATAAGCAGCCGCAAAGTGAATTTCTCAAAGGGCTCGCCGTGGTCGAGCAACCAGCGCTCGAACCCAATTGGGCGGACTTCGTCAAAGAGAATTATCCCTACTGGCGCCAGCATTACTGGGTCGACCGCGGGAATTGGGGCAATCGCGGTTATATTGTTGGCCACCCGCCGACCAACGTGGTTCCGCCGCTCGTGGACGCGATTCAGCCCATGCCGCCCGCCGAGGCCATCAAAGATCTGCCGCCCGCCATCGTGGAAAGCGCTCCGCCCAAGATTGAAACGCCGGCCAAGGTCACCACTTATGTGGTCAAGAAGGGTGATTCACTCTGGAAAATTGCCGGCAAGGTCTATCATAACCCGCTCAAATGGGCAAAAATCTACCGCGCCAACAAAGAGAAGATCAAACACCCGAACAAGATTTTTGCTGGCCAAGTCCTTACCATTCCGTGGGATTAATCCATTCATTGTCGTGCGCAGTTGACGGCAGTGATTTAAATGCCGTTGACGCGTCGACAATTTATTAAAGTTTCAGCGGCAGCGGCAACCGTACCCCTGCTCTGGCCCGACCACGATTGGTCCAAACCTCGGCCTTTGCCCGAGCCGACCGCCAAAAAACTACCTCGCTGGCGGGGATTCAATCTGCTGGAAAAATTTTCCGTCAACAGTTCGCGTCCGTTCGTCGAGACCGACTTTGCGTGGCTGGCCGGGTGGGGTTTTAATTTTGTCCGGCTGCCCATGGATTACCGGTGTTGGGCGGCCACACCGGCCGCGGAGTTCAACGAGCAAACTCTCCGCGAAATCGATCAAGCCGTCGAGTACGGCCGGCACTACGGCATCCACGTCAACCTCAATTTCCACCGCGCCCCTGGCTACACTGTGGCGCAGCCACCCGAACCCCACAGCCTGTGGACCGACCCGTCAATGCAGGCGCAATTTGCCCGCCACTGGGGCGTCTTCACCAAACGCTATCAGGGCGTGCCCAACCGCCAACTCAGTTTTGATTTGGTGAACGAGCCGGGTGGAGTGGCCAATGCCGGCTATGCGGCCGTGGCCGCGCAAGCCGTGGCGGCCATTCGGGCGGAGGATCCGGCCCGGTTGATCATCGCCGATGGCAACCAGTGGGGCACCCAGCCGGTACCGGAACTTGCACCACTCGGCATCGCCCAGAGCACACGTGGGTACGAGCCCATGTTGATCAGCCATTACCATGCCCCATGGATCGCCGGCTCGGATCAATACCCGCTACCGGTCTGGCCGATTCCAATAGGCCTGAATCAACATCTTTACGGGCCCGCCAAACCCCAACTGCACAGCCCGCTGGTGTTGAACGTCCAGTGCCGGCAGGCGGTTCCGCTGGCGATTCGCATCGCCCATGTCGCAACCCAGGCCGAGTTGATTGTGCGAGCAGATGGCAATGTCGTACTGCAGAAAATGTTCAGACCTGGGCCCGGGACCGGCGAATGGAAGAGCGCCACTCCAAACAAATGGGGCGGCTACGACGCCGACTATGATCTGACCTGTCATGCAGAACTACCGGCAGGGACCTGCGAGATCCAGATCGAGGTTGGCCAAGGGGACTGGCTGACGCTGGCCGGCTTGCAGTTCGGCGACGTCAAAATCAATCCCACCGACCCGACATGGGGCATTCAGCAAGGAACGTTTACCATCGATAAAACGGGGCGCTTCCAGGCGGTCAACGAGCGCTGGTTTAACCGGGCGACGTTGCGCCAGCGGATGATCAAGCCGTGGCAGGAACTGGCCGCGCAAGGCGTCGGGGTCCACGTAGGTGAATGGGGCGTCTTCAATCAGACTTCCCACGCCGTCGCGCTGGCGTGGATGCGCGATTGCCTCACCAATTGGCAAGCCGCCGGCTGGGGCTGGGCCTTGTGGAATTTCCGGGGTGCCTTCGGCATTCTGGATAGCGAGCGCCCGGACGTGCAGTATGAAGAGTTCCGCGGCCACAAGCTCGATCGCAAGATGCTGGAATTGCTGCGGGAATTTTAAAGGACTGGCGAGATTGCCAATTCACTTCCCTTGCAGTAGGATCATGATCAGAACATAAGTTTTTCACATTCAATCATGGCCTCTGAAACAATTCACTTTGAGAGCGCCCGCCTTGCGCAGGCCCTCTATTGCAATGAACCCAAGAACCTCCGGCTGGTCGAGGACCTGCTCACCCTGCGTGTCAGCGCCCGTGAGAACTGGATCAACGTCGAAGGCGACCGCGCCAATATCGACAAAGCCAAGGAATTCTTCAGCGAACTCCAACGCGTGGCTCTGGCCGGCGCCACCATTCGCCGCCAGGAATTCAGCCGGGCCGCCAGCACGGTGGCCCGCGGCGAACCGCTCCGGATCAAGGAATTGAGCGAACAACGCGTCGAAGTCTCCAAGCGAAAACGGTCCGTCACTCCCAAGACCGTGAACCAGAAAAACTACATTGATGCCATCCGCCAGAACGACATCGTGATCGGGATCGGCCCCGCCGGCACCGGCAAGACCTACCTCGCCATGGCCATGGCCGTCAACGCACTCCGCGAAGATAAGGTCGGCCGCATCATTCTCTGCCGGCCCGCCGTCGAAGCCGGGGAATCGCTCGGCTATCTGCCGGGCACGCTCGAAGAAAAAGTTTCGCCCTATCTCCGCCCGCTCTACGATGCGCTGTACGACATGATGGACCCCGACGAAATCCAGCGCCACACCGAGCGCGGCGTCATTGAGATCGCGCCGCTGGCCTACATGCGCGGCCGGACCCTCAATAATGCCTTTGTAATCCTCGACGAAGCCCAGAACACCACGAGCGAGCAGATGATGATGTTCCTGACACGCATGGGCTTTGATTCAAAGGTCGTCGTGACCGGCGATATTACGCAAGTCGACCTGCCGGGGCACAAAACTTCCGGCCTTGTCGAAATCCAAAACATTCTCAAAACCATTCCGGGCCTGGCGTTTGTCTATTTTGATGGCCGCGATGTTGTCCGGCATGAACTGGTCCAACAAATCGTCGCCGCCTACTCGCAATTCAAAGACGAACGCGAACAGCGCCGGCAAGCCAGCCGCCCATGATCCCCGCTCGGAGCGGAGTCACCGTTGACATTCGCAACCGGCAGCGGGCTTATCCGGTAAACCTCGCCCTCCTCCGCCAGCTCGCCAACGAAGCGCTCCTTTTCTGCCATTGTAGGGCGCGAACGCCCACCGGGCTTCGCGCTGTTGCTCCACGACCTACGGTAGGCAACCCTGCAGGTGTGCCCGCCCTCCAAAATCTCAGCATCGTGTTGGTCAGCGACTCCGCCATGGCCCGCTACAATCAACAATATCACGCCACCGCTGGAACGACTGATGTGTTGAGTTTCGGTTATGGGGATGGTCACGGGGAATTGATAATTTCAGTCCCGCGCGCCGTTGCACAAGCCCGCCAATTCCGCACCACACCCAGCCGTGAACTCGCGCTCTACGTCGTCCACGGCATTCTGCATCTGCAGGGCTACGACGATCTCACTCCTGGTCCGCGCCGCCGGATGCGCGCCGCCGAGCGCCGGTGGCTCCGCAAGCTGGATTTTCGCGGGGTGGTTCGCTGAGATTCCGCGCCAACCTCACGGAGGGCCACGCTCCGTCGTGGCCGAGTTCCCGTCTACCGCGACCGAGCTCGGGGGTGGCGTATGACACGATACCCAACTCCAAAGCATTGTCATTCTGAGTGTCCTGCCGAAGCCCTGAGTTGCGAATGGAAAAACCGCCGCGGGCCATCTGTCTTTTGATGGCAAATCTCAGTCGTTGTCCCCTGGGTACGTGGGAAAAACGACAGAGACCCTTCGACGAATTCAGAGTGACACGCCGGAAAATGGTGGGCGTGTCAGATGCGCCCGAGCACGGCCCGGCGCCTGACATCGACTTGACCATGACGTATATTAACATTAATGTTATACGTCATGAATACCAAGCTGACATTACGTCTCGATGATCGCTTGATCGAGCGGGCCAAAGGCGAAGCGGAAAAGCGCGGGAAATCTGTCTCGCAAATGGTCGCCGAATTCTTTGGTTCCTTGGGATCTGTCTCAAAAAACGGAGCAAACTTCCCGCCACGGACGGCTTCATTGTTGGGGGTTCTTCGCAAGAAATCATCCGCAGAGAGCGATTATAAACGCCATCTGCGGGAGAAGTACTTGTGAGGATGCTTGTCGATACGAATATTGTCCTGGATGTTCTGCTGGATCGGCGACCGCATTCCATCGATTCGCTCCAAGTCTTCAAGCTTGTCGAAGAGGGAAAAATCGCGGGGTTGCTGTGCGCCACAACCATTACGACCATTGACTATCTGCTAACCCAGTCCCTGAATCGGACCGACGCCCGCAAGTATTTGGCTCAGCTCATTCAACTTTTTGACATTGCCCCCGTCAATCGGATCGTTTTTGAGGGTGCCATGAAAAGTCGGATCGTCGATTTTGCGGATGCCGTCTTGGAACAGGCTGCGCTCCTGAGCGGCGCGGAGGCAATCATCACACGGAATGCGAAGGATTTCTCCAACGGTACGGTAAAAGTCTTGGACCCACGGCAATTTTTAGTACAGATCGCTCAGCAGTAACCCAAATCCTCGGCTAAGATTTATTTTCGAAGCGAACGGCGGGCTCGGCCCTTCGCCACGCCGTAGCCGCTCCGGCGTGGCGAAGGCCCGACCGCGCCGTTTGGCCGACCGACCCACCGGGAGTTATCGATACAGCGTAGTCCTGGCACAGAACGTGGGGGTCTTTATTTTGTTGAGGAAATCAACCGGTTCGGAAAATTAGCCGCGGATTTGGGAGTAAAAAGACCCTTGCGCTGATTGGCTAAACGCTCACGCACACCATTTGCCGAGCGAACAATCCGAAAGAGCCGGTCCCCGCCTTGCATTTTCGGCAGATGCTGTTTACCCTGTGAATCCATGGACTTAACGTACGCAGAACTTTCTTCGCCGGGTCCGGCGCGTGAGAACAACGAAGATTTTGTCGGCTTCTGGCAACCGGACAATGTCGAGGAAAAGCGGCAGCGCGGGGCCGTTGCCATTCTCTGCGACGGAGTGGGTGGACACGGGCATGGCGAAGTGGCCAGCCGGTTGGCTGTTGAAACCGGGTTGAAAACTTTCCGGGAAGCCAAATCTGGCGATGCCGCCACGGATCTGATCATTACCGCAGTGAACGCCGCCAACCTGGCGGTCTACGATAAAGGCCAGACCTTTCAGGACGCGGAGGCGCGCATGGCGACCACAATGGCGGTGGCGGTGTTCCGCAATAATCAGGTCGCCGTTGGCAATGTCGGCGATTCGCGCGTCTACCTTGTCCGTAAAACGGAGGTCCGCCAACTGACCACCGACCATTCCTACGTGGGAATGCAACGCAAGTTTGGTTTAATATCCGAGCACGAAGCCAAAATCAGCGACCAGCGCTCGCTCTTGACCCGCAGTGTGGGCCAGGAGCCGGTGGCCCGTGTTGATGCGGACGAAATTCAGGTTTTCAAGGGCGATCGCATCGTGCTTTGTTCTGACGGCCTGCACGCGCATGTGGCCGACAACGAGATCGGTGATATTGTGGCGCGCAATTCGCCTGCACAAGCCTGCCGGCAGCTCGTCGCTCTTGCCGAACAGCGTGGGACCGACGACAACCTGAGCATCCAGGTCATTCAAATTGATGAAATCGAAGCGGTTTCCTTTTACCGGGGGGTTCCCGCCTATCACACGCCCGCGGATGTGATGGGGAGCCGTGATGTGCAACCCGGGCAGACGCTCGACGACCGGTTTTACATCACCGAAATCATCAGCCGCAGCGGCATGGCGACAATTTTTAAGGCCACCGACAAACAGAACAATCAAACCGTTGCGGTCAAAGTGCCGTTCCTGCAATTCGAGAGTGATCCGGGATTTTACTCGCGCTTCGAGCGCGAAGAAGCGATTGGCCTGAAGCTCGATCATCCCTATCTGCTGAAATTCATCCCCATCGAAAAACGCAGCCGGCCCTACATTGTTACGGAATACCTCCGGGGCTATACGCTGGCCCATTTGCTCAACAACGTCCGCCCCTTGCCAGAAGCCGACGCGCTTAAATTTGCCAGTCGGATTTGTGACGCGCTTGCCCACATGCACGAGCGGGGAGTTGTTCACCGCGATCTGAAACCGCAAAATATCATGGTCTGCTCGGATGGCACGCTGCGCATCATGGATTTTGGCATTGCCAAAGCTGCCGAAGGACGGCGGATCACTTTTACCGGTTTCACCCCGGCGGTCGGCACACCTGATTACATGGCGCCCGAACAAGTCAAAGGCAAACGCGGCGACGAACGGACCGATATCTATTCACTCGGCGCGATTCTCTACGAAATGGCGACGGGTGCGTTGCCGTTTTCCGGCGAAAATCCATTCGTCATCATGAATGCCCGTGTGACCGGTGATCCAATTGCCCCACGCCAGCACAACCCGAAATTGTCACCGCAGGTGGAAGAAATCATCCTGCATGCCATGGCGCGGGAGCCGGGGGACCGGCATCCGAATGTGGCGGCGCTCAAAGTCGAGCTCGACAAGCCGGCGGATGTCCCGTTGACCGGCCGGGCCGACCGGCTCCAAGCGATCAAACCGTGGGAATCCAAGTGGCGGAAATACCGGCCCTGGATTTGGAAAATATTGATACCGGCCATTATCATCGGGCTGTTCGCGTTTCTTGTGATGAAGACCGGCCGCCATCACTGAGAAAGTGTCTGGAAAATGATTCCGACCATGTGTCACCCGGAGGGTCACGCTTCGTCGTGACCGCATTGATGAGACAAACGGACGCGACGAAGCGCGTCCCTCCGATTAAAACACGCTCTGAGAGCCTGATCCCACCTCCATCCGCCAGACCTGTCAGTCCCGCCATTGCCGGCTCAATACTCTCGGCCGCGCTCCATGCACCTCAGCTCTGCCGCATTTTGACCAAGCTGTCCAACAAGCCGCCGCTCCGCTGAGGTTTCCCGCCTGATTTCCGCCTGTTACCGGTTTTGGCACGCCATGTGCGAGTAATCCAACCATGGTTCTTCTAATACTTGCCAGCTTGATTCCTGCCGGCCTGGTTTTGGTGGCGACCGGTTTGACTCGCGCGAAAAACGCGACGCATACCGGATTCATGATATTTTTTGGCGGTGCCATTGCAGTCCTGGGGCTGTGGGCGGTTGGGTTTGGCGTGATTACCGGCGGTGGTTTTTTTCTGCGGAATACCTCGGATTACGAAAAGTTTTTCTGGCGTGCCGTCCAGGCCAGCATTGTGATTGCCATTCCCGCGGGCGCGCTCGCGGAACGGTGGAGCCTGAAAAACTTTTTTGTCTACAGCCTGTTTGCCGCGATTGTGATCTTTCCGTTAGCCGTGCGTAGCAGCGGGTGGGTGATCGATTTTGCCGGGGCCGGATCCGTGCATGTCATTGGCGGGTTTTCAGCCCTGGCGGGCGCCGTTGTGATCGGTCCGCGAATTGGGCGGTATAACCGGGAGGGCGGACTGGTGCCCATTCCCGCCCACAACGTTCCGTTGGCCCTGCTCGGCTGCTGCTTGCTGACGACCGGCTGGCTCGGTTTTAATTCCGGTCCACTGCCGGAGGCGGTCGCCCGCCTGGCAACGGTCACACTGCTGGCCGGCGCGGCTGGAGCTGTCACAGCCGCAACCGCCATGATCTTTTCCACGGGCCGCCCAGACCCGACGATCACCATGAATGGCTTGATTGCCGGTCTGGTTGCCTCGTCAGCGGCGGTGGGACAGATTAGTCCGGCGGCCGGCGTAATCATCGGTGGAATCGCCGGATTTTTGGTAAGTTTTTCGGTGCAATGGTTGGATCGGCTGCACGTGGACGATCCAGTGGGCTCCATCTCAGTGCATGGGGTGGCCGGTCTCTGGGGAGTCGTCGCCACGGGTCTCTTTGCCCATCGGGATGGCGTCGCCGGCGTCCTCCACGGCGGCTGGAAATTACTGGGCACCCAAACGCTGGGGGGCGTGGCATTGGCCGCTTGGGCGTTTGGAATTTCCTGGGTATTTTTCACAGTCGCCAATAAATTCCTGCCGGTGCGCGTGCCGGCCGAAGTTGAATTGGAGGGGTTGGACCTATCGGAAACCGGCGTGATCGGTTACCCCGAATTTCAGCACGCGAACGCGTATGGCAGCGGATCTTCGTTTGGCGCATTTCAGCGTAAATGAAGAAGCTGGAAGCCATCATTAAACCGTTCAAGCTGGAAGATGTCAAAGCTGCCTTGGCGGACATTGGGGTGGCCGGGATGACCGTGACGGAGGTGAAGGGGTATGGCCACCCGCCGGTGGAACGTTATGCCGACGAATTCTTTGTCGACTTTGTCCCGCAAACAAAAATTGAAATTGTTTTATCGGAGGAGAAGTATGCGGCGGCAGTGCGCGCGATTGTGACTGCGGCGCGGACCGGTAAGTCCGGTGACGGAAAGATTTTTATAATTCCAGTGGAGGAAGTGGTGCGGATTCGGACCCAGGAGCGAACCGCCGTGGCCATTTGATGATGCACTGGTTTTGCGCGCTTTCTCCGTTATCGATTTGTGATCGCAGCTCAATCCGATTGCTCGGACGAGCAACCCGTTAGCGGGATCGCAAACTTTGCGCGAACGGTTCTTGGATTAAATTAAAATCACGCATGGCGGGTCCGGGGGCGCCCGTATTGTCTTCTTGCAACATGAGCAACTGGTCGCGCGTGAAGGGCGAGGCCGGCAAGAGCCATTCGCCCAGCGTGGCCAGCATTCGCGCGAATGGCAGCGGCAGATGCCACTTTGGCTTGCGGCGGCCCTGCGCGGCGAGCAGTTGATCGTACAATTCATTCCACGTCAAAGCCACCGGGCCGCACAAGTCATAGGTCTGGCGGACGGCGCTGGGGTTGGTCAGGGCGCCGACGAAGCATTGGGCCACAACCGCAACGGCGACCGGTTGGATTTTCGACGAACCATTGCCCAGCACCGGGATGACCGGTGCCACCCGCACGATTTTGGAAAGTTCGCTGATCGATTGGTCCCCCGGGCCGTAGACCAGGGAGGGGCGGAAAATTGTCCAGGCGAGTCCGCTTTGGCGCACAATTTCTTCGGCCGCCCATTTGGTTTGATGATACCGGCTCCGGGCGGCGGGGCGGGTGCCCAAGGCGCTCATGTGAATCAATCGGGCCACGCCGGCCTGTTGCATCGCCGTCACGATGTTGGCAGTCCCTTGCCGATGCACGTGGTCAAAGGTGTTCGCGCCGTGCTCGCGGATGATGCCGACCAAATGGATTACGCTTTGCACATCGTGCAACGCGTTTGCCAATGTTGCTGCTTCCAGCACATTACCGGCGACCAACTCACAGCCGAATTGATCCGCCAGCCAGTGCGCCGACAATGGATTGCGAACAATGGCGCGCACGCGGTGCCCCGCCGCGCGCGCCTGGGCAACGATGGCGCGCCCGATAAATCCGGTCGCACCGGTAATGGCAATTAGTGACATGGCATCAAGCCATGACAGCGGACCGTAGGATCGAATCGAAGATTACCCGGCCGTCTTCGCTGCCAAGTGCGGATTCACTGGCGCGTTCGGGGTGGGGCATCAAGCCAAACACATTCCGGCTGGCATTGCAGATGCCGGCAATATTACCAGCCGACCCGTTCGGGTTGGCCGCCGCGGTAACTTTGCCGTCCTGGGTGGAATAGCGGACCAGCACCTGGTGCTTGTGTTCCAGCTCCGCGATCACAGCCGGCTCCGCAAAATAACAGCCTTCGCCGTGGGCAATCGGAATCCGGAGGATCTGGCCCTGCCGGCCTGCGTGGGTGAACGGGGAGTCGGTGGTTTCAACACGCACGAACACATGTTCGCAGATAAATTTCAGCCCTTTGTTGCGAATCAAAGCACCGGGCAGCAGTTGCGCTTCACAGAGGATTTGAAACCCATTGCAGATGCCGATGACCAGGCCGCCAGCTTTGGCGTGGGCGGCGACAGCCTGCATGGCCGGTGAGAAGCGCGCGATGGCGCCGGTCCGGAGATAATCACCGTAGCTGAACCCGCCCGGCACGACTACGCAATCGACGGCACCGATCGTCGAATCCTTGTGCCAGATATACCGGGTTGGCTGGCCGAAGACGTTGGCCAGCGCGTGATAGGCGTCCTGATCGCAGTTGCTGCCGGGGAATTGAATGATGCCGAATTTCATTTGATCGTGAACTCGTAGTCCTCAATGACCGGATTGCTCAACAGTTTGTGGCAGGCATCCTCGAGCTTTTTCTTCAGCGCGGCCTTCTTGCCGGCCTTCAGCTCGACTTCGATAAATTTGCCGATGCGCACTTCCTGGATCCCTTTGAACCCGAGCGATTCCAGCGCGTGTTGCACGGTTTTGCCTTGGGGGTCGAGGACGGTCTTTTTCGGCATGACAATAATTTTGGCTTTCATGATCGGTTGGCTTTTACCAAACTTACCGGCGCAACGCCAGTTGCAAACTACGGCAATTCCGTTTGCCCCATCACATAGCGGTCGCATTCCCGGGCGGCGCCCCGACCTTCATTGATCGCCCAAACAACCAGGCTCTGGCCGCGCCGCATGTCACCGGCGGCAAAGACGCCTTCGACGTTGGTCGTAAATTTGCCGTGTTCCGCTTTGACGTTGGTCCGCTCATCGCAGGCGATGCCGAGAGGCTTGAGCAAGGTGTCTTCCGGCCCGAGGAATCCCATCGCCAGCAATACGAGTTGCGCGGGTAAAACTTTCGCGCTCCCGGCCACTTCCTTTGGAAGGAACCGGCCCTTGTCGTCCTTGGTCCACTCGACTTTGACAATCTCAATGCCCTGCACGTGCCCGGCGGCGTCGCCGAGGAAGCGCTTGGCGGTGACGAGATATTGCCGGGGATCAGCCCCAAAAACTGTGGCGGCTTCTTCCTGGCCGTAGTCGAGCTTGTAGACCTTCGGCCATTGCGGCCACGGATTGTCGCCAGCCCGTTGAAGTGGTGGCTGCGGCATGATTTCGAGCTGAATCAGACTCCGGCAACCATGACGCAACGAGGTGCCGCAACAGTCGGTTCCCGTATCACCGCCGCCAATCACGATAACATCCTTGCCCTTGGCGAGACTGAAATCCTGGTGATTGAGCAAGGCGCGCGTGTTACCCGTCAAAAACTCCATCGCCATGTGAATTCCGCCCAACGGCCGCCCTTCAATGGCCAGGTCGCGGGGTCGGGTTGCCCCGCCACATAACACCACGGCATCAAAGTCCTTGCGCAATTTCTCCGCCGGCAGATCTTTGCCGACCTCGCAGCCGGTCACAAATTTCACGCCTTCTTTGGCCATTAAATCGACCCGCCGCTGGACGACAGTCTTGTCGAGCTTCATATTCGGGATCCCATACATCAGCAGGCCCCCGATCCGGTCGGCACGTTCGTAGACAGTGACAGTATGTCCGGCGGAATTCAATTGCGCGGCACACGCCAGACCGGCGGGGCCGCTCCCAACGATGGCCACTTTCTTGCCGGTGCGTTTGGCGGGGGGCGCTGCGGGCACCCAACCTTCCGCAAACCCCTTGTCAATAATCGCACACTCGATGTTCTTGATGGTGACCGGCGGATCATGGATGCCGAGTACGCACGAACCTTCACACGGAGCGGGGCAGACCCGGCCGGTGAACTCGGGGAAATTGTTGGTCTTGTGCAGGCGGTCGAGCGCCTCGTGCCAGAGGCCCTTGTAAATCAAGTCGTTCCATTCCGGAATCAGATTGTGGATGGGACAGCCGCTGGCCATCCCGGCGAGCAGCGCGCCATTGTGGCAAAACGGAATGCCGCAGTCCATGCAGCGCGCGCCTTGCGCGCGGAGTTTGTCTTCCGGCAGGTGGTCGTGGAACTCCTGCCAGTTCAGGAGCCGTTCTTTCGGCGACCGATCCGCCGGTAGCTCGCGTTTAATTTCTAGAAATCCAGTTGGCTTGCCCATGATGTTAGTGTTGCTGCTTAGCTGTTGTAGGCCGACTCTGCGAGTCGGCGTGCCCTTGCTGCCCCTCGCTCAACTCCAAAGCCTGCACTTCCCCCGCGAACGACCAGTCGCCCGCATTATTTGTCAACCCAGCCCGCACAGGATTCTGTCGGACATATTCCCACTTCTCTTCGTAGCTCTCGTTGCTTCGCAATAGGTGATCGAAGAATCCCTCCTGCCAAAATGGAGCGACGTGTCCCTGCTCTCGCCAGTATGCTGCCATGAATTTCTTCACACTGCCGCACCAGCGTGAAAGAACCGACGAACCTTCTGCGCAGACAAATACATGGATGTGATCGGGCATAAGAACGTATCGTCCCACCCATACGTTCGCCAGTTCCGGCGAACGTTGGCAAAATTCGAGAAACTGCGTGTGCGTTTCGGCGTTCGCTAATAAGCGCGCGCGTTGGGCGGTGCAAAAGGTTAGGAAAAATACCGGATGGTCGACGACATGCATTGCGTCTAATCGACGTAGACGTTTGGGAGCCGGTCTCGCCGACTCACAGAGTCGGCCTACAGTCCGGATTCGAGCGGTCGCGGGAGTAATCATCGCATTAATTCCCACCCACCCGCGCAGTGTCGCGGCTGTTTTGTTCAAAGGCGGCCGTCACAGCGTCGTCGCCGCTCAAGCCGGCCGCCTGGGCGCGTTGGATCGCTTCGAGCACGCGCTGGTAATCTTTCGGAATGACTTTGACGAATTGCGGGACTCGCCGGTCCCACTCGGCCAGCACTTTCCAGGCCCGGGTGCTCTGGGTGTAATCGCCATGCCGGACAATGAGCTGCCGCACTTCCTCAATTTCAGCGGGCGCAGTCAGCTTTTCCAAATTGACCATGGCCGGGTTGCACCGGGTCGAAAAATCACCGGCTTCGTCGAGGACGTAGGCGATGCCCCCGCTCATGCCCGCGGCAAAATTGCGGCCGGCCGCGCCGAGCACGACCACCCGGCCGCCTGTCATATATTCGCAGCCATGATCGCCGACGCCTTCCACCACGGCGTTCGCGCCGGAATTCCGGACGCAAAACCGTTCGCCCGCCATGCCGCGGAAGTACGCTTCCCC
>Ga0209083_1001873_pt1 | contig 21807 bp, 15 predicted proteins | sample AM7aDNAmetaG_FD_184132 | JGI IMG/M metagenome (GOLD analysis project Ga0209083, IMG submission 184132) | Freshwater microbial communities from Finland to study Microbial Dark Matter (Phase II) - AM7a DNA metaG (SPAdes) (version 3) | ecosystem: Environmental > Aquatic > Freshwater > Lake ...
CCAAGAAAACAGCTCCTGCAGGCGACCATACACAACTAAGGAAAATGGCCACGCCTGAAGCGGTACAGATGATACCCGAAGTACTGGCGCGCCGCTACAATGCCATCCCCATCAGCATCACCGGCAACACCATGGTGGTTGCCATGGCTGACCCCAGCGATATCCTGGCGCTAGAGGCGTTCGCTTTCCAAACACACAAGCGCATCAAACCGATGGCTGCGACGGCCAAGGAAGTGCGCGACGCCATCGATTTCAGCTATAAGGGATACGGCGAGATCGAGAAACAGGTATCCATCATCCAGACCTCCGACAGTGTTTTCGATGATAAACTGGCGATGGACGCCGCAACCAACACACCCTTGGTGCAGGCCCTGAACCTGATCATCGACGAAGCAGTCAAAGCCAGGGCTTCCGACATCCACATCGAACCCCAAGAGAAACGCTTGAGGATACGGTATCGCATCGACGGCACTCTCCAAGACATGATGTCCCTGCCGGTCAATATCCATTTAGCTTTGATATCCCGCCTGAAGATACTGTCAGAACTAAATATCGCAGACCACTTCCACGCACAGGACGGGCAGTTTTCAACCGAGTCAAAATCCAGAAAGATAGATATCCGCGTCGCCACTTCGCCCACCGTGTACGGCGAAATGGCTGTTTTACGTCTGCTGGACAAATCTACCGCAACCCGCGGATTGCCTGACCTGGGATTCTTGCCCGAAAGTCTTGCAAAATACGAAAAGCTGCTTAAGGTCCCCTATGGGATGCTGCTCGTCAGCGGTCCGACGGGCGCCGGGAAAACGACTACGCTATATGCTTCTCTGAGCTCCCTCGACACACTCGGGCGCAACGTTATCACCGTTGAAGACCCTGCCGAATACCGCTTCGACGATATCAACCAGATACAGGTAAACAACCAGGCCGGAATAACATTTGCCAGCGGCCTGCGTTCAATCCTGCGGCTCGACCCAGACGTCATCCTGGTGGGTGAAATCCGGGATGCGGAAACCGCGAACATCGCAGTCCAGGCTGCTCTGACCGGGCATCTTATGCTGTCTTCAATCCATGCCAACGACACCATAGGTGTTCTGTACAGGCTGATAGACCTCGGAGTGGAGCCATTTATTATTGCCTCCGGCGTTATCGGCATCGTAGCCCAGCGTATGGTGCGGCGGCTTTGCCCGGATTGCCAGCATACCGTCGAAGCCCCTGCCGCTGAACAGTTATCATACGAAAAAGAAATGAAAGAAGCCCGCACCAAATTCATTTATGCGAGCGGCTGCAAAACTTGCGCTTTCACCGGCTACCTCGGACGCATCGGTATTTTCGAGATATTGGCGATGAGCGATACGATTCGGCGCATGATAATCGGCGGAGCCACGCCGGCCGACATCCGAAATGAGGCCGTCAAAGAAGGCCTGATAACCATGACGCATGACGGCATGCTGAAAGTCCAGATGGGGCTTACCACACCCACGGAAATCATACGCACCACCTATTCGATCGAATAGCCGGGGGAGATATATGGATTTTACATATGTAGCCTACGACAGAAACCGCCGAGTCATCAAAGGCAAGGTAAGCGCTACCAATGAGGGTTCTGCCAACAACATCCTAAGCGCGAGCGGTTTTCAAGTACTCAACTTGAAAAGCAAACCGGGATTTTTAAATTCCGAAAAACTGAATATGTCGCTCAGCAAGGTAAACCCTAAAGAGGTAATCATGTTTTCGCGCCAGATGGCTTTGCTTTTGAGTTCCGGTACGGATATCGTAGCTTCTCTCGAATTACTGCAAACCCAGGTCTCCGACAAAGAATTGAAAAAAAAGCTGGCCGAGGTCGCCACCGATATCCGCGGCGGGTCGTCCCTGTCAAACGCCATGCGGAAGCATCCGCGCGTTTTCCCGGCGCTTTACTGGCGTGCCATCTCGGCCGGTGAAAAAAGCGGAAGCATGGAAACAGTCATGCGCCAGATGGCTGATTATATGGAAAAGCGCATGCTGACGACAAAGAAAATAAAAGGGGCATTGAGTTACCCCATCATGGTGCTGGTCGCCGCAGTGGTAGTGATCGCCATCATGGTGCAGTTCGTGATCCCCACGTTTTCTTCATTATATGATGCTTTTGGCGCAAGCATGCCGAAGGCAGCGAAAACTTTGCTTGACGGTTCCGCCTGGTTGAAACACAATGGCTTGTTTATATTTATCGGCGCTGCGTTGCTCGCGGGGGTGGGATTTGCGATATCGAAAACACATCGCGGGAAATACGAGATAGACAGAGCTATGCTAAGGATGCCTATCATCGGGCGCATCAACAATCTGAATGAACTTGCCCGACTTTGCCGCACAATGGCGCTTCTTTTTAAAGTTGGCCTACCGCTGCCGGAAATCATGGCCCTCTCGGTCCAAAATACCAATAACAAGATAGTCGCGGAATCTATCGAAGGCGTGCAGAAAGACCTTATCCGAGGCGAGGGCCTTTCAAAACCTATGGCAAAGCGGCCTTTCTTTCTGCCGTTGATGGTCCAGATGGTCGAAGTCGGCGAAGAAACGGGCAACCTGGATAATACCCTGGCAACAGTGGCTGAAACCTACGAAGTCGAAGCCGACGACAAGACAGCCGCCGCTGTAGGACTGATTCAACCTATAATGACGGTGGTGCTGGGCGGGGTGGTAGCTTTGCTTGCATCAACTATGGTGTCCGCTATGTACGGCATGTACGGCCAAATAAAGTAATATTATGAAAAATAGAATCATAAAGATGGGGCAAAAAGGTTCCTCATTGCTTGAAGTGGTGATAGCCATCGGTTTAATAGGCATGGTCGGCGTGGCGTTATTCACGGCGATCGCTTTTTCTTCCCGTCACACTCTTAGTGCTGATATAAAATCTACCGCCGAAAGCATCGCACGATCAGAAATGGAATATATCAAAACACTGCCCTATGACTCGGCTAATAATCCACCCCAATACACTCCAGCCACGATGTCCTCACTAGGAATGGGCACGCAATGGATGGTGACTATTTCTTGCTCCAGGCTTGACCCCAAACATGACGGTACCGCCACTGACGACGGCATTCAAAAAATATCTGTTACGGTTCTCAATAAAAGTGTCAGCATTTTAACGGTTGAAGGATATAAATTGCATTGAACGTTTTACGGTTGTTACAAAACGATAGTAAAGCTCAAAAAGGGTTCACCCTTATCGAGATACTAATAGCACTGGCGATAACCGGTATCCTGGTGCTAGTTTTGAGCAGTATAATCAGCCAGGTCATAACTGTCAACGGACTGAATACACGCATTGTCACGGCACAACGACAGGTGCAGCAAGTAGGGTTTTATCTAAGCAAGGACTGCCAGCAGGCCCGTATCATTACCGTCGGAAATAACCCGACAGGTACTGGATTCCCCGTTGTCTGCTCATCGGTCGATCTCGACGGGAAATCCCGAGTTGTTACTTATAGTTTGAGTAACAGCGGTGTAGTCTCACGCAACGAGACACTTAACGCAGCCGCTGTTTCAACCTCTGTCGTGGCTACAAATATAAATACCGCCTCCACAAAAACGTCTTTCAGTTTGATAAGCCCGGGAGTATACAACCTCAAAGTGACTGCTACCATCGCCGGAAAAGTCATAGCATCAGAAACCAGGCAGTATCAAATTCTGCAAAGGACAAATTAATGAAGAAATATAGCCAATTGGGAAAACTGATGCGTCACCAAAGTGGTGTGATACTCGTATACGTTTTGGTTTTTATCGCTATTGTGGCGTTGATATTACCACCGTTTCTAAAATATATCAATACAGATTATAAAAGCGGGCAGGTTTATCAGGAGAAAGCCAGCGACTTTTATGCCGCGGACGCAGGGATTCAAGACGCCAGATGGCAGATCCAAAACGGGGGGTTGAGTACGATTTATTTGTCTCCCAATATATATAATCAATTCGATTTTTCAGCTAATCCCCCATGGCATGAAACAGGATTGGCATCGACGGAATACGGCGTATATTACCCAAGCAGCACTGGGGTTTATGATGTTTCACATGAAGCCTCAGTCAATAGTCGTAATGTGAAAGTAGCCATCAAAAACGTGTGGGTTGTGTCCAATGTTAACACCCCGGATACTTCATCTGAGGATACTTCATCTGAAATTACACAGGCCCAAGGCATTATTCAGACAGCCAAGCTTGTTGTTGTAGGCAGCGACCCGCAAGGGACCATAGATGCTAATGCCAGAAAATATCAGTTGGACCTGACATATTATCCCGCATCGGGAGAAAACCTTTACGTGGCGACCATCGGTGTTTGGCTGCCACCAGGTTTTTCTTATTACCCAGTAGACGGGACACACCCCTTTCAAATTAACGGCCAAAATTATAACCCTGGTACGCCAGCCATAAGCCAGTTTGCGGGGGGGACGGCAGTGCTATGGACGCTTCCTTCGAATACGCTTTTTAAAAACTTGCCAGGCATCAACGGCTCAGACAATCCTATGAAAGCCAAAGCTACCTTCTGGTACAGGTATGACAAAACAGGGCAAGAAACCAGTACGATTGCACAGGCCGTCGGGTGGGTAACTACCAGCGGGGTTTCAAGTATCCCCTACGCGTGGGACGCCACCACACACGTAATGGAACTTACTTCCACATCGGTGAGTTCGAGCGCCACTACGATTGACTCATTGGTTATTCATGAAGATGCACGCCCCATCGGGGGCGCTGTGAACGGCGATTATTACGCCACCGGGGGCAGTGTTCTCGGAGGCGATGCCAGTTATCACAACCAACTTTATAATTCGACCACAGCTGTCGTTTCCACAACATCTGACCCGCTTACGGGAGTCCCTTCCACCGGGACTCTTGCTGCGGCCTACCTTTATTGGAGTGGATGGATCGATGGTGGCGGCACTTACCCTGGTGGTACAGTGTCTTATAATCCGTATGGGGCCAACGATGTGACCCTTTCTCCCCCGGACACCGAAGATGGGGTAAGTTTCAGCGCGACGCCGGGTCCAGTTTGGACTAACGGCGGCGCATGGACAGCCAATTTCAATAACACAGGGTCGAGCCGCGTGTTTAAAACGGTGGGTGTCACGACAGCCACAGGGGCCAGTTATCTGACTTCCGCGATCATCCCGATGGCATCGTATGTGGGTAAAACCGTCAATATTTCCTTTGACTTGATGCGAACCAGTACAACGATGGCCGCAACCGATTATTTACAGGTGATGATTTCCACCAACGGAACTTGGACGCAGCAGGTATGCAAAATTCTTGGGACTGACGCCAATTTAAGCACTACTTCCCATACATACGTCTTCACCTTGCCAGCCGCCTATGTTACAGCGACAACACAAATACGCTTTATTACGGCTCTCAGCAGTACAAGCAAGACTTTTTATCTGGACAATATCAAATTCGTAAACCCAAAACTATTCTACGATGATTGCAGTTCTCTGGCTAACTGGACGCAATCCGGCGCCACCTGGACTCTCAGCAGCAATCAATTTAAGGCAGTAGGCGGAGGAACTGCTGCCAACAGCTATCTGACCATGACAAACTCAATCAATCTGGGAGCCTATTCAGGTGTGAGCCTGGCTATCTCCTGGAACAACGTCAGCGACACGTTCACCTCCAGCGATCACTTATATTTCAGTTTTTCCGGCGATGGGGGAACTACATGGAGTGCCGATACAGAATGCCTTAATTCGACCATGAAGAACGGATATGCCAGTTTTCTCATTCCTTCGACGCCGGTGAACTACAAGACGAGCACCTTCAAGATGCGTTACAAAATAACGGCCCCCGCCAGCAGCTCGAATGTAGTTATCGATACTATCGCCATTTCCGGGCCGACATTGGAATACCCCACCAATGCCACCTCCGGGAGTGTCAGCAACCTGGTGGAAAAGGTGGCCAAAGTGAACCAGGTGAAATTTGGGAGCACGTCGGGGAACCTGCAAACCGTGACCGCTACGACGTACCAGGTCCTACCCACTCTAGGCACAGGCTATGAGGGCACCTGGGCGTATACAGCAATGTTCGATGCCACCAGCCTTATTAAAGGCTGGATCACTGCCGGGCAGGTTACTGCAAGCGGCGCTGCCACTTATACTTTCGGACACGCGTTCGGCGCCAATATTGAGGATGCGAATTATTCGAAATCATTTTCCGGGGGAGGTTCGACCGGCTATCCGCTGGCAAGTCCCACTCTCACCCAGGCTACTCCGTATAACTACACGTACGGCAGCTGGTCTCTGGTGCTCATATACTCCAGCCCGCAAACTGCTGGACACCAGTTATGGTTATTTGACATATTGAATCCCAACTTCGTATTTTCGGAAGCATGGAACGGCGCTCCCGGACAGGAACGCACTAACCCTGACTTCGATGGTGACGGGGTGGACGGCGGAATCATCAGCGGATTCCTTGTGCCTCAAGGAATCGCAGACCAAGCCAATTCCAGCAAGATTACCGTTTTCGTAGGTGAGGGTGATGCCAGCATTTCGGGAGATTCATTCCAAGTGAATGGAACAAAGCTCACTAATGGCGTATCAACAGACCCAAATAATGTTTGGGACTGGAAATCACAACCGCTTCCATCTTCCGGCGGGGACATAGACACTTTTTATGTTAACTATCCAGTTATCCAGCCCGGAGATACCTCCGCCCACATAGATTTGCCAACTGCAAGTGACGGATTTACATTGATTTTCATTATCATCTCTTTCAGGAGCGACTCTGTCACCGGGGGAGCGATAACGTACCTTATCAGGTAATCGATAGGTGTTTTCACAACATACAATGGAACGCAGACACATTTGATTAGGGGTGTTATATGAAATTCACGAGGACAGGTTTTTTCGCACTATTTATCACCATATCTTTAATTGCAGCAACTACAATTGGAGTGTTGTACAACAGTGCCAGCGCCGAACACAAAACGGAGCAGAGCAAAATAGATACCGCGCAGTTGATTTTAAGCGTTTTGAACAAACAAAAAACGGACCTTGCGCCGAAACTCGCACAGGCCGCTGCCGACATCGCTTCGTGGAATGATAAAATAGCTCTACTTCAAACCACACTGGCGGAATCCGGGAGCACATTAAAACAGGCGCAGGCGCAGTTCCCGGCAACAGTTGCCACTATCGAATACAACGAAACCCTTATGGCGCTTGCCAAGTCGTCGAATCTTACGATGTCCACCATCGTGGCTACCGGCGCCTCAAGCGCGAATATCAGCACTCCCGATTTCGCGTTTAACACGAATGTATTCACCATCAGCTTGAGCGGCAAAGTAAGCGACATCCTGGGTTTTGTGGACAAGCTCACCACCAACCCCGGGTTCAGTACCGCGGCGATCACTCCATTAACTTTCTCAATACCGCTACCGTTTGTACCAGAGCCCCTGCCTGCGCCGTTGACCCAGGCGGTTAAAGACCAGATGCGTGCCGAAATCAAGGCAAAAATGCTGGCGGACGTGGATACATTGGTAGTGGGAGTGGACAGAGTTACCTTTATTGAACAATGCCTGCTGGAATTGCTGGGAAACAATTCCAGCGGACCCACTTTAACGCAAATGACACAGACTATACATGACGCCATCGCGCTACAGGTAAGCCCCCAAGCTGCAAACCTGGTATCGGAACAAATTGCGCTGGCTATAGAGAACAATCTTGCCAGCTCATTGATAGGTACTATCGCCCAGACATATTCAAACGCGATAAGCGCCCTGTTCTCTGCCGACTCCGGCAATTTACTGCCCGTGTTCACCTATGCGCTAAGTAATGACATTACTTCAGCTATTCAGAATGTACCGTCGAGTCAAGTTTCGGGAGTTGTAACAAAAGTTATCACAGATGCATTGAACTCAAAGCTTTCTGCAAAGATCGCCGCGCTGGTCAGCGACTCCAGTATCGATGCCGCTCTAAAAACGGCTGTAGACGCGGCCCAACAAGCTGCCATAGATGCGGTGCAGCAAGATAACGCAGCAGCAGCTGCCGCAACCCCTCTGCCAAACGCGCAGATCACGGTGGCTGTCTATTCTTTCAAGGGAGAATAATATGGCTAAACGAGTAAGCCTTTATATCGAAGACACGGAAATCAAACTGCTGGTCACCAGCGGTAATCAGGTCGATAAATGGGCAAGCTTCAAGCTGGATTCGGGTCTCGTAAGCGGGGGCGCTATCCTGGACGAAAACCTGGTAGCAGAAGCAGTAAAGGAATTATTCAAACTGCAGGGCGTGAAAGATACCACGGTAACCGTAGGTGTTAGCGGCCTCAATTCAGTATTTAGAGTCATTTCTATACCGGAAGTGCCTAAAAACCTAGTGCAGGAAGCCGTTGGAAACGAAGCCAGCCGCATCCTGCCGATGCCGCTAAGCCAGGTTTACTATTCTTACCAACTATTGCCTTCTCCCAAAGGCGAGATGCGTCTGTTCCTGGTGGCATATCCCCGTGAAGCTACTGAGACACTGCTTAGCGTGATCCATAAAGCAGGGCTCAAAGCCGAGACGATGGACCTTGCACCGCTGGCGCTGGCGAGGTGCGTTAACGAGGAACGCGCGATCATCGTAAATTCTTGGCTCACTTTTGTTGACATAATAGTCCTAAGTGACCGGATACCTGTAGTTATCCGCAGTTTATCCCTGCCTGTCGACAGTACATCCTTTCATGAGAGGATGCCTGCCATCACCGAAGAACTTAACCGCACTATAACGTTTTACAATTCTACGTTTCCTGATAAACCCTTAACCACGAACAACACGATCTACGTGAGCGGAGACATCGCCAGCGATGAAGAAAGCGTCCAGTACCTGGGTAAGCTCGGTTATCCAGTATCCATCCCAGTCCTCCCACTAACTTTCCCGGATGTGTTTGCACCAACCCAATTCATGGTAAGTGCCGGGTTGGCGCTCAAAGGAAAATTGCCCACAGGGGCGGGCAATGCTTATTCCATAATAGATTTCAACGCGCTTCCCGAAGCTTACAAACCGCCCGGATTCAATATAGGCCGGGTGTTAGTACCAGTAGGCGGCGTAGTAGTTATCGGCGCCATTGCATTCGGAGCAGCGGCGCTCATATCCCTGCGAAACGACACGAAGACTCTAACAAACCAGTATAATTCCATTCAAACTCAAACCGTCAAACTCCAAGTTGGCAATAAATCGACACAAGATTCAATCACGGCAAAAACCGCGGAATCGACAGCACTTGCCGCCCAGGCAGGGACGCTTCAGGGGAAAATCGACGTTATACAGAATAATAAAACTCTTTTCACCGGTCAGTTTAATGGACTTGCATCAGCGCTCACCAAATGTAACCGAGATGTGCAGGAAGTTATCAACGACGCCCCCAAAGGCTTAAATCTTACTGATGTAGGTTATGCGGCAGACGGCGTTTCGATAAAAGGTTCAGCTTCTTCCCAGGCGCTGGTTTTGACCTACGCGCGTTCGCTACGAACCGGTGGGCGGTTTAAAACCGTGGACGTGACCTCGATCGAATTTCAACCGGATGGGACAGTCGGTTTTAGTCTAGTTTTGAGTTAAGCTGAGTCGATATGGATGTAGTAAACCTTTTAAAGGCAGCTAAGGCGAAGGGTGCTTCGGACCTGCATATGGTGGTATCCAGCCCGCCTTTGATGCGGTTGAAGGGCAGTTTGACGCAACTGGACGGGAAAAACCCACTCACCCCATCAGATACAGAAGTGGCATTTGCCCAACTGACCACTCCGGAGGAAAGGGCCGACTTCGATCAATTAAAAGAGCTTGATTTCAGCTACGCTATCAGCGGGGTGGGGTATTTCCGGTGCAATGCCGCGATGCAAAAGGGTTATATCAGCCTGGCAATAAGATTGCTCGCGCCTGTCGTACCAACACTGGATGAGCTAGGCCTGCCGGATATTTGCAAAACTTTGGTATTACGCAAACGCGGCCTGGTAATCATCACAGGCCCCACGGGGAGCGGCAAATCCACCACACTGGCTGCTATGATTCAACACCTGAACCTGAACGACCACAGGCACATAATCACCGTAGAAGACCCGATAGAGTATGTTTTCAAGAACGTGAACTGCGCTATAACCCAGCGCGAACTAGGTAAGGACACAGTCTCATTTGCAGAAGCGCTGAGGCATGTATTGCGCCAGGACCCGGATGTCATCATGGTAGGCGAGATCCGCGACCTGGACACGGCTGCAGCCGTGTTGACCATCGCTGAAACCGGGCACCTGGTATTGAGCACGGGTCACGCTCCAAGCGCGCCGCAGGCCATGGAAAGAATCATCGACCTGTTCCCGCTGCATGAGCGTTCACTGGCGCAAACACGACTGGCTTCCCTGCTGGTGGCTGCCTTGTGTCAGACACTGGTTGTAAGAGCCGATGGGGGTGGTAGGGTAGCCGCTTTAGAAATCATGATGGGCAACACCGCGGTAAGCAACCTGCTGCGTGACGGCAAGATATACCAACTGCCAAACGTAATACGGACAGGCCGTGAAGCCGGGATGATATCGATGGACGAAGCCCTGAAAGAGCTTTATTTCAAACGCCTGATCACGGCAGAATCGGCCTTCGCCCATTGCAATGACCGGGACGAACTTGCGAAACTGCTCGGAATAACGCCTGCAAAAACACGCAGAAAACAGGCACCGGTGGCGGTCAGCGAGTCGGAGACGGTACTGGAACTCCCGTAGCAGCGTTCGATTTTTGTAAAATCGCATTAAAAAACAACCCGAACTTAAATTCGGGTTGTTTTTGTTTAGCCGGCAATTTGCCGATAGTGGTTCTATTTTGTTTTGACTTGTACGCCGCCTATCGCAGGCAAAGGTTTGTTCTGTGAAAGACATGTAACGATATGTTCTTCGAGCATCTCTCTGATCTGTGATTGACACTCCTCAAGGTGCGGCGTGTTGACCTGGAGCCCAAGCAGGGGTATCTCGGCATAAAACGAGCCGTCAGGCATGATTTTCCAGGTGATACTGTCGATGGCGACTTGAATATATTTTGTAAGCATTAATTCATCCTCATCCTCAACCATTGGTAAACCCTGAGCTCATTCTACTTTGATGAGACATATTAGTCAAAAGTGTTATAACCAGGCTGATTCAAAGTATAATATTTACAATTGAGGTGTTCGCAGGTATTAGTTGTTTTAAATAGCAATATCTATTTCGATTATTCCGGCCTACAATTACGCATTATTTTAACTGATAGAATATCCTTTAGTTTGATTTGTTCAAAACAAATAGCCAGCCGGATTAAAATTCCGGCTGGCTATTTAAATATAATTATTTAATTAATTACGGATTAATTACGGTAGGAGGCCACCTTGCACCACCATATGATTCCCGTCGTAAGTATAGCTATATTTGAGTGGAGAAGTTATGTAGTCACTCAAAGCTGCATAAGAGAGTGTGGGGTAAGCGCCGCCATAATCCGCTTCGTATGCAATAACCGCAACCTGTACCATCGAAGCCTCGGTAGTTGCAGCGCCGGTTTTGGCCGAGCTAAGGAACTTTGACACCTGGGGTATGGCGACTGCAGCCAAGATGCCCAAGATGGCGATAGCCACCAGAAGTTCAATGAGGGTGAATCCCTCCTGCCCAGCCTTGAACCGATTGAGTAGCTTTTTCATAATATCTAAACCCCTCCTTCTTTATTTTGTAGCGTAAATGGACCTTAAGTAATCTTAAGTAAGGAAAGTATATTAGGTAATAATGTTAGCGTCAATAGACATTTAGCTCAATAAAGTGAGTACTTTAGTTCATGGTCCCCGTTGTTGGTATTAATAAATACACATCTGCGGCAATTATTATACGAAAATAGCCAGCCGGAATATTGATCCGGCTGGCTATTTTCGTATGTACTTGCTTAATTAATTACGGTAGGAGGGCACCTTGTACTACCATATGATTAGCGTCGTAACTGTAGCTGTATTTGAGTGGGGACGTGACATAAGCACTTAAAGCTGCATAAGAGAGTGTGGGGTAAGCGCCGCCATAATCCGCTTCGTATGCAATAACCGCAACCTGTACCATCGAAGCCTCGGTAGTTGCAGCGCCGGTTTTGGCCGAGCTAAGGAACTTTGACACCTGGGGTATGGCGACTGCAGCCAAGATGCCCAAGATGGCGATAGCCACCAGGAGTTCAATCAAGGTGAACCCCTTCTGACCGGCCTTGAACTGGTTGAGTAACTTTTTCAATATCTCCTCCTTGAAAATCAGCTAAACCTATGCCTAGCTAACAATAAATTGATGAAACTATATTATCTATATTAATCGTTGTCAAGTGCCTGCGATGGTAAATTAGTACTATTTGAAGATATTTTTAGGAATGACATTATTTTTCAACCGTCAAAAAAGTTTCGTCAGGTTCCTAGCCTTATTTAATGGTAGGGAGGATAAACTCGAGATGGGTATTCTGGATTCCCGCTTTCGCGGGGATGACAATGAACACCAGGCTTAGAATTGCATCCGATTATCAACCGAGAGATCGACTCAGGATCCCTCGAGTACGAGAAACTCGAGGGACATCCCGGGGCCTCGGGAAACTGCCCGAGGCTCCGCTGGGGTGCCGGGGTGACAAGAACCAAACCTGAATGACAAACTAAGACTAAGGTCATGAAGGGAAAAAGAACAGGGTATAACTAAGGCTAAGTCGACTCTGGATACCGGTGCGCCCAGGCGGACGCCTGAATGACAAATGTGACACCGGGATGGCACGGGCGAAACAGACAATAGAGAACGAGATTGCCGTCCGCCCAGGCGGACTATGCTCCTCGCATGGCATTTCTTCTATATAACGAAAACCGAAATGCCACGTATTTTTTCTTAAATTATTCTGATAAGTATTGACTTCTGATAAAAAAACACGTCAGAATATATATGTATGAATGTTATCATAGGATTGGTGTTTGTGCTGTTCGGCCTGGTAGCCGGCAGTTTTTTAAATGTGGTCATAGACCGTTTGCCGGCAGGCGAGTCACTGGCGTTCCCGCCTTCCCATTGTTCTGCGTGTAAACACCGCCTCGCCGCGAAGGACCTTGTTCCAGTACTCAGTTACATCTTCCTCAAGGGACGCTGCCGCTATTGCGGGACACATATCACCATCCGTATACCAATCGTCGAAGCCTCCACCGCCCTGGCGTTTGGATTGCTTTTCCTCAAGTACCCGCATTCTCCAGCAAGCCTGGCGATCGCAATTTTCTATTTCTGTTTACTAATCGCTATAACCGCCATCGACCTCGAGCACCAGCTCATTCTGAACTGGCTGGTATATCCCGCCGCGCCTATCGCCACCGCGTTAAGCATTTGGCCTTCGAGACCGAGCATGGTGCCGGACATCGAACACGCCGCCATCGGGCTGGGGATAGGACTCATCCTTTTCTTGTTGATAGCCTTGCTCTCACGGGGAGGGATGGGGCTGGGAGACGTCAAGATGGCCGCCCTGATGGGGATAATACTTGGGTACCCCAATGTACTGGTAGCTATCTTCCTGGCCATCGTAGCGGGAGGCATCGTCGCTATCGCTTTACTTGCCACAAGGAAAAAAGGGCGCAAGCAGGGCATACCATTTGGGCCGTTTTTAGCCTTTGGTACTATGCTCGCCTTGCTGTGGGGACCGTCGATTTGGGGGTGGTACACGCACGGGTTTAGCTAGACCTCTTGACACGCCTAGTATAATAGTACTAGTTGTCTCAATTAATTTGAGGTAGATGTGAAGCTAGACCGAAGGCGTTCAAGTCTGGAAATCATTGCTGACATGCTCAGGCTCGGCGAGGCCGGCAAGACCGAGATCATGTACAGCGTCAACATGAGCTATTTCCAGCTTCAGAAATATCTGAGTTTCCTGTTAGACAGGGGCTTGATAGACAAGGTACAACTTGGGAACCCGTCGGTAACATACCGGGTAACCAGGAAAGGCTTGGAGATTCTAAGGTCAATCGACGGCTTGATGGAAACACTGAACATGGGCGATAACGATACCGCGGGAATTGAGTAAGGAGCCTTTATGTCCGAAAAACGAATGTTGATCCTGCCTTCCGAACTCGTCAAGAAAATCGACGATAACCGCGGAGATATGAGCCAGGCCGATTTTATCGATTATCTGATAGAGAGCCATTTCAACAGCGATTCGCGCACTGCGGGCGCTTCTCGTGAAGAGATGGACGCATTAAGAAACGAACTGACGGCCCTTATGGGCAGGGAAAAGAAACTTGCTACCAAAGATGAACTTGAAGCCTTCCACGACGATACCAAAAAGCTCCTTAAGAGTTTTGTGGATTTCTTTGTAGGATACGGCTTGGAATTAGGCGATAAGTCGTCTTCGCTGGACTTAAGGGAAATCACCGGTAAACTTAAGGACTTGGATAAGGGGAATATGCCAGACGATGCGGGGCGCGAAGTTAAGATAAAGTGGAAGTAGCTCAATATACGTAAAATGCAAAGCGGGAGGCTTTTAAGCCTCCCGCTCTTTTGTTATCATCACGATCGGTGACATGAGCCTCCACTTTCCGGATCAAAGTGAAGTCGAAGAAGCGCGTTTTTCCAATTTATTGTGCGACAAAAAAGATTTCAACAGATAGAATTGTACAAATTATTTCAAACGAAAAGATTTTGGCATAAAATGTATAAAGATAGAACCCAAAATTTGACATAATAACAACAGAATAGTGAAACAATTGAGTCACAATAATTCTAAGCGGATATCTCCCATTTTTCGGCTATTGTATCGGGAATATATCTAATTCCGTAAACATAAATGACAGCGATCGTATATCCTTACTATTAAAACCTTTTGTTTCGGCCGGCATCCCGCTAGAATCTGCAACAATCTCAACATAATTATTCCCAGAACTGAATATTGTACTAAATGTAAACTCCTGCAAAGAAGCTAAGGCAACACATTGGAATATTTCAACATTATTTACAATAATCGTACATAATCTTGGCTCGCTAAAGCTACGAAGTTTAATACTGACTTCAAATGGGCCAGTATTTTCGGTTGGTATAAATTCAAATTTTGAAGACGGGCCTGTCCACCTCCATACCTGATTTTGATTATCTTGCTCCAAGGGGTACCATCCAGAACCCCACGATAAAATACCTCCCACTAGATTGGCAATATCTGACGAGGAGGGTGATAGGGAAACTCCAAAATCGGAACTTATATTTATTTGGATCGGTCCGTTGATATAAGATAATTCGCCCGTGTTCGGGTTAAGTACCAGCTCTTTCCGCATTTTCCCATTATTTGTAACCATTATAGGTAATCGATCAAGCCAGGGTATTTCCTGCCCAAGAGCCCTTTCCGCAAAAACTTCATATGGTGGATTATAAATCGCCGGCATCGTTGCTATTACTGCTTTGGCAACCGGGCCAAATTCAAGATAATTATTCTCATCCGATTGCCTCAAACAGATAGCGGTAACTGCCCCCGTCGTGGATAGCCAAAGAACAATGAATATAACAAGTTGTTTTTGTGACAATCGGTCAAAAAATCCCAAGGAACTTATAATTAGAAGCGGTAAAAGCCAAATGCCGTAACGGTGAATATACATCATGCCAGAATTCCAATTCTGTTGCGTTGACGAAATAAGTGCCATACCTATTAGAAGAAAAACTCCGAAAACAGCAACAGGTTTTTTTTTAAATACCAGAAAAATGCAGCTAAATAGTAGCAAGGGCGTGTAAATTATTAATCCAAAATTTGGGTCTATAAACAGGCTTAATATTTTTGTCGGTGAAATATTGTTAATATCGGCAAAACTATCAGCTATCAAACTTACCTTCCCGAAAAAGATCCAATAAAAGGCAAATGGAAGGCACATTAACAATATTGACACAGATAGCATAATTCTTATTGACCAGGTTAATTTTCTTCGTTTAACAATCATTAAAACCAGAAAATAAATTAACATCGCTCCAGAGACGATTAAAATCGTGGGGGTCTGGGTCGCTGCTATGCCCGTCATAAGCATGCCTGTAAGGTAACGCCCATTTAGAAAATCAAGCAAACCTCCAAGAAAGAACGTAAAGATAAATACTTCTGGATGGCTCCATGAAACATAAAATAATATCGGCGAAACCATTACAATTAAAAACAACCAAATTTTTGTTTTATGTGAAGACTTAAAGCGGTAAAAAAGACAAAAAACCAAGCCCAGTAGTAGCACACTATTCGTAATGTAAAAAACATACAGGGGGTTTATGCCAAGGTATGTCAAGACAGAATATGGAACGGCACAAATGGCTGAATATAACCAAAAATGGTAACAGTACCAGGCACCATTGTTGGCTTGATAATAACCCGCGTAATCCAGAGATGATGGCAATTGCCAGCCAGTATTAGGCCATTGGCTTACAATTGCGCGTCGTTCAATTACATCAGTTGCTTCAAGTTCTGGGCTTCCGTGGCGGGCAAAAGAAATCGTCATCCCAAGGTACTCCCAGCCATCGCCCTGTTTTACCGGTATTTTGGGAGCAATATTGCCAAGTAACAACAGGGCTAAAAGAAGGAGTATCAGGTAGGTAACCTTGCGGCGGCGCTTCTCGCGCGGTGATATGGTTCCAGTTACATCGTCTTGCAAGCCGATTATCCGGGGTACCCCGTTATCTTCATCAAAGTATTTTTCGATCCAATTATGAACGGTCCTCGTTAAAGAACTCAAGCCACAACCTGCCAATTATTCAATAAATTTAGCCTACGGCAATCTTATTAAACCGATATTAGGCATCCAAGTTTGGCGTAACCCTCTTCCCATCATTCATGTCCTTCGCATCCGCCTTCGCTTAATACAAGAGTAAGCCCAAACTGGGATAGCGATGGCTACCCAAAGTGGAACTTCATACCACTTCATTTTGTCAACACCATCAGAGAATGGCGGGTTGGTAACGTGTTTTTTAATGGGCTGAATGTTTATCGTGCCTCTCCATACGTCAGGTAACTACTTTAAAACATGTTATTTCTTCATGGTTTCCAGACGATTATTTATCATACAGTAGCCGAAGCCCATATCCAATGGGAGGCTCTACCTAGCAGGAACTAAAAAACTCGGCTGTAACTTCTATCTAATAGTCCCACCTTGCAGCATCTCTATCAATCCTATTTAGTGACAAGAAATACATGTTTAAACATTGATGTAATAGTTAGTGTGCTTGCCAGGTTCATTTATTTCAATATTGCGATTATCCCAATTAAGCATATCCAAGTAACTGAACTTATGAGTACGCCCATGTCTTTTATCGCGCTCACTTCGGGTTCAACTCGCTTTGTGTTGACGAGATAAATGTATCTCAGTAATGCATAGCAAACGAAGGGGATAGTAATTAGTAGAAGATTATATTTCCATGAAGCTATCCATAATGTGTCCTTACCAACAGCCCACAGCATGTATGCCATTATCGCCATGCCGCCGGATGTTTCGGTCAAGCTATTCCAAGCTGTTTCACTATTTTCATAATTCTTTTTCGCTAAAGATAGCATCAGAGCAACCAGAAAGGTGCATACAACTAACCAAGATGAGAAACTCTGATTGATCACCACACAGCCGGCAATAGCCCTTAGAACAAAGCCAAACGCTTTGGCCACTTCTCCAGCGATAATGATGTGTTTAAGTATTAAGGAGTAGAGCACTGACAACATACAATAGGCCAAACACAAAAAACCAAACCCTAGCGTTAATCGAAACGATATAAATACAAAAAACAATGTCCCTATTATCGTAAATAGCGACATACTAAATATTGATAGCTTTCCGTCAGCTATTGGTCTTTTTGCCTTATTATGCCGGCTTTTCCGGTCCCGGTCTTTGTCCACTATATCGTTAAATATGTAGGTCATGCCAGATATACCGCAAAAAATAACAAATGCCGCTAAGACTTTACTCCAAATATTCAATTCGCCTAACCGAGAAGAAAAGACGATGCCTGCAAACAACAAAAAGTTGCGATACCACAGGTATGGACGCATAGTCCGAATTATATCTTTAATTATTCGCATACTTCTTCAATCTTGTTCAACCGCGGAATCAGGGTGTATCAAGTGAGCAAATTGCCTTTAGACAAATACTTCGTTTATAACTCAGAACAAAGCTTAAATTCATTTACTCGGAAGCTCGTTAATACTTGATATGGCGAAAACATGAGAGCCGGGGATGGAGGAATCATTTTTTAGCATAACATAAAGGTCAATTTTATCAGGTTGTGACCATCCTGCGTCTGCCCAATAGGCGGATATATCTACATTAAAATCATCCCATTGATTCATGACCGCAGGCAATAACACCAGCATGCGAGTACCGTTGGAGAATTTGGTAGTGGTTACAGAACTAATTTTGTCAGAAAACCCGATGACAATCGCGTTCCCCTGGCTATCAACAAAATGTATGCCCGGGCCTAGAACGGTGCCGCCCTCAAGGTGCGTAGATTCTGTCGGCAATATTTTAAACTTGACGCCGTTTAAAGGAAAATCACAAGCCATTTGATAAAGAGCGGCATAAATAGAATCGTAGTCTAAATTGGATATGCCGGTTTCGTACGTGGAAAGCTGAACAGCGGCAATAGAAGATACACTTGCCTGTTCCATATTTGCGCTATCGCCGTTCTCTGTAACAGTGGATAGGGCAGTCCATCCAAGAGGGGCATCGACACCCTCGGAATTTATCCAATTTTCGAAATCTCCATTTATGATATGGGAAATTTCAGGCGTCATTAAATATATTTCAACCTGAGTGGGTTCACCCGCCGCAATGATTTTGACTAACTTACCATGCAAGCGAACAGCCTTTACAAGCTTATCCGCCTGGTCCTTGTAAGGAGGAGTCCACCATCTCACCCATGAATCCAGAACAACATAGTCGACACCTCCGTTTACTTGGTCTTGGATCAATTCATCCGGGACGATATTCTCAAGCCAAAGCAATTCAAACGAATCAAACTTCATCGAACTGTTAAGTTTCACGGATAATGCCGTAAAGATTGGATTGAGCGCATATATTTTTTGAGCGCCTGCTTGTTCAAGGAAACTAACTGTTTGCGAATAAACATACTCTTCATTGGATGCCAGGAAAGTCGAAATTATATCATAGCCTGTGTAATTGGTGAGCAACACCAGGCTAAGGCATAAAGCCAAGATTATAACTGCGGAAACACACAGTAATTTTGTTTTGATCTCCATCGAGATGTCTTTAAACTTCATCTTAAGCAGATTCAAGTTCAAAACAGGTGTGAACGATGCGAACCCGAGAATGATGAAAGGATAACTACTAATATAATATCGGGGTAGTTGGAACATAAATTGGCAAAATATAAAAGTGAACAGCAAAGAAATACTGACTAAATAGTCAGAAGAAACAACCTCTCGCTTTCTCAATATGAATAGGACAAGCGGTACAGTTAATAAAATCGGAAGGAACGCCATTTTTAGAAAACCTTCAGCGTTCGAAATTCCCTGCAGCATGCCTAAAAATGACGGAAATAATGAAAAGGGCCTCGCTTCCTGCATAAAAATAGTCTGCCGGATAAATTCGCCAGGTATGGTTACCAAATAATATCCAGTAACTGAGAAAAACCCAATAATAATACCGCCTACCAGTAACCAACTCGTATTAAGTTTAATTAAAGACGATGCGGCCTTTACCCATTCTTTAAAAGTATTCGTTCTTGTACAACCATATATTGCCGGGATTAAAGGGAGAATGAAAACGGCTAATACCGAAAGAAAATTGCCGGTCGTCAAATTTAATCGATCTATCAATGGGATGGATATAGGCGCACGAAATATCCATTTTAAAGCGAGTAAAACAGTGACAATCAAGGATGATGTACTTATATAGATAAGCCAAAAGGGCCCAGTCCCAAATATTTTAATTGATTCGCGAAAAGACTTAGGCAGACTCAATAACACAACCGCGACCAACACTCCGATCACAGAAGGGATGAATATATATTTTGTAGCAACAGTAAGGCCGAGGAATATCCCGCAGAACAATATCTTTACCGGTTTGCGTTTATCGAAATATTCCGTGGCAAAATATATCGCTATAAGCAAAAGGAAAATACCCAGCGACTCTTGTACAACCCGCCTCCCAGGGTAAACCATATCAGGTGAAACCGCGAAGAACAGGGCCGCCACAATCCCGGCAGACCTGTGGTACAACTTCTTTCCTATGAGGTATATCAGTAAAATACTAAGCAGTGCTATGGAAACCGAAAAATACTTACCGTACATGAAGTTGTATCCGAATATTCTGTAAACCCCGGTAAGCGCAAGTTCAAAAAGAGGCGGGTGTACGAGTGTAAAGTCTTTATATGGCTGAAACCCTTGAAGCATAAAACGCGCAGCTAAAGAATATACTCCCTCGTCATAATCATGTACGACGTTAAAGAGATGGCCGATGTTCCAAATGCGGAGGTAAACGCCGGTCGTCAGAATAAAAGCCAAAACTATGTGCGTCTTGTCCGTGACGAACAAAATGACTTTTTCATATAGCACGGTCATTTTCGACCTACAAAGACCAGTCGTTCTCATTTGTTTCATAATGCGCCTAGTTTACTTAACGAACATTGATAAGTCAATAAAATGGTAAAGACGAATTATGATTAACAATCATATGTTAGTTCCGACTCTTTGTCCCTGGAATAACCTCAAGCGGGCTCGAAACTAACCCCAAAATTTCGACCACTACAAGAATAAACCATACTTCAATCGATAATGGTTAACAAACAAAGACATATAGAACAAAAGCTAGTACCTATAAAGTGACTCAAGCGTACATCTTTCAAGACCGCGAATGAAATAATATCCACGCCTGACTTAGCTTCAACTAGAACATTGTTCTAGTACAATAAACCTTCCAAAGCAGTCACGCGTGTGACATAGTTTCCCCATAATGAACACAACGTACATGCTTCTGGGAGCACTGGGGTTTCCCGTTTTCCACCTGGTTGACCTGGCGGCCATCAAACGCATCGCATGGGCCAAACCCGCAGCCTGGATCTTCGGGTGTGCCTTAATAGTGGCCGGTTCCATCTTATGCATATCTTCTGGCGAACGATTCAGTATCCCGTTATGGGCCATCCTCACCGGATGGATAATCTTTGCCGGCTCCATGATTCAACTGGTACATTCCCTTTTTGTCAGCCTGCCTCTCTACAAAACGTACTTTAAGGTCGGTTCGAGCGACGAACTAATAACCAGCGGCCTGTACGCCATCGTCCGACATCCCGGAGTTTATGGCCTGGGGCTGGCCCTTTTTTCACTCTCTGCTGCGACGCGATCAAAACCCATGTTGGAAGCCACACTGGTATGGATGGTGATCGATATCGTCGTGGTCGTAATCCAGGACCGCTATTTTTTCGACCAGATGTTCGACGGATATGCCCGTTACCGCGAACAAACCCCGATGCTGATTCCCAACTGGCGGAGTTTGGCCAGATATGTCACGGATTTTACACTCAAGAATATCGATAACCGGAGGGACGTCAAAATGAGTACTGTAGCCGATCTGTTTGCCCAGAACAAATCCGACGAGGTTTGGCAAAGGTGCTGCGGATTTCTTGACCTCAGCATAGCCGATTTTATGAAGATACAGAAACGACTGCTGATGGAGCAGGTGGAATTGCTGAAAAAATGTGAACTCGGACAGCGCATCATGGACGGGGCAACCCCTGAATCCGTCGAAGAGTTCCGCGACAGCGTCCCGCTTACCACCTATGCAGACTATGCCCCCTACCTGCTGAAACGGCGGATGGATGTTTTGCCGCGCAAACCGTTATTGTGGCAATACACCTCGGGTAATTCCGGTGAA